>Ga0137398_10001025_pt1 | contig 10940 bp, 15 predicted proteins | sample czorhiz216metaG_FD_106659 | JGI IMG/M metagenome (GOLD analysis project Ga0137398, IMG submission 106659) | Vadose zone soil microbial communities from Angelo Coast Range Reserve, California, USA - czorhiz2.16 metaG | ecosystem: Environmental > Terrestrial > Soil > Vadose zone | place: USA...
CACCCACTCTCTCTTCTCCTTTTTCCGTCCTCACAACCTGCCCTCATCTCAAACTCCGACAACCCTGTAAACAATTCCTTTCATCTCCGGTCACGCCTCTGTGATCTAGTTGACATCTGCCAGCTGACCTCTACTTCCGCCGGCGCTAGCTCCCACGTCCATGCTTCGTCTCATACTACGCCAGTGGCGTCTGACCTCCTCAGGCGCTCTTGGTCCATTATGATGTCAGCATATATATCTCATACTTCCAAAGCTGCGATATTATCATCGCACATCTGATAACCGAATTCAATACGCCATACTATTCTCGTGACGAACGCTGTGCTTCGAGAATTGGCCTGACCTCGTCCCATTCCGGTTTCTTGAGGTCGAACCCTTCGCCAAGCCTTCCATATGTCTTACTACCAAGTCTAGATACTGCCCGCAGCTTTGCAGGGTCGGCTCGCAGCCCATCAGATCGCAGGACGGAACTACGGACGTGTATATATTTTACCCGCCCGAGGACAAGAGTCGCGGAAGGCACCGTAGCGCCGTCAGGGAAGATATCCTGTGATTGGAACAGCTAATGGATTGCGATCGATCACTATACAGAAGGGCGCAAAAGCAGAACAATTGGCAAGTATACCTACCTCGCATTCCAGGCTGACAGCACTCTCTTTCACTCGTGCTGGCTTAATGTACACCTAGATGAAACTGGTTAGTCCTCAGATCATAATCTAACATCGCCTCTACTACTCACGCTAGGTTCCTGAGTCAGACCCGATATGTCCCACTCGCTGACATCCGCAGGAGCCTCGACTGATGTTTCATTGGCTGCCTCGACAAACGGCTCGCTGATCAAGTTCACTACGAATTCTTTCGTAGCAATAATGTTGTCTCGCGTATTCTTGGGAATGTGGGGAGAAAGTCTGAAGGAGACGCTGACAATCGGGGGATGATAGGCTACCTGTAATAGAAATGTTATTATTGTCGAGTCAGAATCAAGGCACTTCCTTTTCATCACGTACCACCTGAAAAAAGCTGGGCAGGTACATCGATTGAGCAGTTAATGAGTCGCTTCTGTACACAAACCGACATGGCGCGTTCCATACCTGAACGGGGCAAGATTGGGCTTGTTTTCTGCCGACAGCGTAGACACAAATGCAATCGGCCGCGGGACCACAGTAGAATTAAGTATCTGTGTTGCGTCGCTGAGGTTGATGCAGTCAGTTGAGCACGCCGGCCTGGGATCGTTGATAACTTACGAAGGTGATGTCTGTGCCATATCCCAAGTCTTCCATCCAAGCTCTTCGTCGCTCTTCCAATCTCGCCCTAACAGAGTATTCGACAGTCCATCTCCGACTTTCCAACCAACATTTGGTGGCTCGGTTAACCTGAACGATTGAGTTTCGGCGAATTGCGCAAGTTTCGGTGCATTGCCAGTGGGTTGGGGAGCAGAACTGGAACTCATGAAGAGGGATTATGTCGGAAGAAAAGGAGAGAGATCTTGAGAACCAATGATCTGTGTTAAGGAACGTGATAATGGACATGATAAGCATTCAGTGGCGTTATTGGAATTTACCACAAGACAATCGTGTATTTGCCATGTGGTCGAGGTCTGAGTGGTGCCCGCGTGGTACTTCCACCGGATATGTGCGGTCTTATGGGTATGCCGGCACCAAACTATCAGCGTGGCTGCGAATTGCTAGAATTCTGATAGTAAAAGCTGAACGATCTATGGAGAAATAAAGGGTACGCGGCGATGATTTGATTCAAATTAACAGAGAGTTTGAGCCCAGTATCAGTTGCAGGTCAGTCTTCGCCATATACGTTTCTTTATCTGGAGTCCTCCCAAACTTCAAGGCTCCGTCTGACGGTAGAACCGAAAGTATGATAGGGACAAGGTGGTTGAAGGGGAAAGAGGTCCTAATGGAGTCACTACAGTACATATTTCGGAAATTGTGTTACAAGAATTATCCAGGACCTGATCTGTTAGTCTGGAGGGAAGTCTCGGTCGACGAGTGAGTTGAGCTCTTATTAGGCTCTACGTAAGCGAAACTGACGCAATAGCCTCAACCACAATGAGCGCATCGCGGGGGTTGCGAGGTACCTCGACTAACGTTCTAGTACAATATTTTATCACCACTCTTCAGCGCTTCAGCGATGGCTCGATGGATGTAACACACACCTTGCGGGCTTATGCTCCCCAAAAAACTCCTGATAAATCACGTTGATGGATCCAAAATCGTTCATATCCTTCACGAACACCTACTGGTTTACAACGACGTCAGGTCAAAATGTCTCGCGGACCGGAACCGAATTGAGCAAGTCGATCAAAGGATGTACAGTGGTACCGTACGTACCGTCGTCTTGACGATCTTCCCAACTTGGCTCCCGCTAGCCTCAACAATACCCTTCAAATTCTGGAGCGCTTGGCGTGTTTGGGCTTCCACACCGCCCTCGACGAAATTGCCAGTCTTGGGATCGAGGCCGAGGCATCCGGAAGTGAACACAAAGGGTGGGCTCACGATGCCCTGACCATATGGCCCAAGCGGCTGAGGTGCATCTGTACAGTAGCATGATTTAACCGCAGTCAACACCAGCGCGAGAGCTCGAATGCTAGTAAGAGGAATACTGTACTGACTTTCGGTTGAGACTTTTCTGAGCGAGGGGTCTGTAGTGACGCTGGACATGTTGCGTGTAACGAGTAAGCGATATCTGTGACTTGTGAATGCTGTTCGGTGAAGCAAGTCTGGCGTACTACTGTACTCCTATCATGGTGGGAATATCAATCTTCCCAGATCAGATCAATAGGGCCCGTTCGGTAGCTCCGGTTTCAAAACCGGCCCTGCCAAATCGCATCCAAATTTGGCAAAACGGGCGTTGGTGAAACTGGACCTTGCGGGCGCCACGGAGCTACAGCACCGAACGGACCCTATGTAAGTCAGTCACACTCAGTCAGGCTTCGGCTTACTCACATCCCCCCGAAATAGATGCCAATCATCGAAGCGAATAGCGATGGCATTCACACTAGAAATTGGACGTTAAATACAGCCATCTCGCCATCTGGACGAGGCTGGCAAGTATCAACCATGTCGGAACAGATCCCCTCCAACAAAGCTAAGCGGCTACTATGTGGACTCATATGTATACTATGGCCCGGGAACCCTCTCGACTGTCTTTCCCCAAGCTATTGGACACCATCGGAGCTTCCAAGGCAATGGTGGTCACCACACCGGAAACAGTCTCTATACAAAAGTATGTCTGACCAACAGCTCTTTCCGTCGCACTGCGCTTATCTCGTTTCTTCCTTTTCATACAGTCATACTACATAGACGGATGTTGTGAAAGTGGTGGAAGGCATCCTGCGTGAGCAGAATCGCTATGCGGCCACCTTATACAACATTGGGGAACGCACGCCGATTTCCGGAATCCGCGCCGCCGTAGAAACGTTCAAACAGTCTGGTGCCAGTATCATCGTTTCAGTCGGCGGGGCGGCTCGCCCATCGACGCCTCAAAGGCCATCATCTACTTTTCACATGAACAGCTCGGCGGAGACTCTCTTCGACAGATTGCCATACCTACAACACTCAGTGCTGCAGAGTATACTGTACGGTGTGTTTCTTAACGTCATTTGACAGATTCCCTAGCTCGAACATCCTTTGTGAAAGACTAGCGCAGGATATACCGACGAAGTGGGTCAAAAGATAATTGTGCGCTCGCAAAACCTTGCACCTTCTGGCGTCATTCTCGACGCAGAACTTACTATTGCCACCCCTGAAAGGTTGTGGTAAGTCACATCTCTCGTATGTACGAAGTATCATGTGCTTATTATGCCACCGTAGTAGATGTATTCAAGTATTTGCCACAGTCGAAGGCAGACCCCAATGATATCGCACAGCAGAAGCTTCAAGTCGCATCGTAGATGAGCCCTTTAAGTTGGCCGGCGAGACTTTTCAGGTGATTAACAATATGAACGTAGCTATCCCGCTTCCCATAATGAATTTTCTCTCTAGTGGTTCTGGCTATATGTCACATGTCATTCGGCGCAGTCTCGGCGCAACTTATGGGATACCTCATGGGATCACTTCGGTAGGACTCGCCGCTATGATAGACACGACTCGGGTGACTGAGATCCGAATATTCTTGCAGTGCTTAACGCTTGCCCCGACCATCAATTGAAAGCCAAGGTTGCCCCGGAGGAAGATAAACAATGGCTCGCCGGTGCTTTGCGCCAGATATCAACGGGTTCACTGGAGGGTAACGTGGTCAAGCTCAGCGTGCTCGTCGACGAGTGAGTCTGCCTATTCTTTAAAATTAAAGATTATGAATCATGTTAGGCTTGTAAGCGATCTCGGTTTGAAAACAACTCTTGATCATTATGAAGCTCCGCGAGGGGATCTTCCCACCATCACCGAGCATGCTTTGGGTGGAAGGAATGGAATTCACGGCGATGTGGTAGCCTTCCTGGAGGGATTGTTTTTCTCTCCCCGAAAGCATGTACGAGTAGCAAACGGGCACGGTCGGGGATCATGAGTCAGACTCTGAAAAGCTGATGCATACAATTAGTGAGCATAGGTTAAGGAGACCAGGCCAATCACTCTCACGGGAATAGATGATGTCATCGATAAGATTAGCAATAGCATTCGGCACTGGACGTTAAATACAGCTATCTCGCTCTCCGGAGACTGTCAACCATGTCGGAACAGATCCCCTCCACAGAGCTAAGCGGATACTATGCATGGACTCATACACTCCAAGGGGTGCACTATGGTCCTGGAAGCATCTCGACGGCTCTTCCCACGTTACTGGATACCCTTGGAGCTTCCAAGGCGCTTGTCGTTACCGGAAACAGTCTTTATACGAAGGTATATCTAATCAAATCCCCCTTCCTTCACAAGTTTGCCCTGACCTCGGTTCTCTCATACCACGCAGACAGATGTTGTGAAGAAGGTGGAAGGCATCCTGCGTGAGCAGAATCGCTATGCGGCCACGTTCTACAACATTGGAGAGCACTCGCCGATTTCTGGAATCCGCGCGGGCGTGGATATGTTCAAACAGTCTGGTGCCGATATCATCGTTTCGGTCGGCGGCGGTTCACCCATCGACGCGTCGAAGGCCATCATCTACTTTTTACATGAACAGCTCGGCGGAGACTTTCTTCGACAGATTGCCATACCCACAACCCTCAGCGCGGCGGAGTACAGTGTACGATGTACTTTGTTGCTCAGGTCATTTGGGCTAACCGTTTCTGCGAAAGATTGGCGCGGGATATACCGACGAAGCGGGTCAAAAGACAGCTGTGAGCTCGCAATACCTCGCACCTTCTGGCGTCATTCTCGATGCGGAACTTACTCTTGCCACCCCTGAAAGGCTGTGGTCAGTCACACATCGTATGTATGAAGCATGATGTACTCAATGGACACAGGCTATCTACCGGAATACGCGCCCTTGACCATGCTGTCGAACAATTGTATCGGCCGTTCGTAATACCACCATTGAAACACCTATGTTATGGGGCCATTGTAGATTTATTCAAGTATTTGCCGCAGTCCAGGGCAGACCCCAATGATATTCACACACGGCAGAAGCTTCAAGTCGCGTCGTGGATGAGTCTTTGGCCGGCGAAACTTGGACAATACAGGTGAATAACGACATGAACGTAGCTATGCTGCTTCCCGTAACGAACCTCTCTCCCTAGTGCCATTGGGTTGTCCCACGGCCTTGGACATAAGCTCGGTGCAACTTATGCGATACCACATGGGATCACTTCGGTAGGACTCATTGCCATGATGACACGACTGGAGGACTAAGATCCGAATATTCTTGCAGTGCTTAACGCTTGCCCCGACCATCAAATTGAAAGCCAAGGTTGCCTCGGAGGAAGACAAACAATGGCTGGCGGGTGCTTTGCACCAGTTGAAACAAACATCAACGGGTTCGCTGGAGGGCGACGTGGTCAAGCTCAGCGTCCTCATCGACGAGTAAGCCATCATCGCATTCTTTAAGCTTGATGTTTCATGGTCCATGTTAGGCTTGTGAGCAATCTTGGTCTAAAGACAAGTCTTGATCGGTATGGAGTACCGCGAGAGGATCTTCCCACCATCGCCGAGCGTGCATTGGGCGGAAAGGATGAAATTTATGGTGATGTGGTAGCCTTGCTGGAGGGATTGTATTCTTCTCCATGAGGCTAGCGTATAGAATACTCGAAAGCTTGTACGATTAAATCTTCACCAATAGTGAATAACCAGGAGATTGCGTGAGGTGGGGAGAACCTCGTAACTAGTATTTTGGCCCGTTGGTTCCACGGAGCGTGCCCCGACTAACTTTTTCTACCGTCTACATTGAGGAGCCTGGCACCGAGTACGCGAGGTCATTACGAACGAATAGAGACCATGCTGCAGCAAAGCCATGACTGGAACCCAGGGAACGCTGAGAGGACGGTCAATGAATGCCGGCCTGGGTAGAGGAAGACTTGTACGCCCGAGTGATCGCCCATTTCCTTGCTAGTCAGGGAAAAGCAGAATGACCATCAGCGTAGAACGCAATGTTCCGTTGATGGCCCCCAACGTTCTTAAGGACGGAGATTCAGGAGTCTCTGAATGCGCTGAGTCACCATTCGGGAACGTAGCATTGCCACACACCATGTGTACCCTGGCCCGGGGTCGCACGGAGGGAGCTTTATCAGTTAGTCATTCATTTGATAGGATATGTGGATGGTACTGAACGGAGAATCGGGATTATTTTACACGAAATGGAAAGGAAGTCAGACTGAGTAATACACTGATTGGTCCCTCACTTCTGTGATTCACCTCACCATCAATGGAGGGCGACGCCGTGCCACGGACTAGCTCACAGGAACAAAATATATCACAACGCCTCTAGAACGGTGTAAGGGAAGGTTGAACAACAGAATACATAGTCCCGTACCAAAGATCGCGACCATTTGCTTAATTAATTTCCTCTACTACCGCCAAGAACTTGGCACGAATCTGACCCTCCTGCATGACATTCGTGTTCCACCTCCCAATAAAGGCAGTGTCCACAATAAAGGTGATGGAGTTCGTCAAGGCAACAGGTTTGACTTTCATGTAACAGGAGAGTTGTCTTCCTGTCATATAGCGCTGACTCAATACAACTTCGGTATTCGGACGAGATGGGCAAGTTGCGCGAACCGGGTTCGAACTTGGTTTTGGGCATCTTTACGGGCGGATATGCAAGGAAGGTGTGTATGAGCCTTGATTTCGACGAAGAAAATGGGGCCGTTGCCGGCCGAGATTCAAAGGCTCAATGAGATAGGTGACCGCGAAAACGGTGGGCCGGTGGCGCTGGTACCACCTGGAGCCTCTACAAATGGCGCACTGGGGTGCGATCGTGAAATGGGTGGAAGGGAAGCATTCATTGAGAATACTATCATAGAACCCATAGAACTTATTCTCGATGGTCTCTGTGAACAGCAGACGAGAGGATTTCGCGACAATATATGTGAGCTGGCCATGGCATGGTTAATAACCATATAACGCTGACGTAATTTGTGCCCATGGATCGAGGGTGATCAAGGGCCGAAGGGCAACCGATGAAGGCCTCGGATGGAGAAAAGAAATGCAGGCATAGTAGAGGAAGAAGATCAGGATTTTGCAGCGTTTGGCCAACCGTGGACAGTCAGCCTGATACCCGAGTGCGGCCCACGCGGGCCGCGGCGGCACGCGCGACATACCAATACTAAACAGTACTGTACTGTACGCGTCCTCATTCCGACGACTGTAATCTCCATTACAGTACCATACATAATCGAATACACTCTCTTGTCCACGATGGCTTCTCTGTCGCGACTGAGCACGCGCCTCATGACCGGGCAGCCTGGTCTGGTGGCTGTCTCTGTTCTCGTTTTCCGACCGTCGCGTGCACCCGTGTGCACAAGGTTGCGTAGCAATGAGGTGGCAGCATCCCACCCGCGCTGCTCTCACCTCCTTCCCACGAATCCCACAGGCCCTTTTCTCAGCCGGGCTTTCGCCTACACACTCACTTCTCGCCGCTTATTAGCTCAGCTCGAGCGACACCCAAAGACGATTCCTTCAGCTTCACGATCAAAGACACCCGAGCTGCTGCAGCTACACGTTTTCAACAGTCCCCTATTCAGATATTCATATTCCAACCCAAACTCTAATAAACACCATCGACTCTCTGTATTGTTCCTCCGACTTTCAACGGTTGATTCCACCTTATAAACACTACAGTATCAATATCTTTGTTCTCTCTTCTAAATACGACTTGATGTGACCATTTTAAAGGCTTTCTAGCAGTCCTTAATGCTCCTACGTCCCAGAAGAATCTGGTTTTCTCAACAACCCTTGCCAGGCGTTCACACATCTTTCTCTACCCTTTTCGCCTTAGGCACCCTCGAGACGATAACGACACTTGAGGACTCTTAACAATGTCTACGTCTACGTTATAGTGGGAGCCACTCACACATCAAACAATATCACGATAGAATTGTAGTCTTACATACACAAGATGAGAATAATATCATCGTAGCTCAGGCAGTGATAGAAGAGCGACATGGGTATGTCACGTAGCCATCATAGAGGAAAAGTCAATCCGAGAAACCAAGGTGGGGAACGGAAAATGGAAAATGGGGTCCGAGAAAGTCCATGACCGTGCGAAACGAACATATATATCCAATGTGGGTAAAGGGTGTTTGGCGTCGCGGGATCCTTAATGAGATGGCGGACATAATGTCGACAAAGGCGGTAGGGCGCAAGAGTGTCGGTAGCAGTGGGTGCGATCAGTGAACAAAGAGCTCGTTGAATCGTATATGCGGGACGGCATCCGAGTATTGAGGGTACACCTGGCCTGGATGCTCGTTGATCTGTTTGTGAAAAAGGGCACACACGACTTCAATGCCCTTTATTTACGATTCGGTCCGAGTTACGGGGCAGCCTGCGTTCTGGCGAGCATCGATGAATGGGGTGAATGCATCCTCAGCATCGCTGCCACCTGAATATGTGAGCACCTGCAGTTCAGGTAAAAGCTCCAGAGAATCCTCTCCATCTTCCAATCGAAGACAGCGAGAAAGTTCCCCGACGAGCCCATCCTCGATGGCAAGGGTCTTCACATTGCTAAACGACCTAAGAAGTTTGCGCCACTCGGTGCGGTCAACCTCATTGTGCTCTTCAGATGACCGACTATGAACTTCGTGCGCAAGAGTGAGATGCTCCACCGCGGAGAATATTTCGCTAAGCGCATTGAAAATTTGAGCCACAGAAGATACCTGCCAGTCGAGGTCCCAGCAGCCGACATTTATGGAAAAGGGAGCCATTGAGATATTAGTCTCAGGGGGATTGACCGCCACGTAAACTCGCTCGCTGTAAAAGCAGAACTCGGCACGGTCGAACCTGAGGTTGTCTGTTCTCCCTATGAACTGCAGGAGCTCTGAAACGGAATACGTGAGTTGCTTGAGGTAGCAAATTTGGAGATTCTCGAGGCGAGAAGCGGTGATTCGACTAAGAACCGCTTCCGAATAAGCGCTAACAGCTTCAAATGCAAATGTGCGAAGGTTAGGAAGCGTGACAAGTGGCATGATCGGCGTGCGCATGAGTTGTCTCTCCACATCGCGGTTGGGAACAGCAAAGTGAAAGAAGATCAGGAGCATCTCCAGCTGGGGCATCAATGAAAGCGCCTGGAGTAGAAGAGTCGGCTGGAAGTAAGTGGATGGGTGGTATAATGCAAGATTGAGTGTGACGAGGCCAACAGCAGTCGTAAGTAATTGAAATCGTATTGAAACGGAACAGTCGAACCTCAGGTGACGTAGATGCGGTATTTGAAGTGTTTCGGGAAGGATTAAGACCGCACTATCGTCCCCAGGTGGATCATCCAAAATCAGGTATTCCAGAATTGGATATTCCCCATCGATGGCCATGATGAGCTTCTGCAGTTGAAGAACAGGTGCAAGAAACCGGATACGTCGGACACGATCTCGCTGTCCAAGCGCGAGAACTATTGCCTCTTCGTCCTCTGCAGTGATGTCGTAGTCATGGTAATCGATGACGAGTGGAAGGGGTGGTGAGTGTGCCAGCATGTCTGCCACAGGTATGTCGTATGTACAAACAAGGCAGAGGCCCAAGTAGGATGCTGACCCAAGGATAAGGTTCCGCCATCTTTGACAAACGTGGGCGAGCCTATACCACCAGTGTTCCCCAGCCCAGTGTCCTCCCCCCTGGAAACGGATACTGATATCCTGGTCTTCTTCACCTAAAAGAAATGGACGATAGAGATAAAATATGTTGAGAAGTGAGTAGTCGTCAAGGATGTGGATCGATGTTGTATATGGACTATTGCCCGTTTACTCATAAAGTTGATAAGCATAAACAGGATAAAGAAGCGTACCTCTGCCATTGGGACTTGCCAGTCATTGCACCTTGGCCTATTATTTCTTTGGATTGAAGAGAAGAGGTAGAAGGTTCTAGATAAGACATGCTAGGGGTGTAAATATTGAGTACGTTGAGTATCGATGCAGATGATGAAGATAGACGTAGGTTTGCCTCGTGTTCTCCGGCGCAGAAACTGCCACGCCGGGCTGACCCTGCACGTGCCAGTGGGTGGCTGGTTTCGCGCACTTGCACCTTGACTGTCACTTGAGTGAGGCTGCGAGTGGCTGCGAGTTACAGCAACCAAGGTTTTGAAGCGGGCTCACCAGTCCCGTTCCTTTCCGGCCAGCTGCAGATTGTCCCCAAGTTCTCTGTCCCGTGGCACATCATGCATCATGACTGAAGTCTCAGGATCGCAGCCTATTACTCACCCCCTCTTTCAATTCGCATCCTCATTATCTGTCGGGCCATATTCTCATTCTATATACTTACCACCAACCAGTGGATCAATCTTGTCAACTCGAGCCCCAAGTCCCGCATTTTTCTTCCCAGGCCGTGTCCAAGCGCCCCCGCCGTTCTGACTCATTTTTTTCG
>Ga0137398_10001026_pt1 | contig 10939 bp, 9 predicted proteins | sample czorhiz216metaG_FD_106659 | JGI IMG/M metagenome (GOLD analysis project Ga0137398, IMG submission 106659) | Vadose zone soil microbial communities from Angelo Coast Range Reserve, California, USA - czorhiz2.16 metaG | ecosystem: Environmental > Terrestrial > Soil > Vadose zone | place: USA...
GCGTATTCATGCGTCCGGAAAACCCCCACTGGCTTCCCCGATTGCACCAGTAGCGTTTCATCCGCTTCCAGCGACTTCAGCGACCGCACCATCGCATGGAAACATTCCCAATTTCGAGCCGCCTTCCCCGTCCCGCCGTACACCACCAAATCTTCCGGCTTTTCCGCCACCTCCGGATCGACGTTGTTCAAGAGCATCCGCAGCGCCGCCTCCTGCTGCCATCCCTTGCATGAAATCTCCGTCCCCCGCGGCGCGCGAAACGGCCCCCTTGTCAATCCCGCGTTCGCCGCTGTCCCCGGTACCGTCACACTCATCAATTTCAATCTCCGCCGCTCATACTAACGCACGCTACCCCCTTTTGCACCCGCCCTCCCATCGAAACTCTCTTCTGCCGTCGGGCGTCTATTGGGTGGCAGCGCTTTTGCGGCTTCCGCGAAACCCTATACGCCAGCTTAGTATTGCCATTCGGAATTAAGGTGACGCATGGCCGTGGTCGGGTCAGGCGGCCACAGCTCGGGGCTCGCGATGCCCACCCCCTGCGGTGAAGTTCCCTTGGAACGCAGTGGCGGATTTTTTTATAACGTTCCTGGAAGCACAGCAGAGCAGCCTCCAGTTTTGGCAGCGAGTCGAAATCGTTGGGCGAGAGAACCTTGCGTTGCACGACGGAGAAGTAGCTCTCGACCTGATTGAGCCAACTGGCGTGAACCGCTGTTTGGACCGGAATAATCGAGGGCCAGCGGGCTCGGAGCCGCCGGACGCACTTCTGGCCGCGGTGCGAGGAGCCATCAGTAAAGATCCAAAAGAAGCGCTTGGCCGAGCGATAGGGCTCTTGACTCATTACTTCCCCGATCAGTGCATTGAATGGCTTGATGTCGTTCTGAAGAACACAGCGGCCGAAGACTTTGGCGGACCTCGAGGACGTATGTCTAGGCTTTTGTTACGAGCCGATTTCCGGCCTGGGCTACATCTATTCCAACCTTCGCTGCTTCCATGCCGGTCAGGGTACCGATTGCCGCTAAGCGCCCTTCTGCGGCATGTTTTCAACGCTGGGTGTCTTGGCTCATAGACATGAGTCAGATAGACTCATATCTATGTCCAAGCGGCTGCAGGTGATTCTAAAGGATCCCGAATACCGCGAAATTCAGCGGGTAGCTCGCTCCCGCCGCATGTCCATCGCCGAGTGGGTCCGGCAAGCTCTCGACCTGGCTCGCCGCCGTGAACCTGGCGCTGGATTGGGGAAGAAGCTCGAAGTGATTCGTGCGGCGGTCCGACACGACTTTCCCTCGGCCGATATCGACCGTATGCTTGCGGAGATCGAGAGCGGATACGGCGCTGGTACTCATCCTTGATTCTGGTCGACTCGAACATCCCCATGTACCTCGTTGGGGCTGCCCATCCGCACAAGGCCGACGCACAGCGATTGCTCGAAAACCTGCTCAGCGGCCGGCAACGCCTGGTCACAGATGCCGAGGTACTGCAGGAGATTCTGGATCGCTATGTGGCAATAAACCGGCGCGATGCCATCCAACCCGCATTCGATGCTTTGCTTGGCATCGCCGATGAGGTGCTGGCCGTGGACCGGGCCACAGCCGAGCGCGCGAAAGAGATTGTGATGGGGCGCCGGCAGATGTCCGCGCGTGATGCAGTGCATCTGGCCGCGATGGAGCAGCATGGAATCAAGCGAATCCTGAGCTTTGATTCTGGTTTCGACGGGTTCCCTGGAATTACCCGTCTCTCGTGAGGCACAACGGTGCTGGCTAGTTCTCCGACCTTGCCGTCCGCCCCGCCCCCCTCTCGAGGGGCTAAAGTGGAGCGCCATCGACAAGCCTTTTGGCGCCTTTCTCTAGCCCTTATCCCTGCCGCGCTTCGCCAGCAACAAGCAGCCAACAGCACGGCGGCGCACGGTAATATTGATCCCCAGCGTCCAGCGTAGAACAGCTGCCAAGCGCTCGATTGCGCGATCAAAATGGGTAGAGTAGAGTGACCCTCAGGCCATGAACTACGGAACGCTTCCCTCACGCTTCCTGAACGCCGTCGATACTCTTCCAAACCCGCGCGCCCAGATGGCTCGCCGGGACGGTCGTTGGGAAACCATCTCGTCTCAGGAATTGCTCCGGCGTGTCGCTGGCCTCTCCACCGCTTTCGTGGAACTTGGCGTGAAGCCCGGCGACCGCGTGGGCCTCTTTTCCGCCAATCACCCCGAGTGGCATACCGCCGATTTCGCCATCAACGGAGCCGGCGCCGTCACCGTGCCGGTGTACTACAACGAATCGTCCGACCGCATGACCTACATCTTAAAGCACTGCGCTGCTAAGGTCGTCTTCGTTGTCGGCGCGGCGCAATTGCGGAAGCTGCTCAACGTTCGCCAGGAGCTTCCCGAACTGGAACAAATCATCCTTGCCGGCGGCGACGCTGAAGTTCCCGGCGAGTGTCTCCGTTACGAGACACTCATTGCCGGCGCGAGCGCGCCGGACATCTCTTCTTATCGCTTGCGCTCGTCGCAGGTTTTGCCCGGCCAGCTCGCCTCCATCATCTACACCTCCGGGACCACTGGCGAGCCCAAGGGGGTGATGCTCACGCACGCCAATTTCTGCTCCAATGTCACAGATGTGGGCCACGACTTCCAGCTCAATCCCGCAGAAGACGTCGCGCTGTCTTTCCTTCCTCTCGCTCACGTCTACGGTCGTACCATGGATTACATCTATATCTTTCAAGGTGCCGCTCTAGCCTACGTTGAGTCCGTCGATGCCGTCGCCCAGGCTCTCGTCGAAGTCCGCCCTACGATTACAGCAGCGGTGCCCCGATTTTTCGAGAAAATCTATGCGCGCCTCGTCGAGCAAGGCTCGAAAACTGCCGGCATGAAGAAAATACTTTTTGATTGGGCCATGAGCGTGGCCCAACGAGCGACTCCCTGGCGCGCAACTGGATTTCCTGCTGGCCTGGCCTTGCAAGCGCAGTGGAAGCTCGCCGATAAACTGGTTTACAAGAAGATCCGTCTCGGAACTGGAGGCCAGCTGCGCATCGTCTCCTCGGGCGGCGCGCCGCTGTCCAAATCGCTGGCGGAATTCTTCTGGACTGTGGGTATCCCGATCTATCAGGGTTACGGTCTGACGGAAACCTCCCCCATCGTCTCCAGCAACTACCCCGTGAATCGCATGGGCAGCTCCGGCAAACCGATTGCCAACGTCCTAGTCCGCGCCGCCGAGGATGGAGAAATCCTCGTGAAAGGTCCCTGCGTCATGCAGGGCTACTATAAAAATCCCGAAGCCACGCGCGAAGTGCTTAGTGAAGATGGCTGGTTCCGCACCGGCGACATCGGCTATCTCGACAAGGACAACTATCTCTTCATCACCGATCGCAAGAAGGACTTGATCAAGACCGCGGCGGGAAAATTTGTCGCCCCGCAACCCATCGAAAACGCTCTCAAGACCAGCCCCTACATCCTCAACGCCATGGTCGTGGGCGATAAACGCAAATTCATCGTTGCGCTCATCGTCCCCAATCCCGCAACGGTTGCCGCCAAAGCTGCCGACCATGGAATCAAGTGGGCGTCCAACTCCGAACTGGCAGCCCATCCCTGGGTGCAGGCGTTAATCTCCGCCGAGGTCAAGCGTCTCACCATCCATCTCGCGCAGTACGAAACCATCAAGCGCTTTGCTGTTCTCCCCGAGGATTTCACCTTCGACAACGGCAGCCTCACCTTTACCCTTAAGCTCAAGCGCCGCGTTGTCGAACAACAATACGCCGACGTCATCGAATCCCTTTACGCCGACGTCGCCGAGCCCCGCCCGATTCTTCAGGAATAGGTGGCTTCCGCCGAAACCATTCTTCGAGTTGCTTCGACGAACCAATTCTCGCGTCATCTTGAGGAGCATAGCGACACCATCACAGAACGCACCGCCACTCTCGGCGGCGTCGCGCATCACGCCAACGCATTGCGCACCGTTCAGCAAGCCGGCGCCCTCGGCGACAACGTCACCGATCTCTTCACGCAGCTCACCAGCGCACTCGACAAGGACCCCTGATTCCTCGAAGCTCACTTGCAGTCCCTGAGCTCGTATTCGGGCGGCCTTTTATGACTTCCATTGCGGGCGCCCATCCGGCATCCTCTCTATTTTGAGCGACCCTACACGCTACTCCCGCGGCTCTCGGCTGATTTGTGCCGCGACCTTCGACGTTTTACCCCCTGGGGCCGTAAAGCCCCGGACTTCAGGCCGGGGATATAAGGCTCGTTAAAACGTCAGCGCGGCTTCTTCTCTTGCTCTGTTGCCGGAGGCAGCGTCGCAACTGGCGGCGAAATAGGAAGGCAACCACAGCACGCCTTTCCAGTAGCGGCGCGCTAAAGTCAGGTCGCTCCTGCCGGAGGACATGATTGTATTGGCCATGCATCTCCGTCAGTTGGGATTCGAAGTCAGTGCAACCTTGCTAAACAGCAGCCGCGGGCGGTCGACCGCGTCTCTGTCCAAGACCCGGTATCGATACTTGATGATGAATCCCAAGTGGACATGCCATGCAGAAACTCGAATGCCTGCCACGATTGAGTTCTTTACTGATCGCCATGGACCAAATATATTAAGACCATGTTGAGACGGCAAGCCTACCGGTTCGCACTCCGGCCGAGCGGCCAGCAACTCCGCAACCTGCGGCAGTTCGCGGGGGTTCACACCCATGTCTGATCAACTGGTCATCGCCGGCCGCGCCTTTAATTCGCGCCTTATCGTCGGAACGGGCAAATACCGCAGCTTTCAGGAAATGTCGCTCGCCCACGCCGCTTCCGGCGCGGACATGGTCACCGTCGCCGTCCGCCGGGTGAACCTCACCGACAAATCGAAGGAGTCATTGCTGGATTACCTTGACCGCGAAAAAATCTTCATCTTGCCAAATACCGCTGCCTGCTACACCGCCGACGAGGCCATTCGCACAGCGCGCCTAGGCCGCGAAGTCGGTCTCTCGAACTGGGTCAAGCTCGAAGTCATCGGCGACCAGCAAACGCTTTTCCCGGATACCGAACAGCTCATCGAGGCCACGCGCGTCCTTGTCAAAGAAGGCTTCGTGGTCCTGCCGTACACCAACGATGACCTCATCGCTGCCCGCAAACTCATCGATGCCGGCGCTGCTGCCGTCATGCCTCTCGCCGCCCCCATCGGCTCCGGCCTCGGTGTACAGAATCCCGCCAACCTCCGCATTCTTCGTGAGCGCATCACCGAGGTGCCTATGATCGTCGACGCTGGCGTCGGCACGGCCTCCGACGCCGCCGTCGCCATGGAACTCGGCGCCGATGGCGTGCTCATGAACACGGCCATCGCCGAAGCCCAGGACGCCGTCCTGATGGCCGAAGCCATGCGCGACGCTGTCATCGCCGGCCGCAAGTCCTACCTCGCCGGCCGCATGCCCAAGCGCCTCTACGCCTCCGCCTCTTCACCACTTTCCGGTGTCGTCCGTTGATCGTTCCTAGCCAATGGATCTTTTCACGCCTGCGCCGATTTCCTTGCTTGCGCGTCGTCGTAGCTCTCACCATAAATCGATGGCACCTTCGCGCCCATCGATCGCAGGTAGGAGGAAAGTTGACCTCGGTGATGAATGGTGTGGTGCAGCCCCATCATCACGAACGTAACCGCGGGCCGCTGGAACATCCCGCGAAAATCCACGATCTTCACCAAATGCTCGCCCCGCAATTTTGACAGCGCTTCAAAATTCTTGGCGAACCGTTCTTCGTACCACGCCGCGATTTCCGCGGGCGCCTTCACGTTTTCGGAAATCATCGCCGGGTTGGTGTCGAACACGCCGTTGATCACACTTTCGACAAATCGATTGTCCGCCGCCGCAATGTGGCGCACCAGCTCAATCGCACTCTTCGAAATCGGGTCGGGACGGTATTCCGCCTTATCCGCGGGAACCGCTTCGAGAATCTTCTTCGTCGTCCGGCTCTCTATCTTCAACGGCCCCAGGTACACATTCTGCAGCAGGAACACTGCTTGATCCGCCGTCATTGTTTCCGCCATCGCTCTCCTCCTGAATGCGTTTTTTTTGCGTTCGCAGTGGGTGCGGGGCGGACACTGAGTCCACCCCGGGCTCCATTGCCGGGTTGGATGCCGGAATCCGTTCTTCGTTGCACCGGGAATGTCGGCCCACCTAGACCGTGCGGAACAAGAAATGCCAGGTGATATCCACGGCAGCGTGGACTAGGGCCGAGGCGAAAATCGAGCCGGTCTTGCGCCACGTCCAGCCGTAGAAAAAACCGGCGATGGAGGCCAGGACCACATAGCGCCAGTTGGGAAAGCCCATGTTGGTGATGTGGGCGAAGCCAAAGAGAACGGAAGCGGTCCACCAGCCTGCGAGTTCACTATGCGAGGCGCGCGAAAGCATGTTTTGAAGCAGGCCGCGGAAGAGGAACTCTTCGGGCCACGCGGTGAAAAACAGAATGCCGAGCGAAAGGAACGGGAGCGACTTCCACTGCGACCATTGCGGAGCAAATTCGATGAAGCGCATGGCCTGGCCCAGCGGAATGGCGATGCAGCCGAAAACCAGGAAACTCGCCACGATCGAGAAGCTCCAATGCCCGCTCCAGCCGATGGAATAGCCGACTCCGTTCACAGAGCGGAGAAGCACGAAAGACGCCAGCGCTACATTAACGCATAGCAGCACCGTGAAAACGTAGGCGAGCCGGCCGCCGGGGTATGGCCAAAGCCAATGGGAAGGCGAGAATTTGACTGCCAGCCATATGCTGACAATGATGAGAAAATCTTCCCACGCTCCCGGAGATTTTTGCTTCGCCGATGCTGCCAGTGCCAACGGAATGAACACGAGACCGGCGACTGCGGCGGCACGTGTCCACGCGAAAGTGTTCGTTCCGAACAGGTAAATCAGGCAGACCAGGAAGACTGCCACGCCGAGCAAGTAGCCGCTGCCGGCGCCGAAGCGTGCGGCGAGGCGGCTGTCCACGCCGCGCGCCGCAAAAAGCAGCATCACCAGAAACAAAAACGCGAAAGCGGTGAGCGTGGCAGCGAAGGCGCGGCCTCCGTAGCCCAGCCAGGCGGAGTACAACGCTGCTGTCAGAGTCAGCACGGCCCAGAGAGCGAGCATCGGGAGCGGGCCGAGTTGGCGCATGGCGGGCAAGCGAGAATTGTAACGCAGGGAGATGGCAGGCCAAATTCGACCACCGGCGCCGGCGTTTCTGCGAAATTCTCTGCGCTTCGAATGAGCAACAATTCCTTAGAAATAGCCGTAGCGCCTTTATGTTCAATGAGTATGTTGCGCCAATTTTCATGATTTGCTTGGTGGTCGACAGAGCCATTACCCATCATTCGTAGCGCAGGGTCTCTATCGGATCCACACGGGTCGCCCGCCGTGCAGGTACGTAGCAGGCCGCCAGCGCCACTCCAAACAACACCACCGTGACAGCTGCAAACGTCGGGAGGTCTGTTGGCGTCACGCCAAAAAGCAGGCTGGCCATCAGTCGCGTCAGAGCTAACGCCGTCGCCAGCCCCGCAACAATTCCAATCGCCACCATACCGGCCCCTTGTTTCATCACCAGTCCCAGGACGTCCCCGCCTTGCGCGCCAAGCACCATGCGCAGACCAAATTCCTTCGTTCGCCTGGCCACCGAATACGACACCACGCCATAAATTCCCACGGTTGCTATCGCCAGCGCGACACCGGAGAAGAGAGACAGCAGCAAGGTCAGGAACCTAGGCCGCGCCTGCGCGCGAGTAAGCACATCCTCCATCATCCGTATACCTGCCAGTGGCAGCGAGGGATCGATCTCGTTCAACTGCTCGCGCACAACGCCCGCCAGCGAGCGCGGGTCGCCCGCCGGCGTCCGCATGACTATATACATGTCCGTATTGCCTGCGCCCGCCGGCTGCCGGTAGGGCAGATACAATTCGGTTCCCGCCGGCCGATCGAGCCCGGCATTCTTCACGTCGTCCACTATCCCAATGATGGTGCACCAGTCTTTACTCCCGCCTGGGCGAATACGCCTGCCGATAGGACTTTGGTGCGGCCAGAATGTCATCGCCATCGTCTTGTTGATAATGACGGCATCGGGCGCGCCTTGTACGTCCCGTCCGTCAAACAACCGACCATCCATCAGCCGAATACCCATGGTCGCGAAATAGTCTTTGCTCACCGCTTGATAGAAATCCACGTTGGGAATGGGACCGCCCTCGGTCTGCACAAATCCCTCGATATCCGTGTCGTTCATGTTCGGCGGGCGCATGGGAGCCAACCCGGAAACCAGCGCCGCAGATTGTACGCCCGGGAGATTCGTCAGGCGTCGATCGAGCCGTGTCCAGAAGTCCGTAATCTTTGCGTTGTCCGTGTACGCTCCGCTAGGCAGCGAGACGCGCATGGTGACGACCTTCTCAGCATGAAGGCCGGTATGGACCTCCTGTAGCTTCCAGAAAGCCCGCAGCATCAATCCGCAGCCAATCAGCAGCACGAGAGCCATCGCCAGTTCGCCGGCCACCAGGATGCGCCGGAAAATCTGCGCTCCAGCGGCCGCCGTCGTACTCCCCGCGGTGTCTTTCAATGATTCGGAGATTCCGCTCACCAACAATGGCGCGAGCGGCGCGAGTCCAAAAAGCACTCCGGTGATCAAGCTGGTCCCCAGCGTGAAGAGCAGCACGCGCCAGTCCATGGAGATTTCATCGGCGCGGGGAATGCCGCCCGCGTTGGTGAGCTGAACCAGGCGTACACCCCCAAAGGAAAGCGCCACACCCAGAACGGCCCCGCACATCGCGAGCAGAATCCCTTCGGTCACAAATTGCCGCGCCAGCCGCACCAGGCCGGCACCCAGCGCGCCGCGGATCGCAATTTCCCGCCGGCGGGCCTCGGCTCGCGCCAGCAGAAGGTTTGCTACATTTACGCTCGCGATCAAGAGCACAAAGATCACGGCGCCAAGCAGCATCAAGAGTGCGGGCCGAACACTCGAAACGACTTCTGCCTGCAGAGGAAAGCTGACGATAGTGTGAGTTTTTGGGTTGAAGCTATGCGTCTTCGGCGCTCGTTTCTCGCCATAACTCTGAACCAGCGAGGCCAGCTCTCCCTGAGCTCCGACCGCCGTGACGCTCGGCTTCATGCGGCCAAGCAAATAATAGTTGTGGCCACCGCGGTTACCCGGATTTGCTGGATCCAATCGTAAAGCGGTCCAGATCTGCACCGGCTCTTGCTCCCCTGGCGGAAACTGGAAGCCCTTGGGCATGACGCCGATGATGGTGCATTTCAGGCCATCGAGGTACGTCTCACGGCCGACCACGCTCGGATCACCTGCAAAAACGCTTTGCCAGGTGCCATAGGAAATATCAGCCACCACCTGCGCTCCGGGGACATCGTCGGTTTGCGATATCAGCCGTCCGGCAACCGGGGCCACGGCAAGTGTTTCCAGTAATCCGCCGCTCAGGTATGCCGCGGTAACGCGCACCGGTTGAGTTTTCCCGGCCAGATTCGCACCCCCGGTGATCCACGCGTCCAATGACGCCCAGGAATGCGTATCCCGGCGCAGATCCAGGAATTCCGGTCCGGAAGTCGAGAATCGGTGCAGACCGCCGTTCGGAAACGTCGGAAACTCAGTGTAAACGCGGATAAGCTGCTCGGGATGCGAGTACGGCAACGGCTGAAGGAGTACGGCGTTCACCACCGTGAATATCCCGGTCGTGGCTCCGATCCCCAGCATCAGGCACAGCACTGCCGCAGTGGTAAAACCTAAATTCTTGCGCATCATCCGGACGGCAAACTGGAAGTCTTGCATCAGCGTTTCCATTGGATAGCTCCACTCGGCAAAGGTAGGTTCGAAACCTGTTTCTTGTTCCAGGCCACTGAAGATAGTAGACGTCCCAAACGTGCTTTAGTACCCCTTGCGGCCCTACTCTGCCGGCAAAAACCGCGGTAGCATAATCGCTGGACGCTACTACGAGCTCGCGTCAACGGCGAGGGCATGGTGTTTCGAAATTGTTCATCACCATGTGTGAGATTTCCGATCTCACCTTTCTACTTTGCGGAAATCTTCCCACCGTCTATCATTCGCAATCGCGAGACGTCACAGCAAAAATGAAACGACTTGCTTACATTGACTGGATGCGCGGCCTTGCGTGCGTGCTGATGTTTCAGACGCATTGCTACGACTCCTGGATGAGCCCCGAGGCCAAGAAATCGTCGTCATTGACGGGGTGGTCCAAACTGGGCGGAACGTTGCCGGCGCCGCTCTTCATTTTTTTGGCGGGCGTGTCGTTCGCGTTGGTGACCGAAAAGTTGCGCGAAAAGGGAATTGAGCGCAACACTATCGCGAAGCAAACGATTCTGCGCGGAGCGGAGGTCTTTGGCATGGGCCTGCTGTTTCGCATGCAGGAATTTGCGCTGGGTTACCCGTGGTCGCCGTGGACGGATTTGCTGCGCGTCGACGTTCTAAACATCCTGGGACTTTCCATGATGCTCATGGGTCTGTTGTGTTGGAGCGCCGGAGATGGCGACGCCGCCGCGGCACGGACTCGCACTCTGGCCGGAGCGATTGTTGCGGCGGCAATCGTGGCCATGGCCACGCCACCGCTTTGGACGACGCATCGGCCGAGGTTCCTGCCGTGGCCCATCGAGTCCTACATCAACGGCGTGCACATTTTCGATCAGCCGCAGCCGTGGCTCTTTCCGCTGTTTCCCTGGTTGGCGTTTGCTTTCGCCGGATTGGCGGTGGGTTTTTTCCTTTTTTCGGACTTTGCCAGACGCCAGGAGGCTCTTGCCTTCGCGACGCTCGGCGGCGCGGGAATCCTGGCAATCTTGCTTTCGGTTGTGTTCGATTCCTCACCCATGCGTCTGTATGCCGTCTACGACTACTGGCACAGCAGTCCGAATTTTCTTCTGATGCGCTGCGGCATCTTGCTGACCATTCTGTTTCTGGTTTACGCATGGTGCCGGTGGGGACTTGCGCAAAAGGGTTTTAGCCCCATTA
>Ga0137398_10001028_pt1 | contig 10937 bp, 7 predicted proteins | sample czorhiz216metaG_FD_106659 | JGI IMG/M metagenome (GOLD analysis project Ga0137398, IMG submission 106659) | Vadose zone soil microbial communities from Angelo Coast Range Reserve, California, USA - czorhiz2.16 metaG | ecosystem: Environmental > Terrestrial > Soil > Vadose zone | place: USA...
AGGCTCGTCCGCCGCCACCGATCCGGGCGCGCCCGATGCGGGCCCGGCCGAGGCGACCGGGTTCGAAGCGGCCGGCGGGGGCGGGGCGCCCGGCGAGGTTCGTGACGCTTCGACGACCTCGCCGCCGAAGCGGTTCCCCTGTTCATCGAGATTGGTCAAAACGATCGTCGCGCCGCCGTCCCGGGCGACGGCACGGTAGATTCGCAGATCGGCCGATCGGTACAGCTCATGTTCGTCCGCTCCCGAAACGGGAGGCGCGAAGATGCAGATTCCGATCAACATCGCCAGGCAGGAGGTCGTGATTCGCATGCGCCGATCATAAACCGCTCCGGCGCGCCGGGCGAATCACCGGAGCTCGAAGCCGCTCCCGGGGGCGCCCGGCCCGATCAGGGCCCCCATTCCCCCAGCAGCCAGCGTCGCCGCATCCGGCCGGCGTAGGAGAGGCCGAACCGGTGCACCGCCACACGCGTGACCGCCGCGACCGCCTCTTCGGGCGAGTCGGTGACGATGAAGCGATCGAGGTCGGCGGCGTCGATCGTCTCTTCGGCGATCAGCCGCTCGCGCATGAAGGCGAGAAGCGGTCCCCAGAACTCGCGTCCGATCAGAACGAGCGGGAACTCGCCGATCTTCCCGGTCTGGATCAGCGTGGCGGTCTCGAAGATCTCGTCGAGCGTCCCGAAGCCGCCGGGCATGGCGATGAAGGCGTAGGAATATTTCACCAGCATCACCTTGCGCACGAAGAAGTGCCGGAAGCTGATGAAGCGATCGAGGTACGGGTTCGGCTCCTGCTCCAGCGGCAGCTCGATGTTGCATCCGACCGAGCGGCCGCCGGCCTCGCGGGCGCCGCGGTTGGCCGCCTCCATGATCCCGGGCCCGCCGCCGGTCATCACGGTGAAACCGGCCCCGGCCAGGCGGGCACCGACATCGCGGGCCAGGGCGTAGTACGGATGATCCTCCCGGAAGCGGGCCGACCCGAAGACGGTCACGCAAGGGCCGACGAAGTGCAGGGCCCGGAAGCCGCGCAGGAATTCCCAGAAGATCCGCAGGGCGCGGGCCAGCTCGAAGCGGCGCTTCTGCGGCCCCTGCAGGAACCGGGTGACGTCGCGCGGCGGCTCCCCGGCGCCCCAGCGTCCGCCGCTCATGAACCGCCGCCTCCCGCCGCCCGCCCCGCGCGCGCGGCCTCTTCGAGCGCGCGCACCGCCGCCTCGATGCGACGGGTGGCCTCGGCCGGGTCGGCATCGGCCTCGAAGACGAGAGGCGGGCCGAACGTCAGGCGGGCCGCCCCGATGCGGGGCCACCAGGCGTCGTCGGGGAAGATCTCGGTGGTCCCTTCGACATACGCCGGGATCACCGGCGCGCGCAGGTCGCGCGCGAAGATGCCGATCCCCTGGCGGAACGGCTGCAGCGTCCCCTCGGGGATGTGCCGACCCTCCGGGAAGATCAGGATCGAATTCCCATCGTCCGCGAGCTCGCCGGCGTACGAAAGACTATCGCGAAAGCCCGCGGTCTCCGGAAGCGGCCAGGCCCCGAACAGGAGCTCGACGAGCCGCACCTGGAACCATTCCTTCAAGTAGCGCGGCAGGCTTCCCTCGGCCTGGCCGAAGAAGACGCGATGGTGCCGCGTCGTCATCCCTGGCGCGATTCGTCCGCGCAGCGGCGGCGGCAGGAGCGTCTTGAACAACCCGGTGTCGAGATAGCCGCGATGATTCGCGACGAAGAGAAATGGCGGCGGCATCCGCCGCAGATGCTCGAGGCCGGCGACACGCGGCCGGGCAAAGAAGAAGATCACGGGCCGATACAGCAGCTCTTCGAGCAGACGCCGCAGCAGCCGCACCGGGGCGCGCCGTGCCCAGCGCGGCATCGTGAGGGAGCCGCGCCCGATCCTGCGGGCGGGTGGCGGCTCCTCGGCGCGGGTGTCTCCGGCGGAGACACCGGCCGGCTCCGGCGCGGACGACGACGGCGCAGGGATCGGCGGCCCGGCGACCGGCGCACCGCCGGCCGGCGCGGGCGGCCATCCGGTCGACGACGCGGACGCAGGCGGGGCGTCGCGCGACGAAAGCTCGCGGATCAGCCGCTCGAGATCGCCGACCGTCGCATCGGCCAGCCGATCCTCGGGGAGGCTGACGCCGAACTCCTCCTCCACCGCCACGGTCAGCTCGACCAGGTCGAGGCTCGCCATGCCGAGCCCCTCGACCAGAAGGGTCGTATCAAGAAGCCGCTCGGGAGGAACCCGCGCCACGCGCGCCAGCAGGCGGCGGACGCTCCCCGATCCGGCCGGGTGCGCCGGAGCGCCGGCGCCTCCCTGCTGCATCGTCAGGATCCGATCGCGGACGATCCCCTTGCGCACCTTGCCGGTCGCGGTCCGCGGCAGATCTTCGGCCGGCCAGACGGTGAAGTCGCGCACCCGTTGCCGGGGGAGGAGCGTCTCGTTGGCGCGGCGCACGATCTCTTCGGCGTCGCTCCCCTTGTCCAGGAGAAGAACGGCATGCACCCGCTCGCCGCCCGACGACGGCAGCCCCAGGACCGAGATCTCGCGCACCCCGGCGATCCCCTGGAAGGCGGCTTCGACGTCGGTGGGGTGGACGTTCTCCCCTTCCGGCGTGACGATGACATCCTTCAGCCGGCCGCGGATCCGCAGCCTGCCATCGGCGTCGAGCTCGCCGACGTCGCCGGTGTGCAGCCATTCTCCGCTCGTCTCCGCGGCTCCGAGATACCCGGGCGTGACGTTGCGCCCCCGGACCAGGATCTCGCCATCCGGGCCGAGCCTCACCTCCTGGCCCCCCAGCGGGCGGCCGACGATGCCGGTGCGCCGCTCGAACGGGTTGGCCAGCGTGACGATCGGGGCGGTCTCCGTCAGGCCGTATCCCTGGGCGACCAGGATCCCGAGGCTCTGCCAGAACTGCTGCACCTCCTCCGGGAGCGCGGCGCCGCCCGAGACGATGAAGCGGAAGCGCCAGCCGAAGAGACGCTGGACTCTGCGGAACAAGAACAGCTGGAGCGCGAGAGGCCAGCGTCCGAAACGCCGTTGACGGCTTTCGATCGACTCGAGGGCGCCCTGCTCGCGGAGCAGTCGCCGGACCTCCGCCGCGAGGAGATCGAGGACCCGGGGGACGGTGAAGACGCCCCAGGCCTTCTGGCGCCTCGCCGCCTGCAGGATCTCGCGCGGCCGCGGCGGGACGAGGACGATCGTGAGCCCCATGTGCAGGCCAAGAAAGACGTTCAGCGCCTGACCGAACATGTGCGACAGCGGCAGCGTCGAGATCAGGCGCAGCGAGCCGAGCGGGCGGATGAACGACTCGCGCCTGTCGAAGCCGCGCAGGATCGGCGCGAAGTCGGAGGCCAGGTTGTCGTGGGTCAGCACGACTCCCTTCGGCTCGCCGGTCGTACCCGAGGTGAAGACCACCTCGGCGCGGTCGTCGGGACCCGGGTCGACCTCGGAACGGGGCGGCGCGATCCCCGTTTCTCCCCAGGCGCCGAAGTCGATCCGGCGGCAGCCGTCGGGAGGGTCGAAGCCGGGCGGAGCGAGGAGCAGGCGCGCTTCCGAGAGGCGCGCCACCTTGGCGCGCAGCTCCGGCGGCGTCCCGGTGTCGAGCGGCACCGCCACGCCGCCGGCGCGCAGCGTGCCGAGCAGCGCCTCGACCCAGTCGGGATGGTCGGGGCCCTGGATCAGGACGGTGCCGCCCGGTTTCAGCCCCGATCGGGCGAGGAGTCCCGCGCAGGCGAGAGTGCGGGCGTGCAACGTGGCGTAGGTGCGCGCGCGCCATCGGACGCCGTCCCGGAAGCGATAGGCGTCGCGCGCGCCATGGCGCGGCAGCCGATCGATCGTGGCAAGAAGATTCGCCGGCGCGCCGCTCCGTCCCACTCTCGGCCTCCAGGGGCTAACGCTTTTCCGCGACCACCAGGATCTGCTTGACGCCGAGGGCGCGCGCGAGGCCGACCTGCAACGGGCTGCGCGGCGCCGCGAGGCGCGCCACCGCCTCGGGAAGCAGGTTGAGCCGCGCCGGCAGGCGGGAGCGCCCCGGAAGCCGTGAGGAAATCCGCATGCTGAAGGAGGGCGCGGCGAGGCGGCGGAACCCGGCCGCGCGCAGCAACGGCAGAAGCGTGCCGTACGAATATTCCCGCAGGTGGGCGCATCCGGGGTCGTTCGGATCGGAGCCGCCATGCGGGCCGCTCAGCACGCTCGGGGTCTTGACGATGTAGGTGCCGCGGGCCCGCAGCACGCGGCGGACCTCGGCGAGATGGGCCGGGACGTCGTCGGGGTGCAGATGCTCGAGCAGGTCGATGCTGTAGGCCGCGTCGAACGAGGCGTTGGGGAAATCGAGACGCGTCGCGTCCATGACGGCGAAGCGCACCTCCCCCCGTCCCGGCGCCGCGGCGCCGGCGGCGAACCCGTTGGCCACTTCGGCGGCGATCGGCGCCGCGTCGATCCCGGTCACGCGGTTGCCCGACTCGGCCACCTGCAGCGCGCTGGCCCCGAACCCGCAGCCGATCTCGAGCACCGTCCTGCCGCGGCCGATCGTGCCGCGCACGAAGCGGGCGAATTTCTCGTTGGTCCCCATCTGGAGAGACCGCGGGTCGCGCGGGCTGCGCGCCAGGATCTCCCGCAGCTCGACCTCGTACACTTCGCGGAAGACGGCCGGCCGCTCCGCGGAGCTGGCCGCCCGCAGCCGTATGCCGATCCCCTCCCCCGATCGCGTCTCGGGTTGCATGGGTGCATCTTGCCCGAAGCGGGCAGCAGGCGCAAGGCGCGGCGGCGGGACCGGACTTCAGTAGGTGAGCTCGACCGCGGCGGAATAGATGGTGCGGTCGACGTCGGTGAAATCGAACCGATCGTACTTGCCGACGCCCCAGCGGAACCAATGGACCTTCCCCTGCAGGAACCAGCCGGTCGACCGATCGGTCCGGACGATCAGACCCGGCTGAACGAAGATAGCTGGGGTCCGCTGGAAGCGGTGCGAGGCGATGAACGACCAGCGGCGGGCGGCGCGCGGGTCGTCGATGGCGCGGAACGACAGGAAACCGTAGTCGCCGTGGTACCAGTCGAAGCCGGCGCCCGTCTGCACGAGGGTGCGACCGTCCGGCGGATTGTCCGGGATCGCGCGGATGCCCCGGACCATCCCGGCGAGGACGAAGCCCTTCTCGAGCACCTGCTCGGTGTCGAGCTGCACGACATGATCGAGCCCCTCGCGGTAACGGTAGAGCCCCGAATAGGTCGACTTCCGATGATCACGCAGGAAGCCGCCGATCTCCCCTCCCTTGGTGAACTCCCCCTGCCAGAGCTGGAAGTGGGACTGCTTGTACGAGACGAAGGCGGAATAATCCTCGAAGGTCCGATCGTTCGAGTCGACCAGGTGGTCCCACTGCAGGATGATGCGACCCGTTTCCGGGTTCGCCGGAGCCGGCGGAGCGGGCGGGCGCCTGGCGGCGGCGCTTTCCGCGGCACGGGCCGGCGGCATCCCCGGGCCGAGACTCAGGAATGCGGCCGCCAGGACGAACCTCGCGACCGCGGTGCGCGCCGGGGCCGGGATGCGGGCGGTGGCGGTCATGGCTCGGGGGTGGCGTTCCATCGCCGATCCTTCTCCGTCTTGCGGCGCATTTCGCCGGTGACGAACCGTTTGTAGAACCAGACGAACCAGGCGAGGGCGCGCAGCGCGGCGTTGCCGAGGCCGAAGACCGGGTAGAGCGCCAGCACCAGGTATTTGTAGCCGCTGTCGATCTTCTTCTGGATGGTGAAGAACGGGTAGAGCTCGAGCAGAAGGTAAAGAAGGTACAGCACGACCATCTGATCCCAGCGGGCCCGCCCCAGGAGCATGACGAGCGACACGAAGCGGAACGGGTCGGTGACCACGACGAAGGCGTTGTAGGCCATTTCGTAACGCAGACGCCACGGCGCCTGCCGGGCGAACAGCAGCTTCAGGTAGGAGAAGAAGAGATGATAGTGAGCCGGGTACCAGTAAAGCATCCGCTGGCGCGCCAGGGCGCCGACCCGGTCGGGCACCACCGTCCAGACCATCTCGTCCACGAAGACGACGTTCCCGTCGTTGAGCAGCTCGATGATCGTCCGCTGCAGATCCTCGCCCTGGAAGACGCCGGTGTGCTTGTGGTGGAACGCCTGCAGCCGCTCCTTCTTGAACAGTCCGATCGCCCCCGAGACGCAGCTGATGCTCGCGGTTCCATCCTGGAACCGGCGGCCGATCTCCATCGATTTGCAGTACTCGTACCGCTGCAGGCAGGAGACCAGCCCCGAGCCATGCGGCCCGTGGCGATCGCGCCGATCCGGCACGACGTTGAAGGCGGCGGCGTCGTACTGGTCGAGCAGCGAGGTCGGGATCCGGGCTTCCCCGAGACGGGTGTCGTCGTCCAACAGAAGAATGTATCGGGTTTTGACGCGATGGATCCCGAAGTTGATGGCGGAGACCTTCCCCATGTTCGGGATGCTGTGGAACCGGACCCCGAGCTCCTTCAGGATGCGGGGCGTCGCGTCGGTGGAGCCGTCGTCCACCACCAGGATCTGATCGAGCGGCAAGCCGGCGCGGATCAGGTCGCCCACCGTCTCCCGGATCACCAGCTCGCCGTTGTGCGTCGGGATCAGGGCGGTCACGGCGGCCAGGTCGGTGGTGAAGGCGCGCCGGACGGGCCGGTTCCAGATCTCCAGGTAAACCTTGAGCGCATCGACCAGGATGAAGATGCCGAGGATTTCAAGGTAGGGAGAGATATGGAGGCCTGCGAGATGCATTCGTGTTCCGCCCGGCGAGCCGGCCGTTCATCGGCGATGACCGGGCTCTTCACCTCAATATTAAGGATGCGGCCCGTGGCGGCAAGGAAGGCGGCGGGGATTACGAAAGCGTCTTCGCGTCGACTTGCGGTACCCTGTGACCCCGATGGATCGCTCCGAAGCGCCCCGGCTGCAGGCGTTTTTCCGTGCCCTCCTCAGGAGGCGCTGGTGGATCGTCGCGGCGTACTCTCTGCTGCTCCCGCTGGCTCTCATCCTGGCGTTGCGGGTCGAGCGCGACAGCTCGATCGATCGCCTGATCGTCCTGAGCGATTCCGACGCCCGGAACACCCGCGTCTTCCAGGCGCTGTTCCCGGAGGGCTCGCAGGCGATCCTGCTCGCCGAGGCGGACGACCCGTTCGACCCCGCCGTCCTCGATCGGGTGGCGGCAATCGAACGGACCCTTGGGAGTCTCCCCCGGCTCCAGGTCACCACCGCTCTGACCCTCTTCGATCGGGCGCCCCCGAAAACCGGCGACCCCGTCACGCGTGCGGTGGCGTTCCGCCGGTTCGCGACCGGCACCGATCTGCTCCGGCGGCAGGGGCTCGTCGGCCCCGACTTCCTCGGTATCGCCCTCGACATCCAAGGACCCGGCCCGAACGAGCGGAACGAGACGCTGCAGGCGATCGATCGGGCGCTGGCGCCGTTCGAGGCCGCGCCCGCCCCGCTGACCGCGATCCGCCGCGTCGGCGGTCCGTTCGTCGACGCCTATCTCGAGCGCGAGACCGCCCGGGCGACCGGGATCTCGATGCCTCTGTTCGGCCTGTTCGTAATCGCCGTCAACCTGGCGCTGTATCGATCCGTCCGGACGCTGGTCGCCTTCCTCGCCACGCTGGCCGTCTGCGTGGCGACGACCGTGGGGCTGGCGCGGGTCGCGGGGTTCAGCTTCACCATCGTCTCGTCGCTGGTGCCCCTGACGATATTGATCACGGCGACGGCCTCGCTGGTCTACATCCAGTCACGCTTCACCGAGAACCCGGACGGAGCGTCGTTCGAGGCTCATCAGCTGTTCACGCTGGCCAACAAGCTGGCGCCGACCGCCGTGTCGATTCTGGCCGCGGCCACCGGTTTCGCCGCCCTCGCGGTCTCCGGCATCCGGCCGATCCGGGAGATGGGACTCTGGGTCGCCTCGGGGCTGGCGGCGACCTTCGTCATCATCTTCACGCTGTTCCCGGCGCTGCAGCGGATCCTCGCGACACCGATGCGGGGCGGCCGGGACCGCAGCGGACCCGGTCTGGGTGCGCTCATCGACGCGATCCCTGCCTGGTCGTTTCGCTTCCGCCACATCATCCTGCCGCTCGCGATGGCGCTCATGATCGCGGGCCTCGTCGCGCTGACGGGATTCCCCGGGCGGCTCGCCCCGATGAGCCTTCTGACCGATACGATCGATTACATCGACCGGGACCTGCCGCTCTACAAGGACACGCGCCGCTTCGAGAAGGTGATCGGGGGGCTCGGCGTGGTCCAGATCCGTGTGACGACGCCGCCGGGAGAGGTGCTCGACCCGGAGATCCTGCGCGGCATCGAGAGATTCTCCGGGGACCTCGAGCGCGACCCCCGGGTCGGCTCGGCCCTGGGCCCGACGACCATCCTGAAGTTCATGCGTTACCTCGCGGGCGCCGGGGACCGGCTTCCCGAGGAGCCGGGGGCCTGGCCCGCCCTGGCGGCGCGGCTCGAGCAGACCCTCCTCGAGGAACCGTCCGCCAGGTCGTATATCGACATGGGGGCGCTGTCGAACGCGCGGCTGACCGTGATCCACCGTGGCGACGGCTTCCCGCACGTCGACGATCTGCGGCAGCTGGCGCGCGACGGCTGGAACGAGGCGGCGGCCCGCGTGCCGGCGTTGCGCCGCTGCCGGATGGAGCTGGTCGGCCAGGGTCTGCTGCAGGCGAAGATCGCCGACGATCTCGTCCCGACGCTGACCGAGAGCTTCGCCATCACCGCCGCGATCATTTTCGCCGTCTTCGTCCTGGTCTTCCGTAGCGCGTCGACGCGGCTCTTAGCGATGATTCCCTCGTTGTTCGCGATCCTGGTGATGTTCCTGGTGATGCGCCTCGGCTCGATCCCGCTCAATGTGGCGACGATCCTGATCGGCTCGACGGTGCTCGGGGCCTCCGAGAACGACCAGATCCATTTCTTTCACCACTATCAGGAGGCGCGCGGCCGCGGCGATGCGGGCGAGGCGATGCGGCACGCCCTGCGGATCGCCGGGCGCGGCATCGTCTTCGCGACGCTCTTCAACGCGGCGGGGTTTTCGGCCCTGGCGCTTTCGGGGTTGCCGCCGATGCGGCAGTTCGGGGTCGTCTCGGCCTGCGCCTTCGTGCTGTCGATGGTGGCGAGCCTGATCGCGCTTCCCGCGGCGCTCTGGGTCGTCTCGGGGCGCAGACCAGGGGAAAGCTAAGAAGCGGCGGCCTTCTTGGCGGTGGCCTTCTTGGCGCGCGGCTTCCGGGGGGGCGGCGCCGGGGCCGCCTCGGTGCTGCGCTCGAGCTTCACGATGCTGGTGACGAACTTGCGGCGCCCTTCGGAATCGAACTCGATGGTGGTGGTCCGGGCGCTGACCTCGAGGATGGTGCCGAGACCGTACTGCTCGTGGCGTACCCGCTCGTTGACAGCGAACTCATCCGGGTTTTTTGCCACCGTCCGCCTCCCAGCGCCTCGAACGCCCCTGACGCCCGCGCATCATAGCACACCGCGCGGCCGGGAGGTTCAGCCGGAGGAGCGCGGCAGCTGCAGGAGCGTCCTGACGTTTTCCCGGAAGGCGGGATCGCTCCACTTCTGGGCGCCGTAGTAGGTCCGCAGCACCCGGCCGCCCGATCCGAGCAGAAAGGTGCGCGGCACCGAGTATGAGAGATCCAGCCGATCGGCAAGGCCACCCTGTGGCGCGCGGAGGCTCACGAACCGGGGATCGAGCCGCGCCCCGAACTCCCGGATCCTGGGGCCGGCCGGCGCATCCTCGACCGAGACCAGGACCAGGCGCCCCCCTTCCTTTTCAAGCCGATCGCGGAATCGGAGCAGGTCCGGAAGCTCCGTCTGGCACGGGACGCACCAGGTTGCCCAGAAGTGAACGATCGTCGGCCGGTCGGTGACGGAACCCAGAGTCACGCTCGTCCCGGCCGGGTCGAGCGCCGAGAACGAAGCCCGGCTGACCGTTGTCGGAGGAGCCGGCGTGCACTCGCCCTGCATGACGGTCAGGCGGGACATCGCCTGGCGGATCGCCTCGCCGATCTCCTCGTGCGGGTGATACCAGGCGCCGGCGATCGCCCCGCCGGGCGTCAGCAGGAACGTGGTCGGGGTCGAGACGATCTTGTACAGATCGGCCGCGAACCCGCTCGAGTCGTCGAGGACCTGCCAGGGAATGCCATTGCTGCGGACGTACGCCTCCGTGATGCGGCGATGCGACGTGCCGTCGGGGCGATCGGGCTTGATCAGCGCGACCGAGACCACGTTGAATTCCCCGGGATGCGCCCGCACGTAGCTCAACAGCTGCGGGATCTCCTTCTGACAATGCTTGCAGGTGGCCGACCAGAACATCAACAGGGTCGGTTTGCCGTTCGCCGCGCGACCCTGGAAGGCCACGTCGCGCGCTCCCGAGAGATCCGGCAGGGAGAATTCCGGCGCGCAATGACCGTAGAGCTCCGTGGCGGGATAGTAGGGCGGCAGGGCGGGAAGAGGCGGCACCTTCGCGCCGCCGGCGACGCGCCGGATCAGCTCCGCGGCGGCGAGCTGGTCCGGCGGCGCCGTCACCGTCTGATGCAACCCCTTGATCTTCGCGGTGACGAGATGTCCGGCACCGTCGATGAGGAGGAGATCCGGAACGTCGGTCACGTCGAGCTGCTTCGACACGGCGAACCCTTCGTCGACGAGCAGCGGGAGCGAGGGAGGAAGGTCGAGCAGCGAGAAGGCCTCCCAGACCATCTCGGTGCGTTGATCGTCCCGTTTCCCCGCGACGGCGAACAGGTCGTATTGCGGCGCCTCGCGCGTGAGAAACCGGACGACTTCGACCAGCTCGCCCTCGGAGAGCGCGTAGCCGGGCGCCCAGAAGATGAGCGCGACCGGCTTCCCCCGTCCGATGCGGCCCTGGAGATCGAAGCTCACCTCCCTGAGCTGCTCGTGCCGCGCCTCGATCAGCTTGAGCGGGCCGGGCACCACGAAGGCTTCGGGCGCG
>Ga0137398_10001029_pt1 | contig 10928 bp, 9 predicted proteins | sample czorhiz216metaG_FD_106659 | JGI IMG/M metagenome (GOLD analysis project Ga0137398, IMG submission 106659) | Vadose zone soil microbial communities from Angelo Coast Range Reserve, California, USA - czorhiz2.16 metaG | ecosystem: Environmental > Terrestrial > Soil > Vadose zone | place: USA...
ACCGAAGCAATGCCCGCGCCAACTTGAACTGAAGGCCCTTCGCGCCCCAGCGGGATTCCGCTGGCAAGCGTTGCCGACGTGCAGAAAAACTTGCCCAGTACGGTGCGCAGCGTGATGCGGCCTTCGCGTGCATACAGCGCAGCCTTCGTCTGCGGCACGCCGCTGCCGCGTGCGTTGGGAAAATAGCGATACAGCAGGTAACCGATGCCGAGCGAGCCCACGACCGGGAACAGCAGACGCCGCCACGGAGCGCCACCCACCGGATACAGCCGCATCCCCATTCGTTCCGTCAGCAAGATGAATGCGACGACCGCCAAGCCAGTCAATGTGCCGATCACCAGCGCCAAAACCAGAATGACCTGATCCTCATGTTGCCGCAGTTCAGCTACGCGGTCCAACAACGAGGTTCTCCACCAACTCCCGCTCGTCGTCTGGACGCCTTCACTCATCTCTTGGGACTGTCCTAGCAAAAGCATACCTCACTGGATTTGCCTTTAGGCGGAAAGGGAGGTGCCGACGGCATCAGGAGCTCCGCTGCGCAAGGAGTCAGTCGATGGGAATCTAGGGGTTTCGTCACCAAGAGGATGGCAAGTCCCCTTTGCAGCGCTTATGAGGCATAGCCCTCGGGGTGATTCCCCCACCCCTGTTTCCCCAACCTCAGCGAGTTCAGCGAGTTCAGCGAGTAAGGCCGCTTGTGACTGGAACGAGGATGGCGTATACTTTGTTCGAACGAACGTTCGAATAGCCGTTCCCGCGGGTGAACATGGCAAGTCCCTCGACTGCGTCACGAGCTTCGTCTCGGCGTCACCGCGCAATATCCGCTCCGGCATCGCGTTTTGACCGGCGCCTGGCAGAGATCATCACCCACGCTACGGACGTATTCTGCGAAAAAGGTTATGCAGGTGCCTCCATGCGCGATCTGTCCAGGGCCAGTGGCATGTCGCTGGCGGGACTTTACTACTACTTCGAATCCAAAGAGCGCCTTCTTTTTCTCATCCAAAGGCATACCTTCAGCACCATTGTTCAGCGGTTAAAGGGACGGTTGGAGGGAGTGATCGACCATGAAGAGCGAATCCGCATCTTTATTTTGAATCATCTGGAGTATTTTTTGGCTAATCAGCAGGCCATGAAAGTCCTGTCGCATGAAGCGGATGTGCTCAAAAATGGTTTCGGAGCGGAAGTGGCCGCCATCAAGCGCGAATATTACCGGATTTGTGTTGGTCTGCTGGAAGACCTGAAACGGGCTCGGGGATTGGAATTCTCCACGCGCATTGCCGTGCTCAGTCTTTTTGGCATGATGAACTGGATTTACACTTGGCACAATCCGCGGGTTGACGCTGACGCCGAGCACTTGGCGGGAGAAATGGGCGACATCTTCCTCGGGGGCGTGACTAACGGCAATAAGAATCGGGAGAAGGCCGCGGCGCGGAAATAAGGGTATGGATATACCGTTTGGGATTAGCTTGGGAACGAATTTGTTCGGAGATCTGATCGACTTAACAAAGGAGTTTACATGGCCACGACTATGCAGCCCACGACCGGAGAATCTACCAAACAATTGGTCAATTACCGCACGGATAGCGGTGTAGCGATTATCGAGATGTGCGATCCGCCCGCCAATACCTATACCTATGAGATGAACCGGCAATTCGATGAGGCGATTCTCAAGGCTCGAATGGCGGATGACGTCTATGTAATGCTTCTGACGGGCGCGGGCGACAAGTTTTTCTCAGCGGGCGCGAACATCAAGATGCTTTCGAGCGTTGATCCAACCTTCAAGTATTACTTCTGCCTGCACGCCAACGAAATGCTGCTGCGTCTGGAACATACGCCCAAGTTGGTGATTGCGGCGATCAATGGACATTGCGTGGGCGGAGGGCTGGAGATCGCCATGGCTGCCGACATCCGCATCGCGCGTAAGGATGCAGGGAAAATTGGATTGCCGGAGGTAAATCTGGGCGTGCTGCCGGGTACGGGCGGCACGCAGCGGTTGTCGCGCTTGGTGGGCAAGAGTAAGGCGATTGAGCTCATGGTCACAGGAAATACGTTCTCCTTTGAAGAGGCGCAGGAGCTGGGCATCGTCAACGATATTTATGAGCGCGAGAGCTTCATGGAGAACGTCATGGAGTATGCCAAGCAATTCTGTCCCCCGAACAAAGCCGCGAAGGCAGTGGGGCGGATCAAGCGCGCGGTGCAGACTGGGTGGGAGATTCCGATGGAGTCGGCGCTGGCCGTCGAACGCGAGAATCAGCAGTTGCTGTTCCAGAGCGAGGACGCGAAGGAAGGTTTGGCAGCTTACGTGGAGAAGCGGCCCGCAGTGTTTAAGGCGAAATAGTACCGGGCAATCGGTACCGAGAACAGGCCGGCGGAGACGCCCGCTTAACAGCCGGCGAGACTCGCCACGGACAAGGAAGAGTGAATGCTAGCAGCTACCAAAGTAAAGGTTGAGCCCGGACGCCTGTTGATTGACGGCCAATGGGTGGAGAGCGCGAAGAAGTTTGACACCATCAACCCTGCCACAGGCGAGGTGCTGACGCAGATTGCGGCGGCGTCCACCGAAGACGTGGATCGCGCGGTCGCGGCGGCACGGCGCGCGTTTGAGGATCGAAACGGCGCGTGGCGCAAGCTCTCTGCCAGCGAACGCGGACGCCTGATCTGGAAGCTGGCGGACTTGCTTGAAAAACATATTGATGAATTCGCTGAACTCGAAACCCTCGACAACGGCAAACCGATTTTCGAGTCGCGCTACGTCGATATGCCGATGGTGGTGGACGTTCTGCGCTATTACGCTGGATGGGCGACCAAAATTCACGGGGAGACCGTAAACACCTTCGAAACCGCATTCACGTACACCCTGCGCGAGCCGGTAGGCGTTGTAGGGATGATTGTTCCCTGGAATTTTCCGCTGCTGCTGGCTTCGTGGAAGCTTGGTCCGGCGCTGGCCTGCGGCAATACGGTAGTGTGGAAGCCGGCGAGCCAGACTTCTCTGACCGCGCTGCGCTTTGGTGAACTGGCGATGGAGGCCGGAGTGCCAGCTGGCGTGCTCAACATCGTCACCGGTCCGGGGGAAGTTGGGCGGGCGATGGTGAAGCATCCGGGCATCGACAAAATTGCTTTTACTGGTTCGACCGAAGTGGGCAAAGAGATCATGCGCGGCGCGGCCGACAGCCTGAAGCGCCTCACGCTGGAGCTGGGCGGAAAGTCGCCGAATATTGTCTTTGCGGATTCCGACATTGACAATGCGGTAAAGGGTGCGATCACCGGGATTTTCTACGGCAAAGGTGAGGTCTGCAACGCAGGCTCGCGTTTGTTTGTGGAGAGCAAGGTGCAGGATGAGTTTCTAGAGAAGCTGGCGGCACGGGCGGCGAAGATGCGTCCGGCCGATCCGCTTGATCCCAAGACGCGGATGGGAGCCATTGTCAGCCAGGAGCAGATGCAGACCGTGCTCGGCTACATTGAGGCGGGGAAAAAGGAAGGCGCGAAGCTGGTCGCGGGCGGTAATCGCGTCAGCGTGGATGGGGGCAAAGGGTTCTTCATCGAGCCGACGATTTTCCGTGATGTGCGTAACGACATGAAGATCGCGCGGGAGGAAATCTTTGGTCCTGTGCTGGCCGCTTTGAGCTTTGATGACCTGGATGAGGTCATCGAGATGGCGAATCAGAATGAGTACGGACTAGCCTCGGCAGTATGGACACGCGATGTGAAGAAGGCGCACATGATCTCGCGACGCCTCAAGGCGGGCACGGTGTGGATCAACACGTATGGCTTGATGGATGCATCTCTGCCGTTTGGGGGGTACAAGAGCAGCGGTTTTGGCAGAGAGCTTGGGGCGCGAGCTTTGGAGCACTATACCGAGAACAAGAGTGTGTGGCTGAACATGGCGTGAGCCTGCACTCGGCAATCGCAGTCAGCAATAAGCCGTAGGAGCCTGTGAGATCGATCCGCGGTTGCGTAAGGGCTGAGTGCTGACCGCCAATTGCTGGTTCCCACGAAAATAGTGATTGGGGAACTCACATTATGCCGGGAAAAGTCGCAAAGATCGGAACCTTCAGTGACTGGGTTGGCCTGTTTAATGACTGGCGCAAGGACATTGGCATCGATTCCAGAGAGATTGATGCCTTCCATTTTGACACCCTGTATGGCGCGATCGACACGGAAGAGATTGAGTTTGGATCCTACAAAGGCCGCCGCAAATGGGAGAACCTGCGGCAGATGCCCACACAGCAGATGCGCGACGCGCTGATGAACATGATCGTCTACCAGGGAGACACCGAATTTGCTAGCGTGGAGCAGCAGCGCAACCTGCTCGAAAACGCGCCCACGGATTGGGATCGGCGCGCCATCTTGCGGGTGATGATCGAGGAGATGCGCCATGGTTGGCAGATGTGCGCATTACTGGTGGACCACTTCGGCTACTCCGGAAAGGTGGAGGCGCAGAAGATGCTGGAGCGGCGGTCGTTTGAAAATAAACGGCTGCTGGGGGCGTTTAACGTCGATGTCGATAACTGGATGGACTTCTTTACCTACACCGACTTCGTCGACCGGGACGGCAAGTTCCAATTGCAGATGCTCAAGTACTCGGCGTTCGCGCCCCTGGGGCGGTCGATGTCGTACATGCTGCGTGAGGAAGCCTTCCACATGGGCACCGGCAATGACGGGCTGCGCCGCATCGTTGCAGCGGGTGTGATTCCGGCTTGGCTGATTCAGAAATATCTCAACAAGTGGATTTCGAGCTCCTACGACCTGTTCGGTACCGATCATTCGTCGTCCGCGCATTGGGCTTACGTTTGGGGGGTCAAGGGGCGCTACGATGAGCCTAAAAACGATAAGACGGCCGACCTGGACGATTTGAACGATTACAACCGGCATCTTTATCGCGACGAAGTTGCAGGATTGATCGCGCGTTTCAATGGGGCGCTGAAGTCAGGCGAGCCAAGACTTTATGCGCCGGATATAAAGTTCAATCGCGAGATCGGGCGCTGGGCCGGTCTTAAGTTCCACGCCCAGACCGGAGAACCGCTGGATGACCGCGCTTACCAAGAGCACTTGAAGGAGTACATGCCGTCGGCGGAAGACAAGAAGTTGCTACTTGACATCATCAGCAGCGAGAAGAGATGGATCGCGGAAAAAGAAGGAGCGCGTGATCCGTTGGAGACCATCGGGGAAGTACGGAAGTCGGCGATCAATTTGTGAGTCGAGGGACCTCTCACCACAGAGGCACGAGGCATGGAGAAAACTTAAGTTAAGGATGGAACCGTCCTGGTGAGCTCATTGGCTCCGAGATGACGGCGCAGCTATGGCGACCTTAGCGACAAATAAAATCACGCGCCTCACCCTGGACGTGCAGACTCAGGTCGCGCGGATTGCACTCGAGAATCCGCCGCTGAATGTCATCGACCTGGCGATGATGGAGGAACTTGCTCAGGCTCTGGGCGAGATCGAAGCCCGCTCGGATGTTTCTGTGGTCATCTTGAGCGGCCAGGGTAAGGCATTTTCCGCGGGGGTGGATGTAGCGGCTCACACTCCGGACAAAGTCGGGGCGATGCTAGAAAAGTTCCACGCTGTGATTCGAACTCTCGTCGCCAGCAAGAGGGTGACGATTGCGTCGGTGCAGGGGCATTGCCTGGGCGGTGGCGCAGAGCTGGCCATGGTCTGCGACATGGTTTACACGGACGACTCGGCGCACTGGGGATTTCCAGAAATCAAGCTGGGCTGCTATCCGCCGGTGGCGTGTACGGCGCTTGCGGCGCTGGTGGGCCAGAAGCGGGCAGCTGAATTGATTCTGACGGGGCGGGTGATTACCGGCAGGGAAGCGGCGGAAATTGGGTTGGCGAATCGATCCACGCCGGTTGCGGAATTGGCGGGCGCCGTGGATGAGTGCGTTGCGGATTTGCTCAAACTCAGTCCTCGGACGCTGGCGGTGACCAAAAAAGCGGTGTACGCGTGGGATGCCATGCACTTCGATAAGGGGCTGGCGCGGGCGGAGAAAATCTATTTGGAAGAACTGATGAAGACCAGGGACGCACAGGAGGGCATTCAGGCGTTCCTGGAGAAGCGCGAGCCCAAGTGGGGAGGGGTGTAATGACGGAGCCGGCCACAGAGCTTTTGTCTCCCCTATGGGCCAGCAGCGAATCAAGCACGTCTACCTTTCTTGTCATCTCTAGTTCGCGAATGGGTCTGCGGTACCGAATACATGGAATATGAAATCACTCCCGAGGAGGTGAAGGACAAGCTGGATGCCGGTGAGGAATTCACTCTGGTAGACGTCCGCGAGCCGTGGGAATGTGAGACCGCGCACCTTGATGGCGCGAAGCTGATGCCCATGGGCGATGTGCCGGCGCGAGCCCATCAGGAGCTTGATCCGGAAGATCACATTGTAGTGATTTGCCACCACGGCGTGCGGTCGATGAACGTGACTGCGTGGTTGCGGCAGCAGGGATTTGAGAAGGCCCAGTCCATGCGCGGCGGGATTGACGCGTGGTCGCGGCGGGTGGATGGCAAGGTGCCGGTGTACTAGGGCAGCCCTTAGCGGTTAGCTCTCAGCCCTTAGCCGAAGCTGCGAGCTAGAGGCTCAGAGCGAAGAGCTAGGAATGAAAAAAGAACTCGTCGAACTCAAGATTAACGGCCGCGTGCATGCAGTGGCGATCGAGCCTAGCTCGTTGCTGCTCGACGTGTTGCGTAAGGATCTGGATCTTACGGGTTCCAAGCGTGGGTGTGACGATTCCTGCTGCGGCGCGTGCACCGTGCTGGTAAGCGGCGTCTCCATGCTTTCATGCACGCTGCTGGCGGCGAGTTGCGAAGGCCAGGACATCACGACCATCGAGGGCGTCAGCGAGCATGGAAGCCTGGCAGCAATTCAGAAGGCCTATGGCGACTGGGGCGGGGCGCAGTGTGGATATTGCACGCCGGGTTTCATCATGACGGTGAAGGCGTTGCTGGCGGACAATCCTGATCCCTCGGAAGCGGACGTGCGCGCGGCCTTAAGCAGCAATTTGTGCCGGTGCACCGGCTACAACCAGATGTATGAGGCAATCCGGTCGGCGATTCGAGCGGAACGCAAGGGAATGGCGGCGGCAAAGTAGAGTCCGGCGGCAGCGACAGCAGGTTCCTCCGCCTCCGCTTGGCTCGGCGTTCGGCATGGTGCGAGATCGATATTCGGGCAGCCGCAGAGTGACGAGACATGGATAACGGTTTCTCCATCATCGGCAAGGCGACCGCCATGGTCGACGCTGCGCGTAAGACCACTGGCTCGGGGAAATACACCGACGATCTCAGCCTGCCTGGGATGCTCGTGGGTAAGATTCTGCACTCGCCGTATCCCCATGCTCAGATCAAGAGCATCGACACGACCCGAGCGGAAAAGCTCGAAGGCGTAGTAACGGTCGTGGTCGGCAGAGACGCACCAAACCCTTACGGGATTCTCCCGGTCGGACACGATGAGCACGCGCTCGCGCTCGATAAGGTTCGCTACGTTGGCGATAACGTGGCCTGTGTTGTGGCGGTGGATGATGCCACGGCCGAAAAGGCGCTCGAATTCATCGACGTTGAATATGAGGTTCTCCCCGCCTACTTCGATCCCGAGGAATCGATGAAGGCGGAGACCCATCTCATCCACGACAACAAAACGCACAACCTGGAGAAAGACTATCACCACGTTTTTGGCGATCCCGACCAGGGTTTTGCCGAGGCCGACCATGTTGCCGAGGCGCGCTTCATTGCCAACGAAGTGACCCATGCCGCGATGGAGCCGCATTCCACGCTGGCGTCTTTTGAGCTCGATCCCCACACCGGCAAGATGGGTCGGCTGACGGTTTGGTCGTCGACCCAAGTTCCGTATTACCTGCAGCACAAGCTGTCGCTGGTGCTGGAGATGCCGATGTCGCAGATTCGCGTAATCAAACCTCTGGTGGGCGGTGGTTTCGGCGGCAAGAGCGAAGTGATTCCGCTGGAGATCATTGCCGCGGTGGCGGCGCGCAAGGCGCAGGCCCCGGTGAAAATTACTTATACGCGTGAGGAGGTGTTCTGGGCGCACCGAGGGCGGCCGCGAACCATCATTGATCTCAAGACCGGGGTGAGCAATGACGGGCGCATTACGTCAGTGAAGGCGCGAGTTGTGCAGGATGGCGGGGCCTATTGCTCATACGGCGTCGTCACAATTCTTTATTCGGGTGCGCTGCTGGGAGCGCTCTACGACATCCCTAACATTCAATACGACGGATACCGTGTGCTCACCAACAAACCTGCGTGCGGCGCGATGCGGGGGCACGGCACGGTGAACGTGCGCTTCGCCTTCGAGAGCCAACTGGATGAGCTGGCGGCTAGGATGGGCATGGATCCGGCCGAGATACGCCGACGCAATCTGCTCACGCCGCCTTGCGTGACGGTCAACGGGCTGCGGGTCGCGAGCTACGGTTTGCCGGAATGTATTGAGAGAACGGTGGAGCGTTCCGGTTGGAAGCAGCGCAAGGGTAAGCTGGCGAAGGGGCGTGGGTTAGGCATTGCCTGTAGCCATTATGTGAGTGGTGCAGCAAATTCGATTATTCGTTCCGACATGCCGCATTCGACTGTGAACATCAAGATTGACCGCGATGGCGGCGTGGTGGTGTATACCGGGGCTTCAGAAATTGGTCAGGGATCAGACACCATGACCGCGCAGATCGCCGCCGAGGCGCTGGGATGCTCGCTGGCTCGCGTACGAGTGATCGCTGCTGATACCGACCTCACTCCGATCGACATTGGTTCGTACTCCAGCCGGGTAACTTTTATGGCGGGGAATGCCACCCTGCGCGCTGCCGAGCAGGTAAAGAAGCAGATTGCGGCCGCTGCAGCGAAAAAGATGAACTGTGCGGCAGATGATCTCCTATTTCGCGACGATGTTGTGTCAAAGAGGGGAAGCACCCCCCATGTTAGGAAGGACAACCCCGGAGAAGAAGAAGAGACAACGCAGGCCGGAGCCACGGTCAGTGGGCGTGTGGAAGGGCAAATTCTGCGGGGATCGCTGCAGCAAAAGCGGAAAGACGAAGGGCCGAAGGATTGGATGACCTTCGAGGAGGCGGTGGTGGCGGCGATTGACTTCCACGGGGCACTGGGCGGGACTGGATCGTATGCTCCTCCTCAGGAAGCCCGCGGTGGCAAGCACAAAGGCGCCGGCGTGGGACCGTCGCCGGCATACTCTTATTCGGCGCAAGTGGCTGAAGTCAGCGTCGATGAAGAGACCGGCGAAGTGACGGTGCATAAGGTTTGGGCAGCGCACGATTGCGGACGGGCGCTGAATCCGGTCGCGGTGGAAGGCCAAATTATCGGTTCCGTGTGGATGGGCATGGGCCAGGCGCTGACCGAAGAGATGGTGTGGAAAGACGGCATGCTCATGAACCCTGGGTTGCTCGAATATCGCAGTCCATCCTCGGTGGAATCCCCGGAGGTGGAACCGATCATTGTGGAGAGCATTGATCCCGAGGGACCATTCGGCGCAAAGGAATGTAGCGAGGGGTCGTTGGCAGCGACAATTCCTGCGATTGCCAATGCGATCTACGACGCCGTGGGCGTGCGCCTACACGAGTGTCCGTTCACGCCGGAGCGAGTTCTGGCAGCACTGCGTGCGAAGAGGAAGGCAAAACCCCTGAACCTTACCGAGGGCATCGATCCTACTGCGCCGGTGCGTTTTCGCGAGCACGGCGGCTCTCTCTGGTTCAGGGCCAAGGGACCGCAGCGTCATCCGGCAGATCCATCGCGGCGCGCAGGGCGTGAACCGGCGGGAGGCGCCGATTGAGCCTCCCGCAATTCAAGCTGTTACGGCCGCGCACGGTCGAGGAGGCGGTCGGTGATCTCGCCAAACATGCGGCAAACGTGCGGATATTGGCGGGAGGCACCGATCTGATTCCCTCGATGCAGCAGAAGCTGTTTGAGCCGGAGTATGTGCTGGATCTGCGCAGAATCCCGGGATTGCGCGGCATTCGCTCGCAGGCGAACGCTGAAGTGGAGATTGGAGCGGCGACGCCTCTTAGTGAAATCGAGCGCTCCCCCTTCCTGCAAGGACGTTACAGCGTCCTGTCCCAGGCGGCGTCGACCGTAGCTTCCCCGGTTTTGCGCAACATGGGCACGGTAGGTGGCAACATCTGCCTGGACACCCGCTGCCTGTGGTACAACCAATCACTCACGTGGCGTAAAGGTTGCGGTTTCTGTATCAAAAAAGACGGCGACCTGTGTCACGTTGCGCCGGGCGGGACCAAGTGCTGGGCCGTGTTTTCGGGCGACACCCCCGCAGCCCTGCTATGTTTAAAAGCGGAAGTCGAGATCGTTGGTCCCGACGGAGTACGGCGCATGCCGCTCGCCGAATTCTATACCGGGATTGGGGATCATCACAGGAGAATTCAGCCCAATGAGTTATTGACACGCGTGTTCCTGCCCACGTCTTCTGCGGATTATCACGGTGTGTACCGCAAGCTACGGGTGCGGGGATCGATTGATTATCCGCTGGCCGGTGTGGCGGTAGTGATGAAGCGGTCGAATGGCCATGTGGTGGATGCGCGCTTGGCGATTACGGCGGTGAATCCCGCACCGATGCTGGTGAAAGGAGCGAGCGAGATTTTGGCTGGCAAGATGGTGGACGATTCGCTGGCCGAGCTCGTGGGCGATCTCGCGGCGGCGACCGCGAAGCCCCTGACCACGTCAGCTCTGACGCCGGAGTATCGACGGGAGATGATTCGGGTGTTCACCAAGCGGGCGGTATTGGCGGCGGCCAGCAACTGAGCAACGGGAGACGGCATTTCTGCCGTCCCGCCGGCACTAAGATTCAGAACCCACGAATCTACCAGAATACGCAGGCGGAACTCCGCAGAGCGCAGCGTCGTGTAGCCAGAGGCAAGAAGGGCAGCCAGCGGAGAGGCAGGGCAGTCCTGCTGCTCGAAAAGGTTCACCAGGGCATCCGC
>Ga0137398_10001031_pt1 | contig 10924 bp, 7 predicted proteins | sample czorhiz216metaG_FD_106659 | JGI IMG/M metagenome (GOLD analysis project Ga0137398, IMG submission 106659) | Vadose zone soil microbial communities from Angelo Coast Range Reserve, California, USA - czorhiz2.16 metaG | ecosystem: Environmental > Terrestrial > Soil > Vadose zone | place: USA...
GGAGCGCGGCCGCTTGTACCTGCTGCAAACCCGCACCGGAAAACGTTCGGCCCGCGCCGCCTTCCGCATCGCGACCGATCTGGCGCGGGAAAAGGTGATCACCCGCTCCGAGGCGGTGATGCGGATCGCCCCCGAGGACGTCGAGCGGCTCTTCTACCCGGTGCTCGACCCCGAGATCCCGCGCGCCGATCTGGATGCGCGGCTCCTGGCGACCGGCATCGGGGCGGTGCCCGGCGCCGCGGTCGGCGAAATCGTGCTGACGGCGCGATCCGCCGAGTCGCTGGCCCGGGACGGCCGTAAGGTGATCCTGGTCCGGCGCGAGACCTCTCCGGAAGACGTGGCCGGGATGCATGCCGCGCAGGGGATCCTGACGGGGACCGGTGGGAAGACCTCTCACGCGGCGGTGGTCGCGCGCGGCTGGGGCCGGACCTGCATCGTCGGCTGCGAGGCGCTCGCGATCGACACGAACGGCAAGAGCGTCCGCCTCGGTCAGCGCACCCTTCGCGAGGGACAGGTGGTCACCCTCGACGGTTCGAGCGGCGCGGTGTACGAGGAGGCCTTCCCGCTGGTCCGTCCGGAGCTTCCGCCGGACTATCAGGTCCTGATGGGGTGGGCCGATTCCTTCCGACGCCTCCGGGTGCGGGCCAATGTCGACACCCCGTATGACGCCCGCAAGGCGATCGAGATGGGAGCCGAAGGAATCGGTCTCTGCAGGACGGAGCACATGTTCTTCGACAGCGAGGAGCGCCGGCTGGCGATCCGGGAGATGATCCTGGCGCCGAACCGGGCGGCGCGCGAGGAGGCCCTGGCGCGGCTGCTGCCGATCCAGCGCCGGGATTTCGAAGGGATCTTCGAAGCGATGGCGGGGCGTCCGGTCACGATCCGCCTGATCGATCCTCCGCTCCACGAGTTTCTGCCTCACGACGATGCCGACCAGCGGGCGCTCGCCGCGCGCCTGCATCTGCCGCTCGACACGGTGGTCCACCGGATCGCGCAGCTCGCCGAAGCGAACCCGATGCTCGGACACCGCGGCTGCCGTCTTTGCCTGACCTATCCGGAGATCCTGGAGATGCAAGTGCGCGCTATCCTCGAAGCGGCGGCGGCCGTGCAGCGCCGGGGCGTCGCGGTGGAGCCGGAGATCATGCACCCGCTGGTGATGGATTCGAAAGAGATCGCGATCCTGGCGGAGCGCACGCGCGAGGTCGGTGAGCGCGTCCTCGGCGAGCAGGGTGCCCGGATCCGCTATGCGATCGGCACGATGATCGAGGTTCCGCGCGCCGCCCTGCTGGCGGGGGAGCTCGCCCGGGAGGCGGAGTTCTTCTCCTTCGGCACGAACGACCTGACACAGATGACGATGGCGCTCTCCCGCGATGATGCCGGTCACTTCCTCCCCGAGTATGTCGACGAGCATCGTCTCGGAATTCTGGCGCAGGACCCCTTCCACACTCTTGATCAGGAAGGAGTGGGCCAGCTCGTTCTCTGGGCGATCGCGCGCGGCCGGGAGGCGCGGCCGGACCTCAAGATCGGGATCTGCGGTGAGCATGGCGGCGAGGCGCGTTCGGTCGCCTTCTGCCATCGCGCCGGGATGGACTACGTCAGCTGCTCCCCCTACCGGATCCCGATCGCGCGCCTGGCCGCGTCGCAGGCCGCCATCGCCGACGGATCGGCGGTCCGCGGGCGCCGGTCGAGGGGGGCCGCCGGTCGGCGAGGTTCCCAAAGGCGCCGCAACGGCGCGGGAGGGCCGGGCCGTGCTGATCGGCATTCTGTCCCGCAAGCGTAGCCTCTACTCGACCGGACGGCTCCGCGAGAGCGCCGGGCGTCTGGGGCACGACACCCTCGTGCTCGATCCGCTGCAGTGCGACCTGGTCTTCGGGAGGAGGGCCCCCGACATCTTCTACAGGGGGCTCGGACGGAAGCTGCCGGAGCTCGACGTGGTGCTGCCGAGAATCGGCGCCTCGATCACGGAGCGGGGGCTGGCGGTGGTCAACCAGTTCGACATGCAGGGGGTCCCGCTGGTGAATAATTCACAGCCGATCGCCCGCTCCAGGGATAAGCTGCGATCGTTGCAGCTTCTCGCCCGCGCCGGTCTGGATATCCCCAAGACGGTTATGGCAAGGCATCCGTCGCAGGTCAAGGCCGCCCTCGAGATCGTCGGCGGCCCGCCGGCGATCCTCAAGCTGTTGCGCGGGACGCAGGGGATCGGAGTGATCCTGGCCGAGACGGAGCAGATGATGCAGCAGGTCCTGGAGACCTTCTGGAGTCTCGGGATGACGATTCTGATCCAGGAATTCATCGAGGAGTCGGAGGGTCGCGACATCCGGGCCGTGGTGGTCGGCAAGCGGGGCGTGACCGCCATGCGACGCCAGGCCCGGGTCGGCGAATTCCGCTCCAACGTTCATCGCGGCGGCACGGGCGTCGTGGTCGAGCTTCCCGAGGCGTACAAAGCCGCGGCGCTCCGGGCGACGCGGATCATGGGGCTGCAGCTCGCCGGCGTCGACATGCTCGAATCGCGCGAGGGCCCGAAGGTGATGGAGATCAATTCCACGCCGGGCTTCGAAGGGATCGAGCGCTGCAGCGGGGTCGATGTCGGCTCGGCCATCATCGAGTACGCCGTCTCGTTCGCGCGCCGGCGGCAGCGCGCCGGGCGGTCCGCCGCCGCCGTGCCCCCGGCGGGGGACTAAGATGCCGCCGATGCTGCGCCTCGGGGGTCGCGCCATACGGCGTGGCACCGCCGAGCAGATCTTTCTGAAGGTGAGCGAGTACTACACCGCCACGCCGGTCAACGTGCCGGTGACCGTCGTGCGCGGCCGCCGGTCCGGACCATCGCTCTTCCTGACGGCCGCCATTCATGGCGACGAGCTGAACGGGGTGGAGATCGTGCGCCGGGTGATGACCGGAGTGGACCCCGACAAGCTGCGCGGAACGCTGATCTGCGTTCCGGTGACGAACCGCGCCGGCTTTCTCAGCCACAGCCGCTATCTTCCGGGTCGTCGCGATCTCAACCGGTACTTCCCGGGGCATCCGCAGGGAAACGCCGCGGCCCGGATCGCCCATACGCTGTTCACCGAAATCGTGTCGCGCGCCACCTGCGGCGTCGATCTTCACACCGCCAGCGTCGGCCGCACCAACCTTCCCCACGTGCGCGCCGAGATGTCGGACGGCCAGGTGCGAAAGATGGCACGCGCCTTCGGCATCGAAATCATCATCGACTCGCGGGGCGTGCCGGGAACGTTGCGGGCCGCGGCCACCCATGCCGGGGTCCCGACGATCATCTTCGAGGCGGGGGAGACCTTCCGCTTTCAGCGCAACCTCGTGGCCCGGGGCGTGACGGGGATCCACAGCATCCTCGCGGCGCTGCGCATGACCGAGGGACCCGCGAAAGCGGCCCGCTTCCAGGTCGTGGTGAAAACCTCGGAGTGGATTCGGGCGCCGCGGGGCGGGATCGCCGACATCCTGGTCCGCCCGGGCGAGCTGATCTACGAAGGAGAGGAGATCGCCTCGATCACCAATCCGTTCGGGCGCGAGGTGTCCGTCGTCCGCTCGCCCCTCAACGGCCTGATCATCGGAACGACGACAGTGCCGATGGTCAACCCGGGCGATGCCATCTGCCACGTCGCCAAGCTCGAGAAGACCCTGCCGACGGTGGAGCGGTATTGCGTCACCGATTCGCGCGGCAAGAAGCGGCTGCATGTCGAGGGGGCCTGAGAGCCTGTCCGAGTCCTATGGAGCGTTTCGATGTCTCTGATCCGGGTGCTCGCCCCCCATGTCGCCAACCAGATCGCGGCGGGGGAGGTGGTCGAACGACCGGCCTCCGTCGTCAAGGAGCTGCTGGAAAACGCGCTCGATGCCGGCTCCTCCCGTATCACGGTGATGATCCGGGGCGGTGGGGCCGATCTGATCCGGGTGGCCGACGACGGCTCGGGGATGGGCCCCGACGACGCGATCCTGGCCATCGAGCGGCATGCCACGAGCAAGATCCGCACCGCGGACGATCTTCAGGGGATTGCCAGCTTCGGATTTCGCGGCGAGGCCCTGCCGTCGATCGCCTCGGTGTCGCGTCTTGTCCTGACCACCTCTCCCGGTGGCGAAGAGGGGGGAACGCGTCTCGAGGTCGCTGCGGGCCAGATGACGCGGAGCGTTCCGGCCGCCCATCCTCGAGGGACGACCGTCGAGGTGGAGGCGCTGTTCTACAACGCGCCGGCCCGTCGCAAGTTTCTGCGCTCGGCGGCGAGCGAGTCGGCCCGGATCGTCGATCTCGTGGCCGCCCTGGCGGCCGCGCATCCGGCGATCGGCTTCCGGTTGATCAGCGAGGAACGCGACCTGGCCTCCTGGGTCCCCGTGTCCACGGGCAGGGACCGCCTGGCGCAGATCCTCGGCGGTGGCGTCGCCGCTTTGCTCCTGCCGGTCGAGGGACGTCTTGGAGGGATCAGGCTGAGCGGCCTCGTTTCGCCCCCTTCGTTGCACCGCTCGACGGCTCGCGAGGTGCGGGCTTACGTGAACGCCAGGCCGGTCCGTGATCGCCGAATCGTCCACGCGGTGCAGATGGCCTACGCCACGTTGCTGCCGCGCGGCCGCTATCCCGTCGTCTATCTGTTTCTCGAGGTGCCGCCCGAGCAGGTGGATGTCAACGTGCACCCGGCCAAAACGGAGGTCCGCTTCCTGAGGCCCGGAGCGATTCATGACCTGGTCCGCGAATCGTTTCTGAAGGCCCTGCAGGGATCGGGCTCCTTCCCGCATCTCGCGGAAGCGCCGCACGCGGTCCGTGAGCCGCCCCCCGGAGCATCGCAGACGGCCTGGGTCGCCATCTCGCAACCCGCGGCGGCTGAACCCGGCCCGGTCCCCGTAAGGATCGAGCCCGCAGGGAGCTCGCCGGACCGGGTCGAGTCCTCCGTGCCTCTGCTGGACAGCGTTCCGATCGCTCCCTTGGCGCAGTTCCGCGAGTCCTATATCCTTGCCTCATCCCCTGAAGGTCTGCTCATCTTCGATCAGCACGCCGCCCACGAGCGGGTCCTTTATGACAAGCTGATGGGCCAGGCCCGCCGGGGAACGGTTGATCGACAGCGGCTTCTCTTCCCTCTCACCCCCGAGGTGACGGCGGCCCAGACCCAGGCGCTCGAGGAGGCGGCCGGAGCGCTCGAGACCCTCGGGTTCGGAGTGGTCGGCTTCGGGCAGGGGGTCCTGCGAATCGACGAAGTACCGGCGATGGTGCCGGTGGCCGCCGTCGACCGGCTGGTCCGCGAGCTGCTTGATGAGACCCTGGAATGGCAGAAGAGCGAGGGGCTCGATCGATTGAGGCACCGTCTTGTCGCGACGGCCGCCTGTCATGCCGCCGTGACCGCCCGCCACGCGCTCGGTCCCGAGGAAATGCAGAGAATCGTGCACGATCTGATGCGCACCGAAAGCCCGATGACCTGTCCGCACGGGCGCCCGGTCCTTCTCCGCCTCTCGCTGGCCCAGCTCGAGAAGGAATTCCGCCGGCGCTGATCGGCGCCTCGGATGCGACGGGCCTGCTTCCCGGCCTGTTCCCCGGATCGTCGGCACGCTGACGCCCACACGGACATTGCCCGAGGGGATGACCCGCCGTATACTTCCGGTCAATGGGACCTTTCCCGCTGACAGGGCGCCGACTTCCGTCGCGCCACCTTGCCATTCTGGTTTCGGCGATCGCTCTCCACCTCGGGTCCTCGGCGCGGGCGGATGTGGCCCATCTTCGCAACGGCAGAACCATGGAGGTCTCCGGCTATCGCCTCGAAGGGGAGCGCATCATCCTGATGATCGAGGGGGGCGGTGAGTTGTCGCTCGAGACTCGACAGGTGTTGTCGATCCAGAAGTCCGGGGCGCCTCGGAGCGATCCGGGGCGGGACCAGACGCTGGGCCTGCCGCCGACCTCCGGCGGTGGAGAGCCGGCGACGGAGCCGAATCCACCGTCGCCCGAGCCGGCCCGGATGACGTCTCGTCCCCTGACCGTCGGAGCGCCTTCCGACCCTGCGACCGGCGAGGTCCTCCGAAGGAGCGAGATCGAAGGGCTGGCGGCCGGCATCGCCCGAAAGTACGCCGTTGAGGAGAGGCTGGTTCTCGCGGTGATCGAGGTCGAATCCCGTTTCGACGCGCGGGCCGTTTCGCCGCGCGGAGCGATCGGACTGATGCAGCTGATGCCCGAAACCGCAGCCCGTTTCGCCATCGGGAACCCTTACGACCCGAGCGAAAATATCGATGGCGGCGTCCGTTACCTCAAGGAGCTGCTCGATCGGTACAGCGGTCAGAAACGTCTCGCTCTGGCCGCCTACAACGCGGGAGAGGAGGCCGTGGAGCGATGGAGCGGCATCCCTCCGTTCCGCGAGACCATCCTCTACGTCGATCGGGTTCTGCGGGCCCTTCGGCGCTGACGGGCCTCACGACTCACCCCCCGCAGACCGGATTGGGCTCCGACCCGACCTCCATCTCGAGCACGCCGCGATCATCCGATCGGAAGCGGCGGATTTCGCTCGCCCTGCGAAAATGGCTCCGCGCGGCCCGCTCGCGCCCGGTCTGACGCGCGATCTGTCCCAGATCGATCTCCAGCCACCCCGCGAGCCAGCCCGGCGGATCGACGGAGAGACGGTCGGCCGTCTCGAGATCGACCAGGGCCCGCTCGACCTCTCCCGCCTCGAGCAGCAGATGACCGCGCAGGAAACGAACCGACGCGACATCCGGCGAGTGCGAGAGCGACTGGGTCAGGGATTCGATCGCCTCCGCCCGCCGACCCGCTTCGAGGAGGCGCAGGGGCTCCGGAGGAGCGGAGGTCCGCTTCGAAGCGAGATCGCGTTCGGCCCGATCGCGGGCTCGCCGGGCGGCCTCCGACATCGGGCCCGGATCCGCATCGGCCTGCCGAAGGATCTCCGCCCCGCGCTCCAGACGCCAGTCGGCGACCAGCGACTCCGCGAGGCTCAGGCGCAGGAAGCGGCGCTGACGCGCTCGATCGGGGTCGTCACCCTGCGCCGATCGCAGCCCTTCCTCGAAGCTTGAGCTGGCGGGGGCGTATTCGCCGAGGCGCATCTGGATCTCCCCGATCGATCCGAGGATGAGCGGAGAGCCGGGGTTTTCTTCCAGCGTCGCGCGCAGCGCCCGGATCGACTGGGAGAAGCACCCTTCCTCGCGGCTGCCGCGGAGGATCGCCAGGAGCAGCTGCGCGTCGGTGCGGAACGGCCCTTTCGACGCGGCGACCGTCTCGAGCTGGTGCAGCCCCAGCTCGGCGTTGCCACCCGGCAGGAACAGAAGCACACGAAGCCCCTTCACCAGCGTCGGCACCTTGTCGGCGAAATAATTCAGCGCTCCGAGGGCGAACAGCGCCGCGTTCGCCGTCGGATCGGCCTCGAGGGCCGCCTCGAGCGTCTTTTTTCCGCGCCGGGCCTCCTGGGCCGCCCGGAAATAGTTGTGTCGCAGGGCCTCCATGTGGGATCGAAGAATTCTGGCGGCTCCTGCGGCGGCGAGAGGGCGTGGATCGCCTGGGACCCGTAGGAGATGGGCATTGCCGATTCGAATCGCAGCGTCAATCGCGGCATCGAAGGCGGCGTCGTCTTCGCGCCGGCCGCGCTCTTCAAGCAGCAGCCGCCACCAGCGGTTGAAGGCGATGAACAGCTGCGGGTCGGGCTCATCGGGCGCGGCGGCAGCCGCTTCGCGGAAGAGATCCTCGGCGCGTCCGTAGAGGCCCTGGTGGAGCGCACGCAGGCCTGCGTCGATTCGATTCGCAGCGACGGGGGTGTCCGGCGCCGTGAGAGCACCCGCCAGCAGACAGGCAGCGACTAGGATGACCACTCCGGTGAGCCGATGAGGCCACGGCACGGGAGAAAAGCGAGCCACACGCACGCTATTGACTATAGCACGCGGCCCGGAGCCGCTTCGGACCCCGGCTTACGTTTCCCGTCACCCCCGCTGCCATTTTTGTCGCAATTAACGACACGCGGAGGCGATCACCCTTTCGTCAGCGCACAAGTCACGATACACAATGCCTTTCCGAGCCCCCCCCTGCGGCAACCCCCTGGAACGGTTCTTGCTGCCTTTCTGGACACCATGAACCTGGAGGGTGAGGAATGAACCGGAAGGCCCAGATCCTGCTTGCCGAAGACGATGCTGAATTCGTACGCTGGGCGAACGGCGTGCTGACGCAATCCGGACATCGCCTCGTGGCGGTGGACCACGGCGAGGCGGCGCTCGAGAGGGTGCGCTCCCAACCGTTCGACCTGGCGATCGTCGATCTCGATTTGCCCGACCCCGGCGGGGTCGATCTGCTCAGGAAAATCAAGGCGCTCAACCCCGAGACCCCGGTGGCGATTCTGGCCGCAACACCCGGGGTGGAGGCGACGATCGAGGCGCTGCGCAGCGGCGCCTACGATTTCCTTCGCAAGCCGATCCGCGAAGAAGAGCTGCTCGATCTGGCCGATAAGGCGACGCAGATCCGGCAGCTGGGGCATGAACGGCGCAGGGCGGCGGAAGAGCTGCAGACCGAGAAGGTCAAGAATCTCGAGCTGCGCCGCAACCTCCAGAACCAGTTCGCCTTCAACACCATCCTCGGCAAGAGCCCCAAGATGAAGCAGATCCACGACCTGCTCCTGGAGGTCACCAGCACCGATTCGACCGTCCTGGTCATGGGGGAGAGCGGAACAGGGAAAGGCCTGCTGGCGCGCATCCTCCATTACAACTCGCTGCGCGCCGAGCGTCCGTTCGTCGAGGCCAACTGCTCCGTCTATTCCGAGGGGATTCTGCACTCGGAGCTGTTCGGGCATGAAAAGGGGTCCTTCACCGGAGCCCTCAAGCAGAAGAAAGGCCGTTTCGAGCTCGCGGACGGCGGCACAATCTTCCTGGATGAGATCGGCGATCTGACCCCCGCCACGCAGCTCATGCTGTTGCGCTTCCTGCAGGAGAGACGCTTCGAGAGAGTCGGCGGGGAGGAGACCCTCGAGGTCGACGTGCGTGTCATCGCGGCCACGAACAAGAACCTGCAGGAGGGGATGGAGAAGGGCAGCTTCCGCAACGACCTGTTCTACCGGCTCAACGTGATCCCGATCCACATTCCGCCGCTGCGGGAGCGGGTCGAGGACATCCCCACCCTGGGGATGGAGTTCCTGGAAACGGTGGCCAAGAAGATCAACAAGCCGATGCGCGGATTCTCCTCCGCCGCCATGGAGGCGATGACCCGCTACGCGTGGCCCGGCAACGTCCGCGAGCTCGAGAACGTGGTCGAGCGCACCGTGGTCCTGGCGAAGGGCGACCTGATCGATCTGAGCGACCTTCCCCCCAATCTGAAGGACGGTTCGATCGCCGGAGCGGAGGTCAAGTTGTCCCTGCACGAGAATGAGAGGCTCTACATCCTCAAAACTCTCGCGGAGTGCAACTGGAACAAGAAACTGGCGGCGTCGGTTCTCGGCATCAACCGCAGCAGCCTCTACAGCAAGCTGAAGAGGTACGAAATAGGCCGCGGAGAGTCGATGAATTGACGTCCTCCGACCGGGGTCGGATCCGCCGATGAAGAGTCTCAACCGGGCCACCCAGCTTTACGTCGTCGCGACCTGGATCGCCGCCGCCGCGATCCTCGCCCTGAACCTGCATCGCGGCGCCATTCATTTCACCACCGAACTTCTCATGCTCGCGCTGATCGGCGCGGTCATGGCGCCGCATACCGTCCATCTCGGGATGCGCGTCGAGATGTCGATCTCCCATCCCTTCATCCTCGCGACCATGATCCTGCTCGGGAAGCCGTCGGCGCTCGTGATCGCCGTGATCTGTTTCGCGAGCCTCTGCTTCCTCCGCGCACCGCGCATGGAGCTGCACCGCGCCATCTTCAACATCAGCTCGATCGTCGTCACCACGTGGGCCACCTGCACGATCTATGCGCTGCTCGGCGGCTCCGGCCCCGGTCCGATCGCCCAGAATCCCCTGCTCGCGCTGATGATGGCGACCCTCACCTTCTACCTCGTGAACACCTTCAGCATCTCGGGCGTGGTCGCCCTGGCCAACTCCGCGAACGTCATGTCGGTCTGGCATGAGAACTTTCTCTGGTCCGCGCCGTCGTTCTTCGCCGGCGGCTCGCTCGCTCTGGGCATGTCCTACTTCCTCGAGCGCTTCGGGATTTACTCCTTCGTTCTGTCCCTTCCGTTCTGCGTCCTGATCTATTACTCCTACAAGCTGTATCTGGAGAAGCTGGAGGAAAAAAAGGAGCATCTCGAAGACATCGAGCGGATGAACGCCGACCTGGAGCGCAAAGTGAAGGAGCGCACCCAGGAGCTGGAGGTGGTCAACCAAAAGCTTCAGGACTCGAACCGCGAGCTCCAGCGCGCCAACTCGCTGAAGAGCGAGTTCCTGGCCAACATGAGCCACGAGCTGCGAACGCCGCTGAATGCCATCATCGGATTTTCTGAGCTCCTTCTCGATCGCAGCTTCGGCGGGCTGAGCGAAGAGCAGCGCGACTACGTCTCCGACATCCTGAGCAGCGGGCGCCATCTGCTCGAGCTGATCAACGACATTCTCGACCTGTCGAAGATCGAGGCGGGCAAGATGAAGCTGGCGCTCGAAGAGATCGACCTCGCGCCGGTCGTCGATGAGGCCGTGGCCGTGCTGCGCGTGGAGGCCGGCCGCAAGCATATCGAGCTGGTCGCCCGTCTCGAGGAGCCGGACATCGTGATGCAGGCCGACCGGAGCAAGATCAAGCAGATCATGTACAACCTTTTGAGCAACGCCGTGAAATTCACGCCCGAGGGCGGCAAGGTGGTGCTGGAGGCCGCGCGGACCGTCGATGGCTGGGTCATCACGGTGAGCGACACCGGCATCGGGATCAAGGAGGAAGACCGAGAGCGGATCTTCCAGGCGTTCACGCAGGTCGACGCTTCCTACGCGCGGCGCTATCAGGGCACCGGGCTCGGTCTGACGCTGGTCAGAAAATTCGTCGAGA
>Ga0137398_10001033_pt1 | contig 10909 bp, 11 predicted proteins | sample czorhiz216metaG_FD_106659 | JGI IMG/M metagenome (GOLD analysis project Ga0137398, IMG submission 106659) | Vadose zone soil microbial communities from Angelo Coast Range Reserve, California, USA - czorhiz2.16 metaG | ecosystem: Environmental > Terrestrial > Soil > Vadose zone | place: USA...
CACGCCAACGGAGAGGCGGCGCGGCGTTCGAATGCTGAGGGGCGGTCACCGAGGAAATCGGGGCGACCAACAACGACGTGCTTCCTCTTGCGTTCGAGGCTCTTGCTGTTGCGGCTGGCCCGTTGCCGGGAAACTCCCGGGCAAACGGCGGACGATGCTGTCCTCACTCTTTCAATCCTAATTTAATTCGAACCGGCGCGGCCTCCAACTTCGCTGGCCATGCGCTCGGCACTAGCGGCTCGCTCAGTTGACGAACCGGCGTATCCGTACGTTCATCACCAAACCAATCGCCAGGAAAACAAACAGCGTGGCCGAGCCCCCGTAGCTCATTAACGGCAACGGAATCCCAGTGACTGGCATAGCGCCAATCACCATAGCCACATTCACCAAAACATGGAAGCCCAGCGCTGCGGCTACCCCCATGACCAGAAACATGCCCGCGCGGTCCTTGGCGCGTTGGGCATTTTGCACAAGTCGTAGCAGCAGTGCCATATACAGCCCTAAAGCAAGCAGCACGCCTTTGAACCCCTGTTCTTCAGCCCACGCCGACATAATGAAATCGGAATAACGGACGGGGATGTAGCCCAATTGATTCTGGCTGCCGTGCTCAAATCCCTTACCCCAGAAGCCGCCGGAACCCACGGCGATCTTCGATTGCAGCAATTGATAACCGGAACCCTTGGCATCGTCCTCGGGATGCAGGAAGGAGGTAATCCTATCGCGCTGATACGGCTTCAATATGTGCCGGCTCACCGGAGGATAGAAAACGCTGCCTATTAATAAAATTCCAGCCAAAGAGAACACCGCGGCATGTTGCCACTGTAAGCCCGCCAGATACGCTCCAATTACGAGCAGGGGCACCAAAACCAGTGCCGTGCCAAGGTCGGGCTGCTTCAGAATCAAGACGAGCGGTACACCTACCAGAAGCCCTGCCTTAACCAAGTCCCGCAGGGAGAGCTCGTCATTGCGCACTTCCGCAAAGAAGCGCGCCAGCACAATGATTATAATCAATTTTACCAATTCCGACACCTGAAAGAACTCGCCGAGCACGGGAATCCAGCGCTGGGCCCCAAACCTCCGGTGCCCCACCAGGAGCACGGCCACCAAGGAAACCACGCCGATCAAGTAAAGAATGGGCGCTTGATCCAGAATCAGGTGATAGTCAAGGCGCGACAGCACGAACATGGCGATGAATCCCACGGCTAACCAGCGCACCTGCTTCATATGCATGCCTGCGAGCGAGCTGCCGTGCGTGGCCGAATAAATCTCGATCACCCCAAGGGCGCAGATGGTCGCCAGAATGGCCAGCAGCCACCAATCGTAATCGCGCGTTCCTGCCGCTGTGTCTCTCATGCTCTGCCTTCGATGATGCCGTTCGGGAAAATCATCGTGGGTCTCCGTCCTGCGTTTCGCCGACTACCGTCAGCGCCGCCTCTCGGGGTTTGCGCACCGGTTGAATCGCCGCCGCCGACGCACTGGCGTCCACACCCCGCTTCTTGTTTTCGGCGGTGACGGTTCCTTCAGGCTTCTTCAATTTTTTGTCGTAGTACGCTTTCACCACGTCGCGCACCACCGGCCCCGCCGCTTCGCTGCCATGTCCGCCCGCTTGCACCAGCACGCAAACCACGATTTCCGGATTGCGGCGCGGCGCATAGCCCACAAACCACGAATTGTCCTTGAACTGCTTGCCCTTGCCCAGCCGGGTGCGCAAGTCGTAGTTGATGATTTGCGCGGTGCCGCTCTTTCCGGAGAAGTCCACTCCGGTCAGCTTTAGCGCACCGGCCGTGCCGCCTTTCTCGTTCACCACGCCATACATCGCGTCGGTCACCTTTTCCACCGTCGGTTCTGAAATGTTAAAGCGCTCCTCGCTAACGTCCGGAGCATCCTTCAGCAAATGCGGTTGCTTGAACACGCCGCCCATGGCGATGCCGCCAATCGCGCGCGCCAGCTGCAAGGGAGTCGCGGTGACCGCTCCTTGACCGATGGCCACGGAAATGGTTTCCCCGGCGTACCACTTGCGGTGAAACACGCGCTGCACCCACTCTTCGCTCGGCACCAATCCGGTTTCCTCCGAGGGCAAATCAATGCCGGTGCGGCGTCCGAGCCCTAGATGCGATGCGTAATAGGAAATGCGGTCGATGCCCAGCCGCTGGCCCACGTTGTAGAAAAAGATGTCGCAAGACTCCACGATGGCTTTGTGAAGATCCACCCAGCCATGCGTTGTTTTGCCATATACCCAGCATTTGAATTGACGTCCATAGAAGGTCGCATACGCTGGGCAAAATGTGGTGAAGCCTGCCGGAGGCACCTTGTCCTCGAGCATGGCCGTGGCCAGGATGATCTTGAACACCGAACCCGGAGCAAGCTGCGCCTGCACCGCGCGATTCAGCATGGGCTTCGCGGGATCGTCGTTCAGTTGTTTCCATTCTTCATTGGAAATGCGCACCGCGAAATCGTTGGGGTTCGCGACGGGATGGCTGGCCATCGCCAGGACTTCGCCGTTGCGCGGGTCGAGCGCGACCACCGCCCCCTCGCGCGCTCCAAGCGATTGTTCCGCCACCTGCTGCAGATCGTAGTCGATCGTCAGCTGAATCTGTTTGCCGGGGATAGCTTCTTGCGTTGGCAGGTGGTCGACTTCCTTTCCGACGCTGTTGACCACCACGCGACGCATGCCGTCCGTGCCTTGCAGCAAATCGTTATATTGCCGCTCGAGCCCGGACTTGCCCACGAAATCGCCCGGCCGAAACCGCCCGTTGCTGGCCTCAATTTGCTGCTCGCTCACCTCGCCCACGTACCCGCTGGCATGCGCCATGAAACCGCCCGGCAAATAACGCCGGCGGTGCACCATCAGCATTTCCAGCAGGGGAATATCCGTGCGGTGCGATTCGATGAAGGCGATGTCTGCCTGGCTGGCCTCCGGCTTGATGACGATAGGCTGAAAATTCTTGAGGTTGCGCGAATTCTGCAGCTGCTCCCTGAGGTCTGCGAGCGGAATGCCCAGGCCTTCGGAGATTGCCGGAAGATTTTTTTCCACTTGAGCGGGATCATCGCGCAGCAGGAGAACGCTGAAGGACGGATAGTTGTCGACCAGCACGCGGCCGTCGCGATCGAGCATGCGCCCGCGCGGAGCAATCACCGGGATGGAGCGAACCTTGTTGCGCTCCGCCCACTGCGCATACTTATCGGAGTCGATGACCTGCAGCTTCCAGAAGCCGATGAGCAGTACGCCCACCATTCCTACGATCACGTAGGAGACGATGGCCAGCCGCTGTTGCGGCAATCGATTATCGTTGCGGAACCAGTACGACACGAAAACCCCGCGCGCGAGTCTTTACTCTTTATGGCCCTGGGAGGCCGGTTTTAGGGCTGTTCGCTGCCTGTCCCGATGTGTTGCGGTCGGGACTTTCCTCGCGTCACGAATCCGATTCACAGCGCGGGTCTCGAAATCCGAGAAAATTCATCAAACCTGCCAGAAGAAAAACTCTCGGAAAAATTGTTTCAGAGCGCCCGACCGCCGGACTCTGTCTTTCGAACTTTGGGCAGAGTCATTGTCAACGTAACATCGGCGCGGACCAGCCGCAAGCCGTCCTCAAGTACAGGTTCCTCTCCGGCACTAGGTGCAATTGGGAGCATTCAGACCCGCGAATGCTGGGCCGGAACTCCGACGTTTCCGCGGCGTTTTTCTTCACCCCGCACCGTTCGGCGGCCAGGCATGGCTATCAAATGTCGTCGTTCAGCAGCCGAATTGGCGCAGGTGATGGTCCGCATGCAAAAATGCCAGTCGCATCCATTGTTTCTCGTTCATGGTCCCGAAGTGCGGGTGTACGCCCCAGGTAAAATCGCGCGGCTGCTTTGTGAAGCGTTCGAGCAGGCGGCGCAACTCACCCATGTCGCGTGCGAATTCCACGGGCGCCGTGCCCCCGCCTTCCTGCTGATCCATCTCCTTCATGGTTTGGAATCCCTTGGGCCAGCGCAGCGGCGCCCACAGTGCGAACCACCGCAGCACACGGCTTGGATAGATGCCGCCTACGGCGTCTACTTTTTTCTCGCCCATGTACATGCGGAATCCGTCGCTCAAATGACAGATCATCTGGTGCGCGGACATCTTGCCCCACAAGCGCTGGCTGTGCGCCTGAACTTTCGCCAAACGGTGCACAATCTCTTCTTTGTCCACCGCATCCCGCAGATTTTTCATGGCCAAAGATTCTATACCACCACCACAATCTTTCCATTGGCTTGGTTTGATTCCATCAGCCGGTGCGCCTCCTGGATTTCCTCGAAGCTGCCAAACAGGCTGAATTGTACCCCGCTCGGCATCTGCGTCAGTGGATTGAACTCCGCGATCGGCGTCAGGCCACCGAGCCATCCCGCTTCGCACAAGCGTCCTCCGCGGCGCACCATCTTGAGCGAGTCCAATACCGTGCTGTTCCCCACCAGTTCGAGCACCGCATCGGCTCCCTGGGGGTACAGCTCACGCACGCGCTGCGACATTCCCGGGCCTTCCTCTAGCACTTTGCTCGCGCACAGTGCTTCGAGGGTCGTGAAGCGTTCGCGATTCCGCGTGGTCGCAATCACGGTCACACCTTCGCCGGCCGCAATGTTCAGCGCCGCCTGCCCCAAAGCCGAACTGGCCCCACGCGGAACTGTTCCGCCAGCCGCGGTATCAGGTTCCGGAACATGTGCGACGAGGAGGGGAAGCCATGCAGCAATACGATTGTCGGTCGATCCTCCGCTCCCGCTACTCGATAAAAAACGTCCAAACCGCGAACCTTGCTGTAGCGATATGCCGTAGCGGTCATGCTCGGTCCCTCCGGTGGTTATGCGGCATCAAAGCCGGCCGTGTCGACATCAGATGTGCTAACCGCCTAAACGATGTATAGACGGTGTAGAATGTTTGTCGGAGGTCAACCATGGCGGGAAAACGGCAAAGGACGGCTCCGGCGCCAGGCTTCCTGTTCGTGGCCGGAAATCCCGCGCTCGACTTTGTCAACACCCGCCCGATGTTGCGCGCTCAGCCCACGGAGCTTCTGAAGGACTTCGCCGATGTTCTGCGTTGGTTTGTCGCCGCGCAGTTTTTGGATCGAACGTCGTCGGCCAAATTCCGTAAACGCTGGGCAGACTCTCCCGAAGCCCTCGCGTCGCTGCGGCAGCTGCTTGGTTTTCGCGAGCAGTTGCGCCGCCAAATCCTAGCGCTGGAGTCCCAGAAGGCGGTTTCAAAAAAAACGCTCTCCTACCTCAATCGTTTGCTAGCCGGGCACCCGCTGCCCGCGCGGCTCGTTCTTTTCAAGGGAACTTTGCGGAGGGAGCACCGTTTTCAACCGCGGAAACCCGAGGATCTTCTCGCGCCGCTGCTGCATGCGGCCGCGGAGATGTTCACCAGTTTCGATCCGCGTCGCCTGCGCCAGTGCGAAAGCTGCTTCCTGCATTTTCACGACACCACGAAAAACACTGCCCGCCGCTGGTGCAGCATGAAGCTCTGCGGCAACCGCGCCAAAGTTGCCAAATATGCAGCTCGCCACCGCTAAATTGCGCGGCCCAGGCGATCGATTCTCTTGCCATCCGCAGTTCGGCCTCTTTTTTGGGACAGCCATCCGTTTCAATTTGCCCCGCACCTTTTGTCCGGCATGCCGGGCCGTCCTTTCGGACAGGTTCAACCGGTGCCACCTGTCTTTCCACCGCCCACCCGGCCAGTCGTTCAAAATAAAGCACATAGCTGCGTACTGGACCCCTTCGGCTATTGCCCGCCCCACTGCAAAGACCTACAATCTGTTTCATCCTGAGAAGGGTGTGCTCCTCTCAGGTACAGTGCAGCAAAACCTTTAGGAGCTAAGTCGCGTCAAATGTGCGGCGATTCCTTTGGCCGACCGGGTGCAGCAAAGCAATCGCTCGAACGTGTTCTGGCATACGGTAGTTAACAAGACGCGAACGAATTGTCGGAATGAGGTTGACCCGGGCCGTGCCGCTGGGATAAAAGGCAACTTCTCCTTCCGGCAGAGTCGGGCAAGAAAAATAGGGGCATAACGTGAAGCAATTGGGACGTGTTTTCCTGGCCGCAGTCCTTGCTGTAACGATCGTAACGCCGATGCCTGCCGCGCCTGCTGCGCGCCGAGCGTCACTGCGTCGTATTTCTCGTTTTCGCGGCGTCCCGACCTTCGCCAATTCCTCGCTCGCGGACATTGCCACTTTTGACGATCCCATCGTGCGCGCCGCCGCCGTCGACGGCCTGGGCCGCTACAACGGCACCGTCGTTGCCGTAGATCCCAACACCGGCCGCATCCTCACCATCGTGAATCAGAAAATCGCTTTCGGCGACGGCTATATTCCATGTTCTACCATCAAGCCTACCGTCGCGCTGGCCGCTCTAGAAGAAAACGTGATTACCCGCGACACCATGCTCAAGGTTGGTCGCCGCAAGTACATGAATTTGACGGAAGCCATGGCCCATTCCAACAACGTTTTCTTTGAGGAGCTTGGCCGCCGCATGGGCTTCGACACCGTTTCCCGTTACGCTCGCCTTCTCGGCCTCGGAGAGCTTGCCGGCTACAATCTGCCCGAAGAGCATCCGGGCGCCTTCCCCATGCAGCCGCCCGCGCATGGTGGCATCGCGCGCATGTCCAGCTTTGGCGAAGGCATTCAGATGACCCCGCTGCAGCTGGTTTCGCTTGCGGCCGCGTTCGCCAACGGCGGCACTCTCTACTATCTGCAATATCCGCGCACTGCGGAGGACGTCCAGAGCTTTACCCCGCGCATCAAGCGCGATTTGAACATCGGCGCCGTTCTTCCCGAGATTCGCGAAGGCATGCTCGCCGCGGTCCTCTACGGCACCGGCAAGCGAAGTTTCGATAGCGGCGGGGACGAAATGCCCCTAGGTAAGACCGGGACATGCAACGATCCCAGTTCGCGTGTCGGCTGGTTTGTCACCTATGCCGGTGAAACACATCCGAAAATCGCAATCGCCGTGCTGCTGCGCGGCAGCTCACGCCAAGTCATCGGCCCCACCGCCGCTTTGGTCGCCGGTCGCATTTATCGCCGCCTGCGCGAGCAAAACTACTTCGCGGGTGCAACACTGGCTCGCCGCTCCGAAACAAACCTGCTTTCGACCGGCAAATAAGGCACGTCGAAGCAGACAACAAAGTTCCGCCGTTCCGAAGCAATGAAATTTTTGGAGATAGTAGGGAACGCCCGTGCGCTACCTCGGAAGCCCGTGAGCGTTCGCCAATCGCAGTCCGACGCAAAAAACCAGTCCCGGACCTTTCCGCTCTTTTCCTTCTCCCGCGGCCTTTCGCGCGTCCTGACCACCAAAAAACGTCCCGCCGTCCATCAGCGTTTCCAGGGCTTCCAGTAAATCCCGCGCCGCATGGGATTTCAGCACCAGCCCGCGCGCGCCCGCTTCCCGCACTGTTTCCGCCAGATTTTTCGACTCGTGCATCGTAAAAATCAGGATTCCCGCGCGCAGTTTCAGCTTGGAAATCTCCCGCGTCGCCTCAATTCCGCTCATCTCCGGCATGGTGATGTCCATGAGGATCACGTCGGGATTGAGCTTCTGAGCCTTGTCAACGGCATCCTTGCCGTTGACCGCCTCTCCCACAAGCTCCCATTGTGGCCGGGCCTTTAAAATAGTGCGGATTCCTTGCCGGACCACTTCATGGTCGTCCACAATCAAAATCCTGCCGGGCATCTGCTCTCTCCTGAAGTTCCCGTCAAAACGACATTAGTAGTTTCAGTTCTAAACGAAGGGTGGGGACCGCCCTGAACTTTAAAAGACTGTAACAGCCGAAAGAATTTGAAATCATCGCTGGTTTATAGGCAAGTAAAATCGGATACAGTGTTCAGTGTACGTGCGGAGAATAACTCTCGTAGGCGGTCCTTTGCCATACCGTCATTCCTGTAAATCCGGGTTTAGTCCACTACAAACCCTTGTTACCTCTAGTCCTGAATCTCTGTGGATTATTGGTCGGATGTTTAGAACAAGTACCGGGACGATCGCTTCGGGCCAGGCGACCCAATGGGTCGCCGATCGCGGAATTTCAGTATGTTGCAGCCCAGCCCACTATCGTCATTGTCAGCACCACCATTAACAGACTCATGCTGACCAGGCTCAGCACTTTCCCATGCCCCAGTAGATAATCGCGAGACTCCGCGTCGATGCATAGCAGCACCAAAACCACCAAAACCACGGCCCACGCCAAGAGCACGGGCAGCCCAGGATATCTTCCGATCATCGACAAAAATTGCCCCGGAGGTGCTCCGGCCGGAATCCACCACGGCAAAATCGGCGCGACGCCCGCAGCTAACGACAAGGTGAGCAGCTTGCGCGTGAACCATCCGCGAACTTTTGGCCGCGCTTCTTTCCAGATCAAGTAATCCCACGCCAGCAGCCCTGCGGCAATAGGCACCCAGCCGTACATGGCCGCCTTGTGGTCAAACCAAATCCAGCCCCGGAAAAGCGCCCTGGATTGCGGCGAATGCGCGCTTTCTGCCAGCCGCGGCAGCAACAAGAACGCCACCAGCGCATTGCAGGCCACCGCCAGCAACAAGGTCATCAAGCTCATAAACTGGAACCAGTGCCGCGTCGCCGAGGTGTTACAGCGCGTGCACACCGACTGCTTTGGCAGAAAGTTCAGTCCACAACGCTCGCAAAACAATTTGGCTCTCCCACGGTGCTGGAATGGGGTACCGCACTCCCACTCAGACTACCGCGAGTCCTCTGCCCAAAACTACTGGTCTGAAGTTCAGCGTAACTGAAGGCCAGTATCGCTTCCGCTACTTCGGTTCCCGACCCCTCGGAGCCTGATTTCAGGTTCTACTGGATCTAAGCCGTTTAATTAGTTATGCTTACGAGATCACGACGCGGGCCGCTCCTCGTGGCACAGTTGATTTTGGCGCACCACGACCTGGCCTCGCTAAACCCACTCCGAAGCTCCCTCTGAAGTGCAACATAGATCCCAATTTGCCGTCTAACCTGGGCATGCCAGCCAAGCCCGGTATTCTCGCCGCCGTTCTCTCCCTGATTCCCGCAGCCTTATCCGCCCAGCAACCACCGCTTAGCGCGACTCCGGACCCCGGGCACCACGCTGCCGTCAACTCCCGCGGCGACCATGCTATGGGCTTCTCCCACGAAACCACCACCCACCACTTCCGCCTCACCAAAACGGGCGGCGTGATCGACGTCTCTGCCAACGACGCCCGGGACTCCGCCACTCGCGAGCAAATCCGCATGCACCTCTCGCACATCGTCAAGCGCTTCTCCGCCGGCGATTTCGACGTGCCCATGTTCATCCACGACACCAACCCGCCCGGTGCTCGGGTCATGGCCAAACTTCGCCGCGAAATCCGCTATCGCTATGTCGAGACCGAGCGGGGCGCCAAGATCCAAATCTCCACCGCCAACCCCCAGGCTCTGGAGGCCATTCACGCCTTCCTTCGCTTCCAGATCTCCGACCACCAGACCCGCGATCCCAGTCAAATCGACTAGTGCGCAGCCATTTTCGCGCTGCGGAGATGATCTTAGCAGTCATGCCACCCACCACGGATTACCGATCCCCGAGCTAATCGTTTTCTTGACCAGTCCCATTTACTTTTCATCGGGCGTCGGCTAACTTTTCTAACCTCAGCTCTCCTAGTCCCCAGGAGCCGACCATGCCGTCCAATCCGCGTCTAAAAACTCCGAACGCCCCCCTGTCGGAGTTGTACCACCCGATCCGAATCGTTCCCCTGCACCCGGGTAAAGCCAAAGCCGCTGCACCGCAAACTCCTCCTAAGCTCACCTACCGCAATGGGCCGCTGCTCACCTCGGTGCAAGTCTTCACGCTGTTCTGGGGCGCCGAATGGAACAAACCCCCGCAAAATGCGATTCTTCCGAAGCTCAATGAATTCTTCGACTTTATTCTCTCCAGTCAGCTGCTGGACCAGCTCTCCGAGTACAGCGTCCCCGGCCAAAAGATCGCCGGCGGCTCGCTGATCGGCACCATCACGCTCACTTCTCCGGCTCCGGGAAAAACCGTCGACGACTCCGCTATCCAATCCTTTCTCCAGCAGCAAATCTCCGCAGGCATGCTGCCCGCTTCAACCCCCAACACGCTTTATTTCGTTTTCCTTCCGCCTGGAGTCACCGTCACTCAGGGCGGCGGCGCCTCCTGCCAGGTTTTCTGCGGCTATCACGACGCCATCAACAACAATATCTTCTACGCCGTGATGCCCTACCCGGGTTGCGCCGGCTGCCTCGGCGGCAATGCCGCCTTCGACGCTCTTACTTCCACTACCTCTCACGAACTCTGCGAAGCCATCACGGATCCGGTCCCCGGCCAAGGCTGGTACGACGACAACAACGGGGAAATTGGCGACATCTGCGCCTGGCAAACCCGCACCCTAGGCGGCTACAGCATCCAGCTAGAATGGTCGAACAGCGCCAACCGCTGCCTGTAACCTAGCGCGGGCATCTTGGCCGTCCCGCGCTCAACACCAGCAACCGGTCGCCGACCCCACCAGAACGGCAGCCGCCGGCAGCCGGTTAACAGTCGGGCAGTTTAAGTCGTCCTAAAGAGGCTAGACGTCGCTTTAGGAGGGCTCGGTCATGAATAGACAATCCTTTGGTCGGTTGACTTTCGGAGTGCTGCTGACATGCACGCTCCCTCCGCTAGGCCTGCTGGCCACGCGCGCGCGACCGACGTATTCCGGTCTCACCACCCACGAATGGGGCACATTTACCTCCATCGCCGGCGCCGGTGGACGAGCGGTCGAGTGGTCTCCGCTTGCCGGCTCGACCGACTTGCCCTCCTTTGTCGAGCACTTTCGCAACGCCGGGTTTAAGCGCGGGCTGCGCGGCACTGTGCGCATGGAAACGCCCGTGCTCTACTTCTACTCGCCGCGTGAAGAGACCGTTGCCGTAAAAGTGAGTTTCACCAAAGGC
>Ga0137398_10001034_pt1 | contig 10906 bp, 6 predicted proteins | sample czorhiz216metaG_FD_106659 | JGI IMG/M metagenome (GOLD analysis project Ga0137398, IMG submission 106659) | Vadose zone soil microbial communities from Angelo Coast Range Reserve, California, USA - czorhiz2.16 metaG | ecosystem: Environmental > Terrestrial > Soil > Vadose zone | place: USA...
AGCGCGAAATAAAGAAGAATAGTGAGTACCGCGTCGGAGTAAAAATAGCAGTACGCGTATTCCCTGGATTCCAAGCCGTAGTGGATAAGGATTTGGAAACGGCCGATACTGGCGAAAAACGAGAACAGCATGTACAAATTGAGGCACAGATACCGGCGGAAGCAGCCTTTGCTGACTGCGCACACCACCACGACGAGTTCCAGGACGGTTCCCAGAAACCAGACCAGAGATCCGAGCGAACCGGGCACGTTTCCCTTTCATGTGCCCGGCTGCAGTCGACAGTTAAGATCGAGCTATCAGTAGGACACTGGCGGGTGCGGCGGTGGTGGCGCCGACCCATTCAGAACCGGCGGGTTCGGCGGTGGTGGCGCCGAACCGTTCAGAACCGGCGGATGTGGCGGTGGCGGCGCTGATCCATTGGCCATCAGGACCCCGCCATCGCTGTGTGCAGCTACAACCGCCTTCAGACTCATTGCCCCGGCCAACACGAGCATGGCTAGGAGTAGTGCCGTGAGTTTACGTGACATGAGAGTAGCCTCCGGAAGCAGGAAAAGACCCCGGATGCACTCTATATGTAACTACACCAATGTCAAGTAGCTCGCGGACCGAGCCTGTGTCTAAAAGTACCCGGCCACCCGCTTCCCTCATTCGCTAAGCTTTCGCCCAGCGGTGGGGCTCGGGAGGCCTCGTACAACCCGCATGCTAAGTTTTAGAACCTGCGGGGTCAACGGTACGGTAGTACTAGGAATAACCCCTTTGCCACTCTCGGAAATCCGCGAACGGCTTGACACTTTCCGCTTCCACTTCGTAGCATGGAAAATTGCATCGCGCCGGCGTAGCTCAGTGGTAGAGCGAGGGTCTCATAATCCCTAGGCCGTGGGTTCGATTCCCCCCGCCGGCACCATTTTGGCAATCGGGCTGCGGGGAAAATGTCGTGGATTCTGGTTTGCCAGCTGGGCGAGCCATCACCCCTAGATAAATCGTTTTACCGGTTGATTTTGGCTGGGAATCGGGTTTCTCGTCCGTTCTTGCTTCGGTAGAATAAACCACTATGGCTTGGAGAGCCCAGTCCCCTTCCTTTCTCGGCACCTACCTTTCAAGGCGGAGATCCGGGTGAATCGCGGCCAGCTGTCTCGCCGGGAATGGCTGGTTCGCGCTGGCCAGCTCGCAGTGGCCCTGCCGTTGGGGGTGTCTTCGCTGCGTGCAACGGTGATTGAACAGAACCCGCCGGCCACCTCGCAGAACGTCACGCCTCCACCCAAAGATCCTTCATCGCTGTTCAATGGCGATCCCACGCGGTACCGTTTCACCCCCGACGAAGATCAATTGCTCGAGGAACTGGAGCGCGCTTGTTTCCGGTTTTTCTGGGACGAAGTGAATCCCACCATTGGCCTCGTCAAGGACCGCAGCCAAGCCGGAGGACCCGATTCGCGCAACGTCGCAAGCATCGCCGCCACCGGTTTCGGCCTGACCGCTCTGTGCATCGCGGATCACCGCAGCTGGGAGAACTCAAAGCGCATCCGCGAACGCGTCGTCAACACGTTGCGTTTCGTCGAGTCCCGTGTCCCGCAAGCCCACGGATTTTTCTGCCATTTCCTCAATCTGCAGAACGGCGAGCGCGTTCTCCAGTCGGAGGTCTCCTCTATCGACACGGCTATCTTCATCTGCGGCGTTCTTACCTGCCGCGCGTATTTCGGCGATTCGGAAATCCACTCTCTCGCTAACAGGATTTTTGAGCGCATCGATTGGAATTGGCTGCTCCGCGGCGAAAAGACGCTTTCTATGGGTTGGACCCCGGAGCGCGGGTTCATCCGCAGCCGTTGGGACAGCTATAGCGAGCTCATGATGGTCTACCTGCTCGGTCTCGGTTCGTCATCGACGGGAATGAGAAAAGAATCCTGGGATGCCTGGACGCGCCCGTACTTTGAATTCAACGGCATTCGCTACATCGGTTCGCACGCGCCGTTGTTTGTGCACCAGTATTCTCACGCGTGGTTCGATTTTCGAGGCAAGCGCGACAAATATGCGGACTATTTCTTCAATTCCGTGGTCGCTACCAAGGTGCACAAGCTGTGGTGTCTCGAGCTGGCCCGCGAATTTCCCGACTACAGCGAGGATCTCTGGGGCATCACCGCCTCCGATTCCGCCCGCGGCTACGCCGTCTGGGGCGGACCTCCAGCCATGGGACGCATCGATGGCAGCATCGTTCCCTGCGCGTCCGGCGGTTCTTTGCCGTTCCTGCCTGAAGAAAGTGTGCGGGTCTTAAAAAACATTCGCGAAAAATATGAGTCCCGTGCGTGGCGGAAGTACGGTTTCGTCGACGCCTTCAATCCGCTCACCAACTGGTACAGCCCGGACGTGATTGGCATCGATGTCGGAATCACCCTGCTGATGGCCGAGAATGCCCGCACCGGTTTTGTTTGGGAACAATTCATGAAGAACGATGTCGCCAAGAACGGCATGGCTCGCGCGGGTTTCCACGTCATTGCGCCGGGCGAATCCGCTGCGCCCGCGAAGCCTCCGATGCCCATCGGATATCCGCTTTGGCCCGCGGCCTGAAGTAACGCCGCAGATTGAGTATCGCGGCTCAAAGCTGTCACTCCGAGTGGAGCCAGGGATCTGCCTTTCCCTTCGGGACCCCCGGACTCAACACTCGGTCTTGTTTATTTCTTTATCTCAATCAGCGCCAACGCGAAAGGTTGTAACGTCAGGCGCAGTGCGCCATTCTCAATCGCGACCTCTTCCGCGGCCGGTATGCTTGCTGCTTTGCGCAGCGCCTCGAGCTGCGCCGTCGTCGGCGACGCCGGGCGGCCCATTTTTAGGTACTCTGGCAGTGGCGAACCGTGCGCCTGGTCCACAATCACGACGCGAGCTTGCTTCGCCGCCGCTCCCTTGAGCTGCAATGTAATCGTCTTTGGCGTCCCGCGTTCTTCCGGCAAGAATAGATTCCACGCTGCAATCACAAGCGAGCCGTCCTTTCTTCGCGTCACCAAGACCGAATCGGACTTCACGTCTAGGCGGGTTTCCCCCAGCCAGTGCAGCAGAGCGAAATCATTGAACGCGGCTTTCGGGATGCCGCGCTCCGCCAAGATCCCGAAACCTCCATAGAACGGCTTCTTTACCACGCCTTGTTCCTCGAACACGTCCGAAAACGCCCAGTAACTCATCATCTCCGTCAGGCCATCGCAGTTGCGAATAGTGTTGGCTAAGAACGGCCCCATGTACGCGCTGTCTGTCACCTGCGGCTGGTTGCTGTAGTCGGCGTTGTACTCCGTCCAAATCAACGGCATGTGCGGCAATGCCGACGCCGCAATCTGCTCGTGCACCTTCTTCACCGCGCGGCACACCATTTCGTTCCGCGAAATCTGCTCGTGCGTGCCAAACACATCCTCCGCCTTATCGTTTCCATACACGTGCGTGGACACAAAATCCACCGGAACGTCCTGCTCCTTGCAGTGCGCCAGAAAGCGGTCGGCCCACGCCGCTTGCGCCGTCGCGGGTCCGCCGATGCGCAGCCGCGCGCTTACGCGCTTGATGGCCCGCGCCGCATGGTCGTACAGCTCGTAGTAGGTCGCTTCCTTGGGATTCCCGGCCCAAAAATCAAGGTTCGGCTCGTTCCACACCTCGAAATACCATTGCGCGACCTCCTCCTCGCCGTAACGCTGCACCAGATGCCGCGCGAAATCCTCGATGAGTTGTTCCCACTTGCCCCCGTCCTTTGGCGGCGCCACATTCTGCTTGTACCAAAACGGATGCACCGCGTTTGCGTCCGCGGTGAGCTTTTTGGGCATGAAGCTCAGCTCCACAAAAGGACGGACTTTGTTTTCCAGAAGCCCGTCATAAATCTGATCGATATAAGAAAAGTTGTACACCGTCTTCCCCGAAGCGTCTTCGTCGTACAAGCCCACCTCGTCATGAAAAATCGCGTGAAACCGCACATACTCGAATCCCGTGATGCGCTTGGTCTCCCGCAAATCCTGCCGGTAACTTTCGCGCAGCGTCAAAATCGCTCGCCCAGATCCGAACATCCGCTCCCAAAAATGTGGAAACGCATGCGCCGCCGCGTTCGCATCAATCTCGATGCGCTCCGTCGAAGTTTGCGAACGCCCCGGCAGCGCAGCGAGCAGGCCAATTACGGCGAACAGCGCAGCACGCACACGAATGGACCAGTGCAAGCTCATAAAATTCCTCCTCATGGCAAAGGAAAAAAGGGGCGCAGGATCTCGCGCCCCTTCCCATTCCACTTAGCCCTAGAACACAAATCGCGCTTGAAACTCGACCACCCGCCCGGCTAGTCCCGCAGGTGCGCGGCCGAAGAGGGTGGATTCGACCTTGGTGTTGTCGGTTCCAAAGGAGAACGGCTGCAGATTCAGCTTGTTGAACACGTTGAAAAAATTCCCCCGCAGTTCGATGCTGGCGCCCTCGCCCCAGAGCCTGAGGTTTGGCAGGCCAAATTTCTTCACCACGCTCATGTCCACCCCGAAGTATCCGGGTCCGCGGAAAGAGTTTCGTCCAATACCTGGAGCCCCCGGTTTGCAAATGGCGAAGTACGGAAAGCCCGGCCGTGTGGTCGGGTCCGCGTTGGAGCATTGCGCTGAAATCGTCGCGCCCGGATTGGCCGGGTCGGGCACTTGGTCACCTTGGTGGATCAGGCCGGGAAAGTTGGCGTTCGGTGTTATGAATGCTTCATTGGAGGTAGTCCGTCCGGGCTGCGTGAGCAACGCCGTCGGTCGCGTCGGGCTGATCGTCGCAGCGCTGGTAATCGGAACGGAGTTGATCTGCCCGGTGACCGGCGTCCACGGAAATCCCGTGTGCCATGTCATCAGACCGTTGATCTGCCAGCCACCCAGAATCTTTCCGCTCCAGCTCGATCTATTGCGAAAGATCGGAAGATCATACAGGGCAAAGAAATTGACGTAATGTTTTACGTCAAAGTCCGAAGGGCCATGTTCGGTCTGCGGATGCGCTGGGTCGGTTTGATTGGTGACCGCACCCGGGCCTTCGTTGGAAAGCTGGTCGATGCTCTTGCTGTAGCGGTACTGTGCTTCGAAGCTCAGGCCGTTGCTGAATTGCCGCCGCAAGCGCGCGTTCAGGGCGTTATAATTCGCATCTACGTCACTAGTTGGTATGTACACGGCGAAGAACGACGGGTTGAACGCTTGCAGAAAATTCTGGTTCACCAGCCGCGTCAGCTTGTGCGAATCACTTCCCTGATACCCGAGAGTACCAATCAGTTGCCAGGGCAGGCGGTGCTCGACTTCCAGCGAATAAATGTATACGTACGCATCTCGGTAGTTCGAAGAGCCCCCGTAAATTTCGACGGGGACGTCATTCGCTGGAACACAGGGGGTCCCGAAGATCGCACCCGTGGCTGGGTCGATGCCTTGGGCGAGCGCTGGATTTGCCGGATAGCTGTTATAGGCGGTGCCCTGGCCTAAGGCATACAGAATCTTGCCATTGTCAAAGGGCGTTCCAAAGTCGGTGGACGCCGTACCGCAGCACAGGCCGAAGCGCGCATAGTTCGGGGGATTAAATGCGGCATTTCCGAACAACACGTCATCCGGTCGGTTGTATACGATACCCCCGCCGCCGCGAATCACCGTGTTATGGAATCGCTGTGGGCTCCACGCAAAACCCAGTCGCGGGCCAAAATCCCGCATGGTTCGGTCGATCAGACGTGGCACTGGTCCGACGGTGGAAGTCGCCAGCACTCCTCCAGGTCCAAACGTAATATTCGAGAGGTGATTCTTGGCGTCGCTAAACGGCGTGAAGTACTCGTAGCGCAGTCCAAGGTTCAAGGTCAGATTCGGCTTCACTTTCCAATCGTCCTGAAAGAAAAACGCCAAATCCTTGGAACGGAGGTACCGCTGCGCATCCGCCGGGCCCCCCGTTTGCGGGTTGGCATCGATGCCTTCAAAGATGGGTGCATCATTCGAGAAATTCCAAAGAAAGTGCGACACATAGATTGGCCGAGCCGCCCCACTCAGATTGTTGTTGTTCTGTTCTGCGATGACATCGATGCCCATGCGTAAGGCATGGTTCTGAATGTTCTTGGTTACCGTGTCCCGGAAATCGAAGCTGTTTTCAACAAATGCCGCTGGTGTTGTGGCACCTTGCGGCGGTCCAAATCGGATGCGGTCAATATTGTTGTAGCCTTCAATCTCAATCCGCGGAATGCCAAAATCCACGTTCCGGCTAGTGGCAATCTGATTGAAGTTGAATCGCGTGAAGTTGATGCGAAATTCATTCAGCAAAGTGGGAGAGAAAGTGCGTATGAACGAAAACGCCTGTACTTGGTTGAACGGCTGGATGCTAAGGTCGCCTTGAGGACGGTCGCGGCCGGCGTTGTCGGGGGTTATGTTGTTCACTGTGGTGAAGAAAGAGCTGTACGCGAACAGGTTCGATCCCAGGGTGTAATCGAGTCGCCCGTTGTACTGGTCACCCCGGTTCGTGCTGGGTTCTGCGAGCGTCACGTTTTGTATGTCCGGAATCCCGTCAAAGCCTCCGCCGAGGGGATTGACCAAGGACACGTACTGGCCTTGCGCCCCGCTGGGAGAACCTATATCCAGTCCTCCCGGAACCTCCTGACACTGAGACGTTGGAAGACTCGCCAGCACGCATGTCGACGTCAGCACGCTCGCGATCCTCGGCTCGATTCCGGGCGAACTCAAGATCGCGGCAGCGATACTCCCGGGACGGTCTTGCACGGTCAGTTGCCGGAATTGCGCCGTTTCCACCCACGTTGGGCTGGACACATCATGTCCAGTGCTTCGCAGCCCTTCGTAGGAGAAGAAGAAGAACAGCTTGTCTTTTAAGATCGGTCCGCCCACGCTGGCGCCGAATTGCCGGAAATTATTGTTCACACGCACGGGTGCCACCGGAATCGGTCCCGTTGTAGGGCCGCCGTATTTGTTGAAAGCGTTCCAATTCGGATCCTGATACTTGAAAAAACCACTGCCGTGAAGCTGGTTGGTTCCACTCTTAGTGACCACTTTGACCTGCGCCCCGGAAGTTCGGCCGTCTTCCGCCGAATAGGAATTCGACAGCACGGTAATTTCCTGTACCGATTCCTGATTCGGGGTAATCACCGCCGAACCTCCATATTGCAGGCTGTTGACGCTGACCCCGTCGATCGCGAAACTGTTGGTGTCCTGCCGCTGGCCGTTGGCAACTACCTGCACGGAATTCTCGATCTGGAAAATGGATGAGTTCGATGCCCCCGGCCCGGTGGAGTTCGGCAAATTGTTGGCTCCTCCGTTGCTCCCCCGGGAGCTGTCGCCGAAAATGCCCGGCGTCAGGCGCAGCAGCTCGTAAGGATCCCGGCCAACCTGCGGTAGGCGGTCGATCTGCTCGGTGGAGATGGTCGTGCCCGTACTCGCGTTTTCGGTGTGCAGCGACTCCGCAGAGGCAGATACGGTAACGGACTCACTGACCGCTCCGATTTGTAGCGTCACATCGAATCCCCGCGGCTCCTCGGCCTTGATCTCCACGTCCCTGGAGACCGATTTCTTGAAACCGGTAGCTTCGACGGTGACGGTGTATCTGCCGGGCGGAAGCTCGCTAATGCGGTAAAAGCCCTGGTCGCTCGTAGTGGTATCTCGGTTCACGCCGGTGGCCTGATCCGTGATTGTCACCTTCACACCGCTGATGGCGCTGCCTTGGGCATCCATCACCGTGCCTTGCATACTCGCTTTGAATTGCCCGTAAGTCGGAACCGCACAGACACACAACAACACCGCCAGCAGGAGCTTAGAGCGCATGAGTAGTCACCTCGCGGACACTATCTAAGAACCGAATCCAGTAAATCGATTTACCCCGGGAACACAAAAAAGATAGAACACCCGCCCCGTTCCGCTGTCAAGAAAATTGTGTACCGAAGGCCTGCCATCTCGGTCGCAATGCTCCGTAGTAAATCGGTTTATCTCGGCTCGACAGCCCAGCTCTACAGCATAAATTCTGCCCGATTACAGGAATCCACTTACCTCAGAGGTACCCTTGCCCCCATCGGAACCTTGTGCCAGACTACGCCGCAACACACCCATGCCTCGCCCCAAATCGGCCCGCATACCCCATCCGTCCCGCGCCAAAAGCTCAGCGCAGCCCATAAGCCTCAAATCCTTGGCTGAGCATCTGCAGCTCTCCCCGGCAACCGTTTCGCTGGTCATCAATCGCTCGCCGGCCGCCAAATCTATTCCTCAACGCACCCAGGAACGCATTCGCGCCGCCGCCGGCGAGTTGAACTATCGCCCCAATTTCATGGCCCGCTCCCTGCGCGCGCAGCGCAGCTTCACCATCGGCGTCGTCGTCCCGGAAATCAGCGAAGGCTACGCCGCGCTGGTCATGTCCGGAATCGAAGATCATCTCCTCCAGGAAGGCTATTTTTATTTCGTAGTCAGCCATCGGCACCGCAATGATCTGATCGAGGAATATCCGCGCCTGTTGCAGCAGCGCTCGGTCGAAGGTCTCATTGCTGTGGATACCGCGTGCCACGAAGGCGTGTCTATTCCGGTCGTGGCCGTTTCCGGACATCGCGAGTTGCCCGGCGTCACCAATATTGTGCTGAATCACGCTCGCGCCGCGCGTCTGGCCGTCGAGCATTTGGCACAGCTCGGCCATCGGAAAATTGCCTTCATCAAAGGCCAGGCATTCAGCTCTGACACGCAAGTCCGCTGGGAGGCCGTACGCCACGCCGTGCAGCAAATGAATCTCACCGTAGACGATGGCCTCGTCGGCCAACTCGAGGGCGAGTCCTCTTCTCCCGAACTCGGTTACGAAGTAACCCGAAAGTTGTTGAGAGCCGACGACTCGTTCACCGCCTTGCTGGCCTTCAACGACATCTCCGCCATTGGCGCATTTCGCGCCTTGCGCGAAGCCGGCCGCCGTATACCCGAAGACGTCTCGGTCGTCGGCTTCGACGATATTCAGAGCGCCGCCTTCCAGAATCCCGGCCTCACCACCGTGCGCCAGCCACTACGCCAAATGGGCGTCATTGCCGCCGAGACCTTGCTTCGTCGCATCAACGCCGCCCCCCATTCTCCCTATCCCAAATCCATCACCGTCGAACCCGAACTAATCATCCGCGCCAGCACCTCCACGGCCAGCAAGGCGGTGTCGTCCTGAGAGTTCCCGGTGAGGGCGCTCGATCGCAGGTTCCGACGCTCCCGCACCAGACCTCAATGAAATGAGCACCCAAGCTCGTTTGCCGCGCCCTTTTCTTGCTTTTGATTGACACCGCCGGCTATCAATTGCAGCATGCCCACCGAATGGACGCTCTCTCCTTGGTTTCCCGCGAATCTCCCGCGGTCGTGTTCGTAAATCCATCCGCTGGCGGAGGCCGCACGCAAACCTACCTGCCGCGCATCAAGAATCTATTTTCCGCGCGCCAGTTTCACGCCGAATTCGTTTTCACTCCCAGCATGGAACGGTTGGAATTGCGCGCTCGTGCCGCGATTGCCGCTGGACGGCGCGTTCTCCTGGCCGTGGGCGGCGACGGCACATTGCAGGGACTGGTGAATGCCACCCGCGGCAGCGACGTGGTGCTCGGCATCCTGCCTGCCGGCGGCGGAAACGATTTTGCCGCCGCGCTGGGCCTCCCGAAAAATCCGCTGGCGGCCGCGCAGGCAATTTTGAATGGTCGGCCTCGCGCCGTGGATGTGCTGCGCGCGCGCACCGCAGATGGTCAGGAGCGCCTGTACGTCGGTGGCGGGGGCGTCGGCCTCGATGCTGAAGCTGCAAGCTATGCCATCGCGTACCGGCGCATACCCGGCCGCCTGCGTTATGTCGCAGCCGCTCTGCGCGCTCTAAGCGCCTACACGCCGCTGAATGTCCGCGCGGAATTTCCCGGCAGCCGATCGCCTGGGATGGAAGCAAGAGTCTTGCTCGCCGCGGTGCTGAAGACGCCGACCTATGGCGCGGGAATCCGCCTCGCGCCTGCAGCGCAAATGGATGATGGACTGTTGAGCACAATTCTTGTGAGCGATCTAACCGCGCTTCAGGTGCTCGGTCTGCTGCCGCGACTGGTCACCCGCGGCACTCTCCCTGAATCTCATTTGCAGCGGGTTAGCGCAAAACGCGTACGCCTCACGCCCGACCACCCTTGCCTTTTTCATGGCGATGGGGAAATTCTCGGCCCCGCGCCCGTCGAGATAGAAGTCCTTCCGCGCGCCATTCGCATCCTGGCTCCCACCCCGTCCTGAAAGTTAAGCGCCCGCGTTCCCGGTGCGCCTCAGACCCTCGAGTCCATCGACGATTGCGCCGGCCGAAGAACCGGAGGTGGGCTCAGGCGCCCGGAGAGTTTTTTGCGCAGCCGCCTCTCGCGCCACAGCAGCACCGGCAACATGCGTTTGCCGCGCCGAATTCCTCGCAACGCCGCATGCGGATCGACTAAATGCGTGGTCGGCAGCTTCACTCCGGACTCTTTCATCACCAATCCGAGAGGCAGTTCCATCTGGTCCTGCGCCAGCATCATGCGCGCGATCAGGTCCACTCCCGGCGTGACCACCGGCCCGAATCCGTAGCGCAATTGCGAAGTGCCGATGATGTAGAGATTCTTGTACTCGGCAAGCAGGCAGCCGCCGTACACCTGTGCGGTGCTTCCTTTCACAGGTACAAGACCCGGCGGCAAAAACGGAAAACTCACGTGATACCCGGTGGCGCACACCACCATGTCGAATTCCTCGCTGCCGCCGTCGACAAAGTGCACCACGTTGCCATCAAATCGCGCAATGTCCGGCCGCGGCTGGATGCGTCCGTGCTTCATGTAATAGAGCAGTTCGCTGTTGATCGTCGGGTGCGCTTCAAATATTTTGTGATCCGGCTCCGGCAAACCGTAATCTGAATATTTTCCAATCGCGATGCGCAGAAACAGGCGCAAGAAAATCCGCTGTGCCCACACCGGAAACCACGG
>Ga0137398_10001035_pt1 | contig 10905 bp, 6 predicted proteins | sample czorhiz216metaG_FD_106659 | JGI IMG/M metagenome (GOLD analysis project Ga0137398, IMG submission 106659) | Vadose zone soil microbial communities from Angelo Coast Range Reserve, California, USA - czorhiz2.16 metaG | ecosystem: Environmental > Terrestrial > Soil > Vadose zone | place: USA...
CATGTCTGCGCGGCAGGTTATGTATCCGCCGAATAGCTCGTCGGCGCCTTCACCGCTCAAGGCCACCGTGGTTTTTGACTTGCACAATTTCGAAAGAAACCAGACGGGCAACGAGCCCGCATCCGCGCTCGGTTCGTCCGAATAGTAGGCAAACTCCTCGATCGCGCCGCATAGATCCTCGGCCGGAGTTAAATCCAGAACCTGGTGGTCCGTTCCGTACTGTTGCACGGCGCGATCGATGAATTTAGTCTCATCAAAACTTCGTCCTCGGAATGAAATCGAAAATGTTTTCAGCTGCGAAGCGGAGGCTCTCGAGGCGTAGTGCAGGATGGTCGTCGAATCCATTCCGCCGCTGAGCCAAATCCCCAGCGGAACATCCGAAATCATATGCTCGCGCACCGATTGCTGCAGCAGGCTGTCGAGTTCTTCCTTTGCTGTCTCCAGTGTGTAATTGGACGCCTGCGTGAAAGGCAGTTTCCAATAAGCATCCGACGATATTTTTCCGTCGCTCCACTCCAGCCAGTGTCCTGACGGAAGTTTTTCGATTCCTTCCACGAGAGTCCAGGGACACGGCACATAGTTCAGCGAGAGATAACAATCGAGACCAGGAAGACTCAGTCGGCGATCGATCTCCGGGTGCACAAAAATGGCTTTCAGCTCGGACCCAAAAAAAAGATCTTCGCCTTGGCGTGTGATGTAAAGCGGTTTGATTCCCATGCGGTCGCGCGCCAGAACGAGGCGTCTTGCCGACTTCTTCCACAATGCAACCGCGAACATTCCGCGCAACTTCGCCAGGCATTCCTTGTCCCATTGCATGAACGCGCGAAGAACGGTTTCCGTATCCGAATGCGATCCGAATCGATGCCCAAGTTTTTCCAGCTCCGTCCGTATTTCGACGTAATTGTAGATCTCGCCGTTGAAGGCGATTCCGAAATCCCCGTCTTCGGAAAGAATCGGCTGGTTCCCGGAATCCAGGTCGATGATTTTGAGGCGAGCCGCACCCATCGAGAAAAGGTTCGATTGAAATACGCCTTGCTGGTCCGGCCCCCGGTGGATCAGCGTTGCGGTGGCCTCCTGAATTCGCCGCGGAGGAGGGGTCCAGTTTTTATGCGTATATCCTACAATTCCGCACAACTCTTTGTACCTCGCGGAGCGCCGTTCGAAAGTTGAGACGCTCTTCCTATCATCGTAACGAGCTTCGGGAGACTTACGTTCCGCCGCTCACTGCCGCGTCCGGCAATGCACGGTTCGAATCGCTGCGCCATTCGAACTGGCGAAACCTGGCCGGATCGCCCGCGATCCAGCCGAACCAAACGGAAGCATGCAAATACTTTTCACTTCGATTGTAGCTGCTGCCCTCGCGATGGCGCAACGCGGATAGCCCGCGGATTTGGAATTTTGCACGCTATTCAGCAACGGCAGCTTTGGTGCGGCAGACGGTTGCAAGTCCCGTCCAACTGTATCCGCGATGGGAGCGGAGCGCGGCGTCCCGAAAGCCCGATGCCAGCCAGGGCGTGACTTCAGCTTCTCGCAAGTAATAGGCCATCGGCGTCACGAGTTGATCGAAAACGTTGGCGTGAATTTCGTCGAAGGGATAGTGATACAGAGCCGCGAAATAATCGCCGTAAGGAAGTTTCCCGGGACCCTTTCCATCAGCCCCCGGACGGTAGAAAAGTCTTATGACCGCCCAAAGCGCGGCGGCAGGCGGAATCGAGGCAATCCGCAGAAATGACGCGGGCAACCGCGAAGTGATCGCTTTGCGCACGGGATCCACGTACCGGGTAATCCATTCGTTTCCTTCGTAGCCGTAAACCCAAAAGGCCACCCGTCCGCCTTCGCGCACTCGCGAGGCCAGGCTCGCAAAACCGGCCGCGGGGTCCGGCAAATGGTGCAGAACTCCGATGGAAAATGCCAAACCGAATACGGGGCGGACAGGCGGGTTCAGCAAGTCGCCGATAACGACGTGGGCGTTTGGGAATTGACGGGTGTGCCCGAAGGCAACGAATGCGCTCTCGCCCAAATCCAGGGAGACAATTGCTTTGGCACCGTGCGCAGCCACGATTGCGGTGTGGCGCCCCTTCCCGCATCCTCCCTCGAATACAATCTGGTTCGCGAAATCTCCGGCAGTCAGCGGAGCTACCCAGTCGAAAAACTCCTGCTCGTAGTAGTCGCGAAGATCGCTCCAGCGCGTCCATTCCTCCGCAAAGCGTGAGGCCGTCTTGAGTTTGACGCTGGCGAGGTTTGCGGGGAGGAGAATCGGCACGCCGTTGCGAATGGAGAATTGTGAAGGGCAGCCGCGGCAGGCGAGGGTGCCGGTCATGATATGACCGTCCTCGGGCGCGCGGGACGCGTCGCCGCTCAGAGATAATTCGCCCGCGCAATTGGGGCACACGATGAAATTCAGGGCTTCGGGTCGCATCTTTTTGTTGAAAATCCATGATACACCAAGCCCGGCAGAGCAGTCTCAGGTCCCGATTCCGGGCAGAGTAAGAAGCAAGGCTTTTACGCCGTTCCAAAAAATCTGGACGCCGATGCAAACGAGGAGAAACGAAGAGAGCCGCAGGATGATGCTCATCCCGTTTTCACCCACGATCGCGGCGAGGCGATGGGCGAAGCCGTAGCAAAGATAAATGCTCGCTGCCACGAGCGCCGAGGCGATCAGCGCAGCGAAAATCGAAAGAAGATTTGGGCCAAGGTGGTGCGGTTCATTTGCCCCGAGTGTGATGGCCATGGAAATCGAGCCGGGACCGACAGTAAGCGGCAAGGTCAGCGGATAAAAGGCGCTGCGAGAAATGTTCTTCAAGTTCACTTTTTTCTGAACGTCCCGGCCACGGTCCACTTCCTCTTTGCTCTTCAGCATGGCCCAGCCGTTGGAAATGACAATAAGCCCGCCGCCCACTTGCACGACTGGAATGGAGATCCCAAAGAATTCCAGAATGTGAGTGCCGACGAGAAACGAGGCAATCAAAAGGATGAAACTGTTGAAGGCGACCTGGCGGGCGAGGATTCTGCGTGCAGAGTCGGGATACTCGCGCGTCAAAGCGAGAAAGACCGGGCTGCCGCCGAGGGGATTCACGATAGGAAACAAGGCGCTGAGGATCAGCAGGATACTCTTGGCGACTTCCAGCAAGTGGGCTCCTCCGGAGGGGAGAGTATAGCTGAGGCGAGGCTTTACGGGGTGCGGGAGCGGTCGTCGCGGGAGTGGCGCTATTGCAAAAATTGAGGGTTCGGGTTTGGCGGGTTTTCTAGTTTCCCCCTCCCCCACCCCGGGTGGTTTTTCGCAAGGAGTGCGAAAGTGCTTGGGAAAAACCTGGACAGAGACGCGGGCGCTGCTGGGGAAGGGGCAAGCGCTGTGCAGCAAGCCCTCGATGAGATCGCCGGGATGCTGCCCTTCCGGCTTTTGGGCCCGGACTCGGACAACGGATCGGAATTCATCAACTGGCATCTGCAGGCTTGGTGCGAACGGAAGCAGATCCAACTCACGCGAGGACGTCCGTACAAGAAGGATGACAACGCTAATATCGAGCAAAAGAACTGGACCCACGTTTCCTAGTTCGGGAACATCAGCTCTCCGGGACGGTTCGTGAAGAAGTTCGGCAAGTGTGATCACCGGCGCTGGAGAGTATACGTGACAGGCGTCAGGTGGATCTCCTTCCTTAGGGGCGGGGCACGTCTCTCAACCCAGGCGCAATTTCGTACGCCTTCTCGAACTCTGCGCGGGACTCCTCCTCTTTTCCTTCCTGGTGGAGGGCCAATGCAAGATTGTAGTGCGCTTCCGCATAGCGCGGCTTGAGGCGCACAGCTTCGATAAACTCCGCCTGTGCCATGCGGACGTGGCCCGCCTGCAACAGCACTAGCCCGAGATTGTTGTGAGCTTCCGCGAAATTCGGATCGCGGCGCACGACTTCACGGAAGACGTTGGCTGCGCCAGCGGTATCGTTGTCCTGGCTAAGGACCAATCCCAATTGTATCCGGGCGTCAGTGTACTTGGGATCGAGACTGACGGCTTCATTCAGCTCGCGAGCGGCTTCCTCTAGATGCCCCGACTGCGCCAGCGCGAGGCCAAGGTTGTAGTGTGCCTCCGCCAGATCAGGATCGGACATCACCGCCTGGCGAAACTCCTCAAGCGCGCGTTTGCTATCGTTCTGGCGCCAATAGAGCAGTCCGAGGCTCGAGTGGGCCTGCGCATAGTCCGGTTTCAGCTCGAGCGCTTTCTCATAGGCCGCCAAGGCACGTGCCGCGTCTTGTTTGCGCTCCCACGTTACGCCCAGATAATAATGGCCGGTCGGCAGCTCGGGACTTTGCTCGATGGACTTCTGAAAAAGTGCCAGCGCATCGTCGAGCTTCTTCTGCTTCAGCGCTTCCACGCCCTGGAGGGTAAGATATTTCGATTGTGCCAGGCGCGCGCGGAACTCATGCAGTGCGTTCAGGTCATCCAGCTCCTTTTGCGCGGCGCTGGTCTCGCCCTGAGCACGCAAAGCGATACCCAGGCTGTAGTGCGCCTTTTCGAAATCAGGCTTCAGCTGGATCGCTCGCCGGAAAGCTGCGGTCGCGCCGGCTGTGTCGCCGCCGGACTTGAGCTCCATGCCCAGGTTATATTGCGCCTCTGGATCTTTGGGATCGATTTCGGCTGCTTTGCGGAACTGGATCAGGGCGCCCGCGTGATCGCCCTGACGGCGTAGTGTCACTCCCAGGAGCGAATGCGCCGGTGCGAATCGGGGATCGAGGCGGAGGGCGCGGCGAAACTCGGCCGCAGCGCCATCCAGATTGCCGAGCCGTCCTTCGGCCAGCCCCAACTCTAAATGCATCTCGGCAGAGGACTTCGATTGTAGCGCCCGTCGTAGCTCGCGCTCAGCGGCCGAAGGATCGTTTTGTTGCAAATAAATGCGTGCCAAGAGGCGATGTGCCCCGGCGTTTGCGGGATCGAGGTCTACTGTCGTGCGCAGTTCTTTGAGCGCGGCGGTCGCATCGTGCAGGTCGTACAAGGTCGCGCCCAACCCGTAGTGTGCATCGGCCCACTTCGGCTTGAACCGCAGGGTGGCCTCGAACTCTTCGACGGCCTGCTTTGCATCACCCTTATATTTCAGCGTGAGCGCCAAATTGTAATGCGTATCCGGGTCGTTTGGTTCGAGCGCTAGCGCCTTGCGGTAACTCGAAATGGCCTGGTCCCAGAATTTGTTGCGAGAAAGTTCGACGGCGTGCTGACGATAACTCTCGGCAGTCTGCGCAGAAGAAGGCACTGAGAATAGAAGGCCCAGAACCAGCAGAAACAGCATTAGCCTATAGCCCACAAGAGTGAATCAAGAAAGCGTCAGCCCGGCCGGTCCGATCAAATCCGCAAAAAGTTATTCAGTTGCGGGCTTGCCTGATGAAACAGACACTCCCGCCTGTCCCACCCGGCGCCGCACATATTACCAGAAGAACTTCGCGCTGACCTGGCCGGTTCGCCCATCGAACCTCGTGCTGTCCACTCGGCCGAACGTATCGTCGTTAAAATTGCCGTTCGGGTTGTTGAACTGAGCGTGGTTGAAAATATTGAAAAATTCGGCGCGAATCTCAAACCCCACGGCCTCTCTGATCAAGGTCCTCTTTGACAAGCCGAAATCAGTGTTACTGATTCCCGGGCCGTGGAAGAACTGTCGATTTGCGTTGCCGAATTGCCCCTGCGGGCCAGTGGTAAACGCTCCTTTCAGGAAGTAGGTATTGGGGCATCCAGAGGTGTCTAAGGGCGGACAATTGGGGTCCGGCTTGCGCGGATCCTGGATTACTACTTTTCCAGTTAAGTTGGGTACGTCGGTGTTCGGGCTGCCGGTAAACGAATTATCCCCGCCCTGGCTGAGCGACACGGGCAGACCACCGGACAAACGCGTAACACCATTCAGGCTCCACCCTTGCGTCAGTCGCTTTGGCGCGCCTTTGAAGGCCCGGTCAAATGGAACTGCCCAGATGTAGCTGACCACGAAATTGTGGGTGATATCGTAGGCCGAAAGCGAGCGGCTGAGCCGGGGATCCGCGAAGTTCACCCACTGGCCGAAACCAGAAGAATTGTCCATCGCCTTGGAGAACGTATATGCCGCCGTGAAGTTAAGTTCCCCTGTCTTGTGCTCCAATGTGATCTGTCCGGCGCTGTAGCTCGAATTGGCGATGTTGGCCGTGAAGCTGTTGTTCTGGCTGAAGGCTGGCCCCAGCTTGTCGCGCGTGCCAGCGATGCAAGTGCTGCCAGGCGGGGTTGGCGGATTAGTAGTGGGACACGTGATGGTGAATGCCTTAGCAGGAGCAGGCGTGCCTGGAGGCAGCTCGTATGTTTGGTTCTCCCCGTTGACTCCACAGGTGGGTGTGGCGCCAATTTGGTTGAGCTGTAAGCAAAGAGTCGCGTCGCCGGGATTGGCGTCGTATTGCGCGATCAGCTTATGGCCCTGCGTTCCAACATACGCCAGGGTCAGCACCGTTGACTTACTCAGCTCCCGCTGAATAGACAAATTGTAGTGTTCCGCATAGGGCGGCGTATTGTGTATGTCGTAGCCCGGAGAAAATGAGATCGGCAGATACTTCGAGTAGTCGAGCGTGGCATTGGACGCGGCGCCGGGAGTCGGTAACACAAATGGGAAGCGCTGTGTTTCTGACGCTCCGTTAGCGAGTTCCAGAAACGGCTGGTCGAAGTTGACCGGGTTCGGGGAAACCCAATACAGCCCAAATGGAGCATCTCCGACCTCGTAGAACAGGTTCAGATCCTCGATCGAGGTGTAGTAGATGCCGTAAGACGCTCGGATGCTGGTCTTGCCGGGGCCGCCAAAAATCTTGGCACCCATCCCATCTTTAAATCCGGGCGAATACGCTACGCCAAGCCGGGGAGAGAAGTCGTTATAACGTGTCGGGGCAAGCGTGCTTGGAATGCCGGGATCTCCCGGAACCACCCAGCCTAGTGGGGCAGTCGGGAACTGCGTGGATTGCAGCCCGGGTACGATGGTTTCAATCTTTCCCTGCGTGTCATACCAAGGCATGCTTACATCCCAGCGCACACCAAGATTTAGGGTGACGTTCGGCCTGACTTTGTACGTGTCCTCCGCGAATGCCCCGCCATAACGGCTGCGGGAATCCAGAAACTGCTGGCTGCACTGGTTATAGTTTTGCGCTGCGCCGAGCAGGTAGTCCGCGAAATCCGAGCCAGTAATACTGCCATCGAAAGTGAAATCTCCGTTTGGCGCGCAGGTATTGCGCTCATTGATCTGCAGGTAGCGGAACTCACCGCCAAACTTCAACGTGTGCACGCCCATCACTTTCGAATAGCTGTCGGAGACGTGCCAGGTATTGTTCGGCTGAAAGGTGGTCAATGTGTTCACGCCGAGGGAAAAGTTGTTGAGGTATATCGGCGGTACGGTCTGTGGAAATCCCGCCGGTCCCGAGGGGATGATGCCGAGGGTTCCTGGTCCCGTTACAAAACCGAGATCGGAGAGCTTTGCGAAGCTGCTCTTTGGCTCGTCCGTATGAGTAGCTGTCCGGAAGAAGCTCAAACGAAATTGATTCACCGCGTTTGAACCAAAAGTCTTGTTGTTGCCGACGACGAACTGCTGTGCTCGGGATGACGTAACGCTGGAAAAGCCTGGCACGCTGGCGTCCAGCGCGTTAAAGGCGTTCGCGTCGTCGAAATGATAATAAAACGACCAGTCGCCAGTCATCTTGTTATTGAAGTCCACTCGCTGCCCAACCTTGTCATCCTGGATCTTGTTCCTTTGGCTGGAGTCTGCGAAAAGACCGGTAATCGGATCGCCCTGCGGGATATACGGCAGTATCTTTACGGCTGGCACGGCAAACGCGCTCGATGGGATTACCCCTCCGGGAAACACGCACTGGGTAGTGTTGGTACAGGGATCTATCCTGAATGCGTTCGGATCACTAGGAGTGGGGGTCGGCACTTCCACGGCTCCATAAAATTCCCCATCGGTGACCGTTTGACCGCTGGTGGTGGTCAGCCGATTGGTTAACGTCTGTGCCCAAAAGGCTCCCTGCACTGTTGTTGCGTGGCCGTTGGCATCCAAAAAGGCACTCGGGTCGAAGGTGCCGCCCCGCTGGGCGGCGGTGGGCAACTGCACCAAACCCGTACTGGCCCCCTTAATCTGGCGAGTGCCCTGATAGTCCGTGAACCAGAAAAGCTTGTTTTTCCAAAACGGACCTCCGATCGCGTAGCCGAACTGGTGACGCCGCAGTTCCGCTTTGGTCGGGTCGAAGAAACTACGCGCGTCGAATTTGTCGTTGCGTAGGTACTCGAACACATCTCCGTGAATGCCGTTGGTGCCGGACTTGGTGATCGTGTTCATCACCGCGCCGCTGAATTTTCCGTACTCGGCGTCAAAACTATTGGTGATCAGCCGGAATTCTTCCACCGAATCAAGATTGGGCACCAACCCGGCGCCCAGATTCCGTCCTTCGCTCACGTCGCCGCCGTTCACCAGAAAGGCGTTCGCGGTCTCCCGCTGGCCATTTACGGAAAGGTTGCCCACATTCGTCGAGTAACCCCCCGAAACCGGCCGGTCCTGCTGCATGGTGCCGGAAGTGACGGGCACCACTCCCGGCTGCAGGCCCAGAAGGTCCAGGTAGCTCCGGCCATTCAACGGCAGCGAAAGCATTTTCTTCGATTCGATCACGTCGCCGAGCTGCGTGCTTTCCGTCTCCACTTGCACAGCGTTGGCGGCAACGCTGACCTGTTGTTGCATGCTGCCAACTTCGAGCGTGACGTCGATGCGCAATTGGTCGTTCACTTTCAAGTCGATATCCGTGGTGATGAACTGTTGGAATCCGGCGGCGGTGGCGGTGAGCTTGTAGTTTCCGGCCGGCAGAGCCAGTATCCGGTAGGAACCGTCGGCAGCCGAAACGGTTTCCTGCTTGAAATTGGTTTGCACATTCGTGGCTACGATGTGAGCGCCCGCAACCACAGCTTGGGTGCGGTCGTGCACCACACCCAGAATCGATCCGGTTACGTCCGGTCGAGCAGTCGGGCTGAAAATGATTGCGAGAACAAGCAGAAGAGTTGAAGCTAAACGGCTATGGCGATTTTGCATCAGTCACCCCGAATGCGCGTAGGATGTCACAAAACACTGGTGGCAATCAAGCGAATCCTGCTATTTCCCCTCCGTTAATCCGATTTAAATGGATGAGCTCCGATTCCAAGAGCCCTCTTGGAATGCGCAAATATCAACTCATGTGCAGTTTCTTACGTTGTTTCGAGCAACTTCATGTCACTGATTTCCTGCGGATGTTTCTACAGCTACTTCTCCTAGCGCTCCGCGATCCAGCCCAGTCGAATCCACCAGATGCAGCGAAATCCTGCCTGCCCGGCCCGGATCAGTCACTGTGGTTTGCAACAAAACGGGATTCCTGGGGTCGACTTCCATAAGCGGTTGCGTCCCCGTGGACATGCCCCGAGCCTCGTAGAAATGGACTACCAGTTTCCCGGAAAAGAAAACTCCAAACGCACCAATAAGTCTGATCTTACCGGCACCGGCGCCAGCATCCTGCACAGCGCGGAGGGGCTTGAGGATCACTCCTGCATCCGTTACACCCTGAAAGTCCTTGTCGGCCCTTGTTGGAAACCACTCGGTGTCGAAATTATAAGACTCGCCCGGATCGAGCCGCACCATCGGTGAGTTAAGTTCAGCCTCCATATACAAAACCGGCGGCTCTTTGTCGGGAGAACCGAAACTGGTCGTACCATCAGGGTGTTGCCGCAGCTCAGGACCATTCGTCCAAAAAATGACCGAGGCCTTACCGGGGTATTGCTTCGTGTCGTCGTATCGAAATCGCTCTACCATTGCGTAACGACTGTCGCCATCCACCGTAGCCAACCAGCCGTCCTTTGAATCAAGCCACAACTCTGCTGCGAGAGGAACATAATGCACGGCGAAGAGCCCGTTCTCCCGCACTTGCGCCGCGGTATTCTCCGCCGGGCCGAATTTCACATGATACCGGTTGAGATAGCTACTCGATGAATTCGTTCTGCTGAAGGCCCAGAAATTCTGATTGTGGCGCGAAGAATCCCTTGCGTCTGCCGTATTGTACTGAGAGACCGACTGCACGGACCATTCGATGCGGTGCCCGCTCGCGTTCTTTATCACTGCATGAAAGTTGATGCGCGGCGAGTCCGCGCCGAGACTCACGGTTCTCGTAAACTGCAACCCTGTCTGGGGGTCGGCTGGCCCCGTCAAGGAAATTTCGCACCGTCGCCCTTGCGAGAGGATTTGAAACTCAAACGGACCATCATCCAGCAAGTCGGAATTGCCTGCCCAGTGCTGCTCGTCCTCGCTTCCCTCCGGGAGCACCCACAGCTTGTCGCCGCCATAGTTAAACCATTCGCTGTTCGAGGGGGGAAAGTGTTTCCCGGCATAGCGGGGATTCACAAAGAGAAACGGATGGCCATCGAAGATGACTTGCATCAGCCTGCCGCCGTTCTGCGGCACAAAAATTAGTTTTACCCATGGATTGGAAACCTGCTGCGCTTCCCAACCCATATAGTTCGTTTGCTCAACATGGCAACTGGCGGCCGCCGTCACCTTGGGTTTCTGCTGCGCGAGAACGCCGAAGTGAACAAATGCCGGCGGATAAAGTGTAAGTACCGCCGCCAAACGCCAAAGGACCCTTGTTTTTTCCATTGGAGATCGCTATTTAGCCTGGTTCCTTTCCTGGCCCCGGAATGGATATTGCATCCCGCGCGCCCTGCGCACAATCGGCTTTTGCCTCTTCGCATGCCACCCGCACTATCCCCTTTGGAAAGAGGTCCATGTAAAACAATTCGTAATGAAACGAAATAAAGTGCTACAGGTCAAGAAATTTATGATAAAACGCCAAATGCTCGGGGATTTCCAAAACTCGTTGAGTGCTCAACCCGCTGGACGCCCACAAGCGCAATTCGAG
>Ga0137398_10001036_pt1 | contig 10901 bp, 10 predicted proteins | sample czorhiz216metaG_FD_106659 | JGI IMG/M metagenome (GOLD analysis project Ga0137398, IMG submission 106659) | Vadose zone soil microbial communities from Angelo Coast Range Reserve, California, USA - czorhiz2.16 metaG | ecosystem: Environmental > Terrestrial > Soil > Vadose zone | place: USA...
AAACGTATCGCGTTCGACCGCTAGTCCAACCGTTATGGCGGGATGGGGTCCCAGTAGCAGCCCAGAGAGCTCACTCTCGGCCCACCAGTTAGAAATAGCAGATCCTGCGGCCGCCCGGCCCAAACGGTAGATTTCGCCCGCGGCCGCGAGCCTCTTGGATGCTTCGGCGGACGACAGGTCCGCGATGGATGGAGCGAGAGGGCTGGACATCGGAGCGTCAGGAATTGTAGCTTGAGGGCGGCGGGAAGAGTAGCTGAAGCCGTGCAGCAGTCCTCGTAAGACGCAACGAAATCACCTGCGCCGCATCTGAGGAATATGCCAAAGCCAGTTTTATTAACCGTGGATGACGACCCGGAGGTCCTGCGGGCGATTGAGCGCGACCTGCGCAGCCGCTATGCGGATCGCTACCGTGTCATGCGCGCGAATTCCGGAAGCGCCGGCCTCACCACGCTGCGGGAATTAAAAGCGCGCAACAATCCTGTGGCCCTACTGCTTGCGGATCAGCGCATGCCCCAAATGGACGGCGTTAACTTCCTTTCCGAAGCCATGGAGATGCACCCCCTCGCCAAGCGCGCCCTGCTCACCGCCTACGCGGATACCAACGCCGCCATCGATGCCATCAACGAAGCCCGCGTGCACTACTATTTGATGAAGCCGTGGGATCCGCCCGAGGAAAAACTCTTTCCCGCTCTCGACGACCTGCTGCACGATTGGACCGCGACGTTTCGCCCGCCGTATGAGGGAATTCGCGTCCTCGGCACGCGTTGGTCAACGCGCTCCTATGAGTTGCGCGATTTTCTGGCTCGAAATCAAGTGCCTTACCAATGGATCGACGTGGAGCTGGCGCAAACCGATCCTGAAGTGCGCGGGTTGGTCGATTCGCTCGGACCCGAAGCCGAAACGCTTCCTCTGATTCTTTTTCCCGACGGCGCGCGGCTTGCCGAGCCGCCTCTGCCTGCAGTTGCCGACAAGATCGGTCTCCGCACGCACACGCAAACCAGCTTCTACGACCTCGCCATTGTCGGAGGCGGCCCCGCCGGTCTCGCTGCCGCCGTTTATGGCGCCAGCGAAGGCTTGCACACGGTGATGATCGAACGCGAAGCGCCCGGCGGTCAGGCCGGGCTCAGCTCTCGCATCGAGAACTACCTCGGTTTTCCTGCCGGGCTCAGCGGCAACGATCTCGCCCGCCGCGCGGTGGCCCAGGCCCGGCGATTTGGAGTGGAAATTCTCGCTCCCCAGGAAGCCGTCGGCCTCCGGGCGGAAGGTCCGTATCGCTTCCTGAAACTGGCGGATGGGTTTGAGATTTCCTGTCATGCGCTTCTTCTGGCCATGGGCGTGCAGTGGCGGACGCTGGAGGTGCCCGGGATGGAGCGCCTGCAGGGCGCGGGCGTCTATTACGGCGGCGGAACCACCGAAGCCATGGCCTGCAAAGGCGAGACCGTGCACATCATTGGGGGCGCGAATTCCGCCGGGCAGGCCGCCATGCACTTTTCCAAGTTCGCCGTTAAAGTTGTCATGCTGGTGCGCGGCGAATCCCTCGCAAGCACCATGTCGCATTACTTGATCGAGCAAATCGAAAAGACGCCCAACGTTGAAGTCCAGACGCGTAGCAGCGTGGTCGAGGTTCACGGGGAATCACGACTCACCGGCCTCACCATCCTGCGTTCGCTCACTGGTGAAAAGGAAAATGTGCCGGCTACCAGCCTGTACATTTTCATCGGTGCGCAACCGCGGACGGAATGGCTCGGCGGCTTGATTGAGCGCGACGAGCGCGGATTCATTCTTTCTGGCCCGGACCTCCTCCGCGGCGGAAAGAGACCGCCATCATGGACGCTCGATCGCGACCCGGGATTGCTTGAAACCAACGTGCCCGGAATTTTTGTCGTCGGTGACGTGCGCCACGGTTCCGTCAAGCGCGTGGCTTCCGGTGTTGGCGAAGGCGCCGTCGTCGTGCAGTTCATGCACCAGTATCTGGCGAAGGTCCAATGAGCGAAAAGACGCGGGGAGCGGAACGCCCATGAGCGGCGCGCCGGAGCAAGCACGGATTGAAGCTCTGATTGCGGATTTGCGCAAGGTGCCTGCTTTTGTGGACCAGCCCCAAGCCGATCTCGAATGGTTTGTCGCGCAATCTGAGGAACGTCGCGTCGGCGTGGGCGAAGTCTCCGTCCGCGAAGATACTCCGGCAGACACGATGTTTGTGATGCTCGAAGGAGAATTGCGAGCGCGGCGGGAGAATGGTCCGCAGGATGGCCCGGTTTTTACCGCTCGCGCCGGCGAAGTCACTGGCGTCTTGCCTTTTTCCAGAATGAAAACGTTTGGTGTGACTGGACGCGCGGTGCTTCCGATTCGCGCGCTGGTGTTTCCTGCCGGCAAGTTTCCCGAACTCTTTCAGCGGATGCCCGAGCTTTCCCAGCGCCTTGTTGGATTGTTGACCGATCGCGTTCGAAACGTCACGCGCGAAGAGCAGCAAAGGGAAAAACTGGCAGCGCTGGGAAAATTGTCGGCCGGCCTCGCGCACGAGCTGAACAATCCTTCTGCCGCCGCCCGCCGCTCGGCTGCGGCGCTGCGGGATTGCCTCCAGCGCTTGCGCGTTGCCGGACGCAGCACAAGCCTGGGTCCGGAAGACTGCGGCCTGCTGGCGCAGCGCGAAGAGGAGATTCGCTCCGCGCTGAAGCCCGCTCCATACAAAGATGAGTTCGCGCGTGTCGAGCGAGAAGAAGCGATTCAAAGCTGGCTGGAAGGGCGCGGTGTTACCGAGGCCTGGAAACTGGCGCCGCTTCTGGCTGAGGACAACTTAACGGACGCGCAACTAGAAAGTTTTGCGGCCGCCGCAGGCGCTTCCCTGGGCCCCGAGCTGACGCGATTCGGCACCCTCCTCGAAATGGAGCGCATTGCCGCCGAGCTCGAAAACAGCACCGCCCGCATTTCGGATCTCATCAAAGCGATCAAAGAATATTCCTACATGGACCAGGCGCCGCTCCAAGAAGTGGACATCAAGAGCAGCCTGGAAACAACTCTGACCATCATGCATCACAAACTCAAGCGCGGCATTGTGGTGACGCGCGAATATGAAGCGAACCTTCCGAAGGTGATGGCCTACGGAAGCGAGTTGAATCAGGTGTGGACCAACCTGATCGACAACGCCACCGACGCAATGAAGGAAAAAGGAAAACTTCTCGTGCGCGTCGTGCGCGAAAATGATTACCTGCTAGTGGAGATCGCCGACGACGGACCGGGAATTCCGCCCGAGGTGCAATCACGAATTTTTGAGCCTTTTTTTACGACCAAGGGCGTGGGGGAGGGAACCGGGCTCGGCTTGGACGTCGTGCATCGCATCGTAAGAAAAATGCGCGGGCTGATCACCGTAAAATCGGTTTCGGGAGATACGCGATTCCAGGTTCGAATTCCAATTCAAGCAGCGATGTGATTTCGCGGGAGACCACTATGGCCAAAAACTGCACTCACCTCGATCAAATCAAACGCGTAAAGCCAAAGACCAAGGGCTGCGAAGAGTGCCTGAAGATGGGCGACGGCTGGTTGCACTTGCGTTTGTGTTTGAGCTGCGGCCATGTCGGCTGTTGCGACTCCTCAAAAAACAAACACGCCACAAAACATTTTCACGCCACCAAGCACCCCATTGTGCGGTCGCAAGAGCCGGGAGAAAACTGGATGTGGTGCTACGTCGACGACCTGATGTTCGAGGAAGAATAAATTTCACGCTTTGTTCCTCGGCGGAAAGAGTAGCGACGCCAGCAGCGCGACTAGCAGTACGCCCCCTACAACGCCGAGAGACACAACCACGGGAATGTGCAGCCACCGCTCGCCGATCATTTTTCCGCCGATAAACAGCAGCACGACCGCCAGCCCCTCATCCAGAAAACGCAAACGGTCGATGACTCCCGCCAGCAGGAAGTACAGGGCGCGGAGCCCCAGAATCGCGAGCACGTTCGACGTGTACACAATGAACGGATCCTCGGTAATGCCGAACACCGCCGGGATGGAATCGACGGCCAGAGTGACGTCCGTGATTTCCACGACGAGCAGGACGAGAAACAACGGAGTGGCGAACAAGCGGCCCGCGGTGCGCGCAAAAAAATGTTCGCCGTGATAGTCATGGCTGACGGGAAGATGGCGGCTGGCGAAGCGGAAGATTTTGTTTTGTTCCGGGTGGACTTCTCCCCGATGGGCGAGGAGCATGCGCCCGCCGGCATAGACGAGGAATGCGCCGAGCGCGTACATGATCCAAGAGAAATGTTCGATCAATTCCGCGCCCAGCGCGATCATCACTCCGCGCATGACCAGCGCGCCTACCACTCCCCATTCTAGAAGGCGATGCTGTAGGCGCTCATCCACGGCAAACGCGCGAAAGATCACCAGAAAGAGAAACAGATTGTCAACGCTGAGGGCTTTTTCGATCAGGTAGCCGGTAAAGAATTCCAGGGCCGGCTGGGGGCCGCGGAAATAGAATACCCCAAGCCCAAAGAGGACGGAGACTGCGATCCAGGCGAAACTGGCGAGGGCCGCTTCGCGAATTCCGATCTTGTGCGGGCGGCGGTGGAAAACGCGAAGATCCAGCGCGATCGCAATAACGATGAAAAGATTGAACGCAATCCAGTTGAGGGACGTGCCCATGGTGGCGCTCGCAGGCTAGGGGGTGGAGCTGCGCGCGTCGATGGAGTTCAAATTCGACAGTTCGATGCGGATGGTTTTGCCGCGTTCAATTTTTACGGGAACATCCCAGCGCACGCGCATATCGCCGGCGTCGGCGTCCAGATTGAGCGAGCTGATCCAATAGTCGCCGGGGGCAACACCCGATAGCGAGGCGCGCCCTTCGAGATCGGTGTCCGCCTTGGCGGCGAGAAACTTGAGCTGGGCCACATCCGGGGCGACGCGTTGGACGCGCTTGCGACGGTCGTTCTGGAGCGCGGCCCACTTGCGCAGCGGGTTGACGCCGTCCAGTTCGAGCTCAACACCGGAAACGGTCTCGGGACGTGAGCGGATGAATTTCTTGAGGTTGAACAGATAATCTTGTTTCAGTTTCTCGTATTTCTCAGGATGTTCCGTCTTGTCAGCTTCCGTATATTTTGGTTTTGGTAGGCCGTTGGTTACGCCGCCGCTGTTCGAGCGCTGGTAGGCCAGCAGGAATTCCGGAACGTTGAGGATGTCATCCGGAGTAAGGAGCTTGTCGAGGTCCGGCTCCGTAAGGTCGAGAGTGTCATGGCCCTTGAGCCAAGCACGCAGCTCGGGAGATACCTTGAGGCCATCGATAAACTGATCGCGTGCCGGGATGGGGTCTTTCTCTTCTACTTCTTTGACGATCTCCGAGTAGCTCTTGGTGAGAATGTAAAACGTGAATTGGCGCACGGGCTCCGGGCGCGCCCCCGTCGGCGTGATGCGGGCCATGATCTCGATGGCGCCGGCGTCCTTCTGTGCCCGCGCCCCGCTCCCAAAGGAAAGAGCGCATAGTGCGATGCCGAGGCGAAGAATGGCCATTTTTCTCATGGCCGAATCGTAGCAGATTGCGGCAAGGTGTGGCTCGCGAACGAGAAGCTCGTTTCTTGGCCTAGAGTCCGGGGCTTTACGGCCCTACGGGTAAGCGGATGGGCGGCGGGAAGAACCAACAGCGCCGAAAAAAAGCGGCACCCAGGATAGAGGTTGCAGGGACAAGCGACCGACCGAATGGCGAGGTCCGCTGGTCAATATTGACGCCCCCAGCCCCGCGTATTCAATACGCTCATTCTGAAGGGCTGATGTAGGCATCAAAATTGCGCACGCTGAATGTTTTTCCTACGTCTGCATTTTTCGCGCAAACAACGCGTGAAGTGGCAGAAGCCCAAAGGTCTTCGTGGCTGAGCCCGCGTGTTTTTCGGAAGGACTCCGTGAACACTCTATGCCTGGAAGCGGAGGTCGAAGGGGTCTTCAGAGAAGGAGCGCAAGCTGAAGCGCACGGCGCTCTTCCCCGATTTGATTGGATGATGCGGTGATGGAGACGAATGAGGCGTGGGCGGCCGAGTTTCGGCGCGCGCGGCGCCTGGGGGATTTCCGGAAGTGCCCGGATCACGGCGAATATCAGCTAGCGTTGGGGTGCGGGATTTGAAAGGCGAAGGCAAGATGGCGGAGGAAAGTCGCCGCGACATGAAAGGATGAAGTGGCTGTGCCACAAGGGCGGTGATATAAGAAGGATGCCTAGAGGCACTGGGAGGTGGCCATGCGTGCCGATCAAGTGGAAGTTTCCTGGGATGCGGGCAAGGCCAAGTGGCTGGTTCGCATTGTGAATGGGGAAGAGGTGATTCGGCGCTATTGCAAATTGCCGAAGGATGCGGACGAACAAGCGATTGGCGCAGCGGCGCAGAAGACCGTGCAGGATGAGGGTTATGAAGCCGATCCTGCACTGGTCAGCGTGCGCCGGTAGCGCGGAGTGCGGGAACGAGCGGGAAGAAGGACGGGTCTCTCTCCCGACCGAGTCCAATCGGTTTGCTCAGGGCAGGTCCTTCGGCCGGCGGGGGACAAGTTCCGAAGGGCCTATCCACCCTTGGCTCTGTTCTTCAGGAGCTTGGCGAGCTTTTCAATTTCTTCGGTTTTCTTGACCATGCGCACGGAGAACACCTCGGTGGTCGTGGTTTTCTGGAGTTCTTCGCGAAGTTCGCCGGTAAGTTGGTAAAGCCGCTCCACACCTTCGCGAAATTCCTTCTCGTTTTGCTGTAACCAGGCTCGTTTTGCGGCGGCAGTGGCTTGCGGGTTTGAATGAATTTCTGCAGGGTTCGGAGTCTCCGCGGGTCGCGGCGGCGGCGGCGGAGTTGGCGGATATTGGGCGAATGGCCAGCCATCCTCCGCCGCAAGAAAGCCGGCCGCCGCGGCCATCGCCAAGACAAACACGCGCCTGGTTTCAATCATATCGGCCTCCGGATTGGATGGGAATCGAACCGATCGACTCGCGGTTGCCGTGAAGCAAGTTGTCGCCGACCGGATTTTGTGCGAGCCGAGGATGCCGTCGGAAGCGTTCGGATAACTGATGTGCAGGCTCAGGAAGCAGTTGTACTGCGGATTGAACCAATCCAATTCGCAAGAGCCCGGTGGCACTTGTTCGTCGCCAAAGCGGCAGCAGGAACAGGAGCAGTAGGGCGATTCTTGCCGTGTTCATTACTCGTTCAGCGTTTGGCGAGTAGCTGGAGAAGAATCGCGGCGGCGAGCCCGGCGAGCAGCAATGCGGCAGCCATGCGCCAGAACAAGCTTGTAGGCGCTGCAGGGATTGGGCCGGGCAGCCTCTTGGGAGGAAACGGCGGATCCAAAACGCCGATCCCGGTTCGTTTGTGCGGAGGACCGCCGCCGCGGGTAGAGGAGGCCTGCGGGTCAAGTTCATATTCGTTTTCGGCGAACTCGTAGGGCACGGTGGAAAATGCTACTCCGTTGCTGCAAGAGTGTCTAGAACAGGTGGAAGACAGCTTCGACGACGACCCAGGCCGGAACCACGCGGCGCGCGGCGTCATGCGCCGGCACAAACTTCCAGCCGCGAATGGCCTGCGCAGCGCGTTCATCCAGACCCAACCCGATGCCCTGAACGATACGGATTTGCGCGGCGCGCCCGTCGGCGCCAACCAAAACTTGCAGCGTGACCTTTCCCTGTAGCTTGGCCTCGCGGGCCTCGTCGGTGTATTGGGGATCGGGGCAATAGACGCAGCTAGGACGTGTCACCCCGGCACGGTATCTCGATGGGGACTCACTCTGCCCGCCCGGTCCGTCGCGCGGCCCATCTCCCATCGTGTGCCCGGGACCGCTGCCGACGGTGTCGGAATCACCCGGCCCTGGCGAGTTGGACTCTTCCTTCATCCACGGGAGGCCGATTTTGTCGACTGGAGTCAAAACTGGCGCTGCGGCCGCATCGAATATCGTCGGCGGTACCGGCATGTGTACGTCTTGTTTGGGAGGAAGCGACGGCCGGACCAACTGAATCGAAGCAAGCGGCAACAGGTTTCCAGCAGTCGTGGGAATCCGCACCCGGCCACCTCCGCTGCCTGCTCCGGGATCCGGTGCGGCGCTGGTGCTCGAGGAGAAGAAGTGCGACGGAAACCTAAGTCCTTCTAGGACTCTCGCCGCGGCAGTGTCTGGAGTTTTCGCAGTCTTAAAAGGATGCATGGCCATCAGCGCTAGTGCCGCGATCACAGCCGCATGCGTCAGGAAAGATATAGCCTGTGCGCGGCTCGACTGCCGTGCCCTATCGAAACGCAAGAGATGCAACGGCGCACCGTTCGCGGAACTCATCTGCCATTTCTCTGCAGTCAAGGCGACAGCAAAGTTTCCGCGGATGCGTTTAATGAAACCGCCTCCTGAGCTTGCTGAGGAAAACAAGGAACGCAGGAAGGATTGGCGCATGGGCAGGCCTCCGCGCCCACCTCAGATTTGAGCTACGCTCCTCGACGAGACGGGCGGCGAACGGGTGGTGAGAAGCGGAGCACGGCAGATTGGTTGCCCGCAAAAGGTGCGGTTGGGGAACACGAGAAGGCTCACGCCCCAAGCGCGGCGAAAACTTTTCAACGCTATTTGCGGGACAGCGCGCTAGTAGCTAGTAGAGGTGGAAAGTGACTTCGATTTGCACGCGGCAATTTACCGGTTTGCCGCTGGGACCAAGGGCGGGGCGCATCTTCCAATTCTTCACTTGGGAGAGGGCCTTTTCTTCCAAGCCGAGGCCGGGGCCTTTGATAACGTTCGGACTAATCACGCGCCCATCAGCGGTAACCGTCACGTCGAGCAACACGGTGCCCTGATATTTGGCCTTACGCGCTTCGTCGGAGTACTCCGGCTGCGGGCAGTAGATGCATTGCGGCGAACCGACGCCGTTCAGGCCGGCGCGGAAAAGTCCGCCGCCCGTGCCCCCGCCTTCGCCGGGGCCAAGACCTCCGCCGGAACCGCTTCCGATACCCGTGCCATTGCCATTTCCGAGAGAATCGGTGACGCTTTTGGCCAGAGGATCACCGAAGTTTGCCATATTGGGACTGGGGACTTTCAGGTCGGGCGGACCCAGCAGGGAGGGGTCCATTGCCAGCTTGGGATTCAGATTCTGAATCTTCGCCTGAGGCGGCGTGAACTGCGTCCACTGGAACTTGGGGAGCTTCCCCTTTGAGGTGGGAGTCAGGGTATGGTTATTTCCGCCGCCGCCGCCGCCAGCTTTGTTCGCGCCCGAAGGTAGCTTCGCCATGTAAGGCGAAATGTCGAGCGGTATAACGCCGACCAGCTTGTTCTTTGCTTCCGTGGAGGCGGGCAGAACATTCGTAAAAATGGGAATGACCAGCAGTGCGATCACCGCCACGTGCAGGCCAACCGCGATCACTTGACTCCAGCCGAAGTTTTCATCCTTGGACCAGATGTCCTTCACTTTGATCGGCTTGACGGCGAAGGGCAAGGGCGCCTGCTTCGGCGGCGAGAAAAATTCCTTGATGCGGGTGCCGAAGCCGCCAAAATTCGATCCCCACGCCACCGCCAGTTTGCTATTCACCGGTCCCTTGGCGGCCGGGCGGGAGCTGAAAAAATCCTTCAGGTTATCGCCGACGCCGGTACCGAAAGATGTCTGCGTGAAGGGCGCATCCTTGCGCTCGCGCACCCTGACAGGGCGCTCCGTCAGGAATTGCCTCAGGTTGGACCAAAAATTATCGGGGATGAGAATGTCTGGTCGATCGAATTTGGGTACAGCCGAGGCGGGTACCGGAACTGCCGACTCACGGCCGGCTGCAGACACTTTCGGTTTTGTGATTTCAGGGGACAGAAGATTGATAATTTTGTCCGGCACCGGTTACCTCTTCAATTAGACGCAGATTCCCTACGTTCGGTGTACCCAGCCAATAAGATTCGCTCTGGCTGGGAAAGGTTGCGCGCCCCGAGCGGCTGACACCGACCATCATTCATTGTAACATACGTGCTTACACTGCTTTCCGATGTTTCCCGCCGTATACCTGTGCACAAGGACGGACGGCATAGAAGGGGTTTACAAACGCTCTCATCATGGCCGAACCACTCGAACTGAAGAAGACACTGAACTTGCCGAAAACGGATTTTCCGATGAAGGCCGGCCTGCCGCAGAACGAGCCGAAGCAGCTCGAAGCCTGGCATGGAGGAAACCTCTACGAGCGCATTCTGGAGACTCGGAAAGGCAAGCCGCTCTTTGTCTTGCACGATGGACCGCCATACCCTACCGGTGAAATTCATCTGGGCACGGGCCTGAACAAAATCCTCAAGGACCTAGTCGTCAAGACCAAGAGCATGGCCGGGCATTACGCGCCTTACGTGCCGGGGTGGGATTGCCATGGTCTGCCGATCGAAACGCAAGTGGAAAAAGAGCTGGGCGGAAAAGGAAAGGTGCCGCCAGCGGAATTTCGTAAACTGTGCCGCCAATTCGCAGTGCGTTACGTCGAGCAGCACAAGAAAGATTTCAAGCGGTTGGGCATTTTCGGGCGATGGTCCGATCCTTATCTGACGATGAGCCATGAGTACGAAGCCACCATCGCGGGCGCGTTTCTGGATTTCATGGAGAAAGGCTACGTCTACCGAGGGCGCAAGCCGGTCTACTGGTGCATCTACGACAGCACCGCACTGGCGGAAGCGGAAGTGGAGTATGAAGATCACTCGAGCCCATCGATCTGGGTGAAATTTGGAGTTGTGGGCGGCGGCAAGGGGGATGCGGCGGGCACCGGCAAGGTGCCACTGGAGCAAGAGATTGGGAGCGCTGTGAGCGCGGTGATATGGACGACCACGCCCTGGACGATTCCTCACAATCGCGCGCTCGCGTTTCATCCGGATTTCGAATATGCCGTCGTCGAAACCGAAAAGGGCGCGCTGCTGCTGGCCGCCGACCGCGTCGCCGCTTTCAAAGCCGAGTGCGGCATCAAGGAAGCTCGCGTGCGCGCCACGTT
>Ga0137398_10001037_pt1 | contig 10891 bp, 7 predicted proteins | sample czorhiz216metaG_FD_106659 | JGI IMG/M metagenome (GOLD analysis project Ga0137398, IMG submission 106659) | Vadose zone soil microbial communities from Angelo Coast Range Reserve, California, USA - czorhiz2.16 metaG | ecosystem: Environmental > Terrestrial > Soil > Vadose zone | place: USA...
CAATTGACTAACGCTTTTTCATGCGTTATGACCTGCGGAATTTTGACGGAGAAAATGAAGTCCTCAGGAGTCCGGGCGGCCCAATTGTTGACCGTGCTCGCAGAAGGACATCCGTAGAAGGTCGAGTCCACTTCTACCGTGGCAAACTGCGTGGCGTAATAGGAAAGGAAATCGCGTGATTGCATGCCCCGTGGATAGAACGAACCTTCCCAACCCGCTGCGGTGAACGCGGAAGTGCCGAGAAGAATTCCAGGCAGAGAGAAAGGACGTTCCACATTCAGGCTGTTTGCGAGCTTGCCTGACTCCTCCAACTTCTCCATCGGGAAGAGAGTCGGGTTGCGAATAGGTTCCACTTTTGGGCGCTTTGGATTCACGGCACGGAGAGCCTAGCACCCACATCGTTTGTGTAGCAATCAATGCACTCCGCATCTTGCTGAACTGTGGGATAGCTGAGCCATCTAGTGCGTTGGCCGCAGTGCCGAAAGTACTGGCGCGGCGGTACCATGGGACCATTCGCTGTCGCAGGTTCGCGCAATATGCTTTCGCCTTCGAGCGTCTGAGGAAACGACGGAAGAAGGGAAGCACCTGTCACCTGTGAACGTGCCATTTAGAGTGCTCGTATTTCTCCTTATCGCCATAGGGGGAATCGTCGCCGCCTCCCGCTTGGTGGCGCCCAAGAAAGGGGTTGCCTGCTGCAGCGCTGAGGTCTGCGCTCGGAACCACCACCATGAATGAGCCCAGTAGAAATTAGGCTTCGTCTCTGTGTTCCTTGACCACGCTTTTCGGGTTCTTGTCCTCACGCAGTCCGACAAATTTTGAATGCCTGAGGCGGTCGATTTACGCTTCATACTGCACCTCTTCATCGAATAGGCAGCCAAACCAGAGACCATAGGGTTGGTGAATCTTGAGTCGGTGTAACACTAGCACGACGATCGAGCCTGTTGGATTGCTCTCTTATGTGTGATTGGAACTTGGCAGAGGAACTGTATCATGCACCTATCCATGCCGCATCTCGTCTTATTGGGAGATTCGATCTTCGACAACGCTCAGTACACAGGCGGCGGCCCGGACGTTGCCTCGCAACTTCGTAAACTGCTGCCGTCTGGATGGGGTGTTTCGCTGCTGGCCGTCGATGGGTCGACGACTTTGAACATTCCTGACCAGATGCGGCGTCTTCCAAAAGAGAGTACGCACCTCGTATTGAGTGTTGGGGGTAACAACGCGCTATCGGAAGCCTCACGGCTCGGTATATCGTTCTTCGGTTTTCCGGACGCACCCACTTCAAAAGCTCTCGATTCTTTAGCGGACATTTCTGGTGATTTCGAGGCCCAATACCGCATGGCCGTGGATGTGTGTTTGCGGCCCGGGCTGCTGCTCGGTATCTGCACGATTTATAATGGGTGTTTTCCGGATAAGTCGTATCAGCGGATCGCCTCACTTGCTCTGGCTATTTTCAATGACGTAATCCTGAGAGTTGCAATCGAGCGAGGCATCCCTGTAATTGACTTGCGCTCGATCTGCACAGACCCTACAGACTACGCGAACCCTATCGAGCCCTCCTCAATTGGCGGCGAGAAGATTGCAAGAGTAATCGTGGCATTGCTGACAGAGTCCCGCGACCACGGGCGCGGAACGCGAATCCTCGCTGGGTCTTAGTACGAACATGTCCGATAAGAAGGAGTTGCCAACTCCGCTTCCTTCGCAACAACCCGAAAATAAGAGAGTAGGAAGGCGTGCGAATATTGGCTCATGGGACTGCTGCACAAAATACTGCTTGCGGTCGCGGGCCTTGCGTTGCTTTTGGTAGTCGCCTTTTGTTGTTGGCTGTTTCTCTATGCTGCACGCTGCCCGGCAGCCCCAGGGAACGAAACGCTTGCACCACCAGCGGGATCCCGCCCAGGGCCGTCAAGGTCTCTTCGACTGGCTGGGGATCTACTTCGAACAGTAACGGGGACTCGGTTGGTGAAGGCTTTGGCATTCGGCGCATGCGCGCCATCGTACGCGAATCGCACACCTTACGGGTGCGAATTCCTGAGCACGCGTGTTCTCTTGTCGTGGCGGCTTTCACGCCTATCCATGGGCTCTAACACTCGCTTCGCCAGCCACCGGGCTACTACACGTCCTCGTTATCGACGGATCGGGGGGCCCGCTGCTGCGAACGAAGCTGTTGTGCCAGTCAGGAGTGAGCGACGCAAAAATACCCGACGATTGAACATGTCGTGAGAGCATCTCCTAGTTGGTGCTGATGTCTATCTGTAATCACCGCTTGCAACAGATCAAAATATAATCTTTTCTTTCATATCTTCTGACATAGGCGCGTCTGGCGAAATCTTTGTCTCGCGAGCATAAAGATGGCGCAACTTGGGCAGGTGGCCGATCGCGGTCAGGGCAGCAGGCGTGACAGGAGTATCAAAGAGGTTTAAGGACTCCAATTGGGATAGCGGGGCGAGCGCCTGCACTGTAGCGTTCGTAATTTTTGTGTGCATCAAACGTAATGAGCGCAGGCGCTTCATCGCACCGATGGCGCTGGAAGAGCTGTCGGTAATGGTGGTGCGGGAGAAATCCGCAATGACGATGTGCTCGCTAAGAGGGGCGAGCGCTGCCAGATCATTGTCTCCAAACTTGGAACCCAGCAACGACGCGTTGATTACCAGATCGGCGGAGCCACGCGACTCGTAGTCCAATGCGGCCGGGAAGCGCTGCTGCAGTTGCGCGACGATAGGCGCGAGGCCGGCGCGCTGTTTGGCAGTAGCAACGGGATCAAATTCCTCAAAGCTCGCTTCCGCAACTGCAGGTAAACGCACCGAATCCAATGGCAGATCTTTGATGGCGTCCGCTAATTGGGTACCCGATGCTCCGGCGGAAATCCACAGTTCGATCAGTTTCACTTCGTTTGGCGACAAAGGAGGCTTGTTTTGGGCGGGCATGAAGTCATCGTCGCCTGGAGGTAAGGTGATGCGGTGAAAAAGTTTGCTACTTTTGGGATTGCCAGCCTTGATGACCGGGCCATGCTTGCTGCCGCGCATGACTGCATTGTAACTGTAAAGGCGCAGGTCAGCTTTGTGCTTGGTGTGGCCGTGGCAGCCGATGCAGTGTCCCGCGAAAAGCGGTTGAATCCGAGCGCCAAAGAATGTGGCCGGACCGCCATTCGACGAGATAGTTTCGGGAATCTTGGGGGCGGGAAGACCTAACAATGTGCACAGGCGTGCTGGCATCTGTTCGGTTAGGTGATTCTCCCCTTGTGATACCTGGCCACCGCGATAGCCCGTAAAGGACACCAGACCGACTGTGGCTAGTAGCGCGATGGCATATACCGGATTGAGGTGCGATTCGCTGCTCCGCGCCCCAAAGAGCCAGCACAACCAGGCTGCGATTGCGACGGATACTCCACCCCACATGTGCTGCGTCACGAGTGGACCGGAATAACCACTGCTTCGGGCAAGACACCATCCGAGGGCTCCAGCCACAATAGCGCCGCAAGTCGCCACGCCCAGTATGAAGTTGGCCGAAGGAAGCAGATAGGGAAAGTAACGGCTGCGTCCGGCCAGCTCCATCACCGGCACCAGCACGAGTAGCGCGATTGGCAGGTGAACAGCTAAGAGGTGAAAACGGCCTACAAACTGCAGTAATTGCGCCCGCTCGTTTCCGTCCGGCGGAGCGAGCAGCACAAGAAGCACAAGAAACAAGATTGGCACAAGCGTGAGAAGCCCAAACCAAGCCCGGGCTGAAATATGGTGAACCAAAAATGTCATGAATTCTGAAACCCCGCTAGCTAACCGTGCCACGGACGGATATGGTCATGCCAGAACCTCGGCCACAACTCGCGACGGTTTTACGCCGGTCACCTTTTGATCCAGGCCCTGGTAGGAATAGTTGAGCTTGTGGTGGTCGAAGCCCAAGATATATAAAATGGTTGCGTGCAGATCCCGGACCTCAACGGGATCCTTTACGATCTCGTATCCCATATCGTCGGTCTGGCCGAAAGTAAGGCCGGGTTTGACTCCTCCTCCGGCCATCCAAATGGTGAAAGCGCCAGGATTGTGATCACGGCCGATCAGTGTCATGGCCTGGCCGCCGCGATTTTCCCTCATTGAGGTGCGGCCAAATTCGCCGCCCCAAACCACCAAAGTGTCCTCCATCATGCCACGAACTTTCAGATCGGCCAGCAGCGCAGCGATGGGCTGATCCACTTCGCGGCAACGATCAGCGAAACCGATATTCAGGGCCTCCTTCGCGTTTGAACCGTGGCTGTCCCAGCCCCAATGATAGAGTTGAATGTAACGCACACCTCGTTCAGCCAAACGCCGCGCTACCAAGCAATTGTTGGCGAAACTGGATTCACCCGGATTCGACCCATAGGCCGCGCGGACCGCGGCAGGCTCTTTGCGGATATCCATCGCGTCGGTCGCTTCCATTTGCATGCGGAAGGACATCTCGTATTGGGCAATCCGTGTGATCGTCTCGGGATTCCCAAACTCGGCATAGCTTTGGCGATTGATTTCGTCGATTGCGTCCAACATGCTGCGTCGCAGAGACCTGCTCACTTTTGCGGGATTATCGAGATATAGCACAGGTTCCCCGTGGGAGCGGCATTGCACGCCCTGATAAACGCTCGGCAGAAATCCGGGTCCCCAAAGCTGCTTGCCACCATCGGGAGAATTGCCTCCCGAGAGCAGTACGATGAAACCCGGCAGGTTCTGATTTTCGGTGCCAAGTCCATAGAGCACCCAAGAGCCGAGTGCAGGGTGGCCGAGGCGCGCATCGCCCGTCTGCACTAGCAATTGTGCGGGCGCATGATTGAACTGATCCGTGCGCATCGATTTGATCAAACAAAGATCGTCAATGTGTTTTTCCAGACGGGGGAGGCGATCGGAAATCCATTGGCCGCTTTGTCCCGTCTGGTGAAAAGGATATTGGGAGCCGAGCATCTTGGGCACGCCGTTAATGAAGGCAAAGCGTTTGCCGGTCAAAAACGACATGGGACAATCCTGGCCGTCCAGCTTTGTCAGCTCGGGCTTATGTTCGAATAGCTCCAATTGGCTTGGCGCCCCGGCCATGTGCAGATAGATGACGCGCTTCGCTCTGGCAGCAAACTGCGGCGGCAGGGCCGCCAGCGGGCTCTTGGGATCGCGAGTGAAATCGAGGCGCCGTGCGCCGTCTGCTGCGATTCCTCCTGCCATCGTGGAACTGAGGAGGGGCGAAGCTAATGTGCCCAGGAACATGGTGCCCAGCCCAGCGCTGAACGATCGCAGAAAATGGCGGCGGGTTTGCCCCAGCAAGCGCGCGTATATTTCCTCAGGGAGCAGTTCGCTTGCAGGTGCGCGCGGGTCTTGCTGATTGGCTTTGGAGCTCGTCATGGCAATCACCTCGTGAGGGCGGCGTCAAGATTGAACAGAACGCTGCCTACAGCCGTTAGTCCATCCATTTCTTTCGGGGAAGCACCCACTTCTTGTACCGAGTTATTGCGTACTTTCATTTTTGCCGGTACGAGGGACGACTGGTCCGAAACAGTCAGAGTCTTCTTGAAGAAGTCGCGCAGAACCGATAGTTCCCGTGGTGTGGGATCGCGAGACAATACCAAACGCGATTCATAGGAAAGGCGGGCATCGAGAACATCCTCGGCGCTTGAGCCGCCGTTTGTTTTCCTGACAGCCTCTCTTATGGCTCGCCTCGCTAGTGACTCCGCCGCTTCCTGATAGACCGGATCGTTCAAGGTCACCAATGCTTGCAAGGGAGTATTCGTCGGAATGCGCCTCGGAAGGCTGGTATCCCGATCAGAAGCATCAAAGGTGAGGAAGCTGGGATATCCACTCGTGCGTTTTACGAAAGTATAGATTGCGCGCCGGTAGCGGTTGGGACCGGTGGCGTCCTTCCAGCCATCGTCGTTGTAGACGCTTTTCCAGACACCGGCAGGTTGCGGCGGCATGACCGGAGGTCCGCCCATAGTTCTATTTAGCAGGCCACTTGCTATGAGCGCCTGGTCGCGCAACATCTCGGCCGTGAGCCGCTGCAGGGGGCCACGCGCCAACAAGCGATTGCGGGGGTCTCTTTCCGTGAGAACCGGGGTGGATGCGGCGCTCTGCCGGTAGGTGGCGCTGGTCACAAGCTCGCGCAGCAGGGCCTTTATATTCCAATGTAGGTCATTCTGGAAATGAAGCGCGAGCCAGTCCAGCAGTTCGGGGTGGCTAGGTCCCTCGCCTACGCTTCCGAAGTTTTCCAAAGTCTCCACGAGACCCGTGCCGAACAACTCCTCCCAATAGCGGTTCACAGCCACGCGGGCCGTTAGCGGCTGACCTGGAGCAAAGAACCACCTCGCAAGGGTGAGCCGGTTGCGTGGCTCGTCGGCGGGAAGTTTCGGAAAAATAGCCGGCACATCCGGGGCAAGGTCCGGTCCTATCTTGGTAAGAAAGTTTCCACGCTCGAATTCCAACGTGGCCCTCTGCTCATAGGGCTGCTCTTCCGACATGACGGGAAGTCTGACGGTGGGGATCTTGGCCAATTTCCGCTCCAGGTCTTTGAGACGCGCAATGTCTTTCGCGCGCGAAGGATCTTGGCCCAAGGAAGTCCAACAGGGGTTGCCGCTCAACGACAGGCGCACACGCTGGATGAGCGCGGGCTTGGAGTCAATGCTTTGCGTCTGTTTCAGAGCCACTACGACACGGGATCCAGGCGCCAGTTGCAGAGGTTTTGAGGGAACCCCCACGATCCAGCGCGTGCGGAATAGCTTGGAATTGGCTGCGAAACCACTGGCAACTTCCTTGCTTCCCGGCGCCTGCTTTGAAGCAGGGTTTTTCGAAACGGAATCTTCGAGATTTGCTTCAGAGTCCTGAATGAAGTAGCGAAAGGCAATTTCTTCCTTAAGGCCATTCGGTCGGAGGATCGAGGCTTGTGCCTTATCCACTATAAAGCCGGGCTCCGGAGTGTGGCGGGCCTTTACCTCTTCGAGCGGCGGTACCTCGACACGAATCGCCGTTACTACTCTCGCTCTCGCGGCAGCTATCAGCTCATAAAAGGATTGCGGCGGAGTGTTTGCATCGGCGAACGCCTCGCCGTCGTGAATGTGGAAAGTTTTCGCCGGACCGCCGACAGCCTTGGCATGAGCGAGGCGCTTTTTCGTCACGGATAGCGTGTCAAGCAGATCTTTCACCTGCTCTGCCTTCGCCTTCGACGGCATTTTCTTTTCTTTGAGTTTCAAGAGCTCGAGTTCCAGCTCCGGTACAATCGGTTCCAGCGCCAATACCTCATTGGCCCCCGCTGACTGGATCGGCAGAAGCTCCCACCCAGATTTCTCTTCAACGGCGCGGTCTGACGCTTCTTGCGAACGAAGCAGCTGGGCAATCTCTTGCTGGATTTCAGAGGCCTCCGCATCGCGGGCTCTATCCTTCGGAACACGCAGAAATGGTGAATCGTCGTCCAAGTCCGCGTCGTTCGAGGTGTTGAAAAAGGCCAGCGACTTGTAATAGTCCGTGTGGCGTATCGGATCATACGGATGCGAATGGCACTGCACGCAATTCATAGTGACGCCGTTTAGCACGGACCACGTGGTGGCGACCCGGTCTATCACTGCGATCATTCGAAATTCTTCGTCGTCGGTGCCGCCCTCTTGGTTGTTGGGAGTTTGGCGGTGGAAGGAGGTGGCGATGCGGTCCGCAAACGTCGGATTGGGAAAGAGATCGCCCGCCAACTGCGTTGTCACGAACTGGTCGTAGGGAAGGTTACGATTGAATGCATCAATGACCCAATCGCGGTAGGGCCACACGCCGGGACGGCGGCGGTCCGCCTCGTAGCCCATCGTGTCGGCGTATCGGGCCAAGTCCAGCCACATGGATGCCCAGCGTTCGCCGTAGCCCGGCGATGCCAGCAAACGGTCTACCTGTTTCTCGTACGCGTTGGGAGAAGAGTCTGCCAAAAAGGCAGCTTCCTCCTCTTCGGTCGGCGGGAGCCCGGTAAGATCCAGAGACACACGGCGCAGAAGTTCCGACTTGCTAGCTTCAAGCGCGGGATTGAGTGATTCTCGGTCCAGGCGCGCGAGGATGAAGCGGTCCAGAGGTTGGCGCACCCAATCCGGGTGCTTCACCGGCGGCAACGGTTGCGATTTTGGCGGTACGAACGCCCAATGATCTGTCCACTTTGCGCCTTCTTTGATCCACCGGCGAAGTAATTCGATCTGGTCTGGCGGGAGTGGCGGCGCGTGATAAGGCATCCGCGCATCCGGGTCTGTCGACGTAACTCGTGCCATCAACTCAGAACCGTCAGCGTTGCCTGCCACAATCGTTGGGCGACCGGACTTGCCAATGCCGAGCGCCGCCTCTCGGAATATAAATGATACGCCGTTTTTCTGTCGAACTCCCCCATGGCATAAAATGCAATTCGGATTCAAGATAGGTTTGATATCGCGACTGAAATCCACTGGCTTGCGAAAAAACCGAGAAAATAGAGGGGCTGCACGGGACCAACTCGCCCACATTAGCCCCACGGCCCCAAGCGAAATGGCCACAATTCCGAGGCAACGGGAACGAAATGCAAACTTAGTCAGCATTGACAGGGCCTGGACACTCTCCTCGTGATCTCGGGGAGCCCTTCCAAGAAATCTAACACGAATTTCCGATTTGGACCTCTACCTCGCGCATCGTATGCTCCTCCTGCACTGTACACATCGAATTCGCCACCAGAGCAGGACCCTGGCGAGATCAGCTGGGTTCCAACGGCTCGTTTCTGTCGTCTGACGAGGGCCGCTACTGCCGTGTATATTATCAAACACGAGGCTTGCTTTCGGTCGAAAGACAATTCCGCTGAGCTATAGCGGGAGGATTTCAGAGAATCATCAACGCTTTGTTCGGTAGAGAGAAGGAGCACCGGAACCCCATAGAAGGACTGAAGCCGGAGCTGGGCACGAGCGGAGCGCCGCGCAGCGGGCCCTTGGTCCTCGATGGTGGTCCGAGCGGAAGTTACCGGCTGTTGGCCTGAGTTTCGATGTGGAGGCCCATTTCTTCCTTGAAGCGCCGAAAAAATCTCGCTTAGATGGCGGTGGCTGCGTTTTCTCGAGGTGTCTCTGGCGAATTGATACGGTTGCAAGTTTCATTGCGATGTAACATTGTTACACCGCAATGGCCTGACTCGCGAGGTCTCAGTTTCCTATTCTTGAATGTCGTTGATTTCAAAGACGTTCGCGCCGTATAAGGTTTTCAGTAGGGACAGGGGACCCAAGAAGGGTAATTGTAAGCGGAAGAGGAACTTACCTTACAGAAAAGTCACGGATGCGGTTTCCGAATTGGCGGCGATTCGTCCGGAATCTCGCCTGTGGTTTCTCATGTGCCGCCCTATGGACCCGAAGCAATTGTCGGGTAGGCTGGCTACGCAGCAGTCCGCCGGGTACCCGTATGCTGTTCTGGTGCCGATCCGGGGGACGTTGTTGTTCAGCAGATAACCCTGTCCTTAAACTGAACCCATGTACAGATGACACTTGGTCCTCTGAATTGGTAAGTTGCTCAGGATGGGCGATTCTGCTTCACGTGAGCTTGGTAAACGGCACCCGTACCCCGGCGAGATAGTTAGGATTCTCGGACAAAAACCGAGTCTCGAACCAAGACCGAATCTCGCACCAAAGCCGATCCTCGCACCAAGACCGAATCTCGCATCAGGACCGAATTTCGCATCAGGACCGAATCTCGCACCAAAACCGAATCTCTTACCAAAGCCGATCCTCGCACCAAAACCGAATCTCGTACCAAAGCCGATTCTCGCACCAAAACCGAATCTCGGACCAAGACCGAATCTCGGACCAAAACCGAATCTCGGACCAAAACCAGGAGGATTGCGCTTAGGCCTGGGGTTGGACCCAAAGCGCAAAAGCGTCAACCCGCAGGCGTGGAAAGACGCGATCGGGGCGAAAAGGGTCCCCGCCCGCTTAGCGCTTCTCCCTGAGGAGAAGCCACGCTGGGACCGCATCGGGCTGAGCGCTGGCGGACAATTGGCAATCCTAGCTGTCCTGCTTTTGCTACCGCAGATTTTCCCGGACGAGATGAATACCGCCCTGAAATATACTTACGTGGAGTTGATGCAGCCCGTCACGGAAATCCCCGTCGCCCCAGAGCCGGACCCACCACCACCACCTCCTCCTCCAAAGCCGCCAAAGATAAAGGCTAAAGTTAAAGTTCCTCCACCGAAGCCTGTTGCGCCGGAACTAAAGCCGGTGGTGCCGGAACTGATGCCGGAACTGGTGCCGGTGAAATTGAACCCTACGCAGCCGCACATCTTTAAGGTTTTGAAGCCTGAGACACCTAAGGTACGCGCGGTAGACGCGAAGCCGATAGACCTCAACCCGGTGTTAGAAGTCGCCAAAGTGGATTTTCCGACCACCCAGCCCAAGCGTCCGAAAGAGGAAGTGAAGATCGAGAATCTTGGGTCCGGCAGCACGGCGCCGGGAACGCTGATTGCTGCAGCGAACAAAGTGCAGACCGGCGGCTTCGGTGACCCGCACGGAATCGCGGGGCCCGGAAATCCGAACCGCGCCGCCAACATCAATCAAGCCGGGTCGCCTCTTCTGCCCGGCGGCCCGGGCAATGGCAACGGCAGTGGCGGCACCAACGGCAGGCGCGGCACGGTCGCTGAGGGGCCGAATAGACAGGCGCTCGGCAAGGGAGGCGGGAACACTCCTGTAAGCATTTTGGATAGGCCGCACCCCGTTTATTCGGACGAAGGCCGTACTCTCCGAATCGAAGGCGACGTAATTCTAGATGTGGTCTTCCTCGCATCCGGCCAACTTCAAGTGAACAGTGTGGTGAGCGGCCTGGGCCACGGTCTTGATCAAGCAGCAGTCCAGGCGGCAAAACAAATCCACTTCAAGCCAGCAACACGGGACGGGCACCCGGTAGATTTTCCAGCCCGCGTG
>Ga0137398_10001038_pt1 | contig 10891 bp, 7 predicted proteins | sample czorhiz216metaG_FD_106659 | JGI IMG/M metagenome (GOLD analysis project Ga0137398, IMG submission 106659) | Vadose zone soil microbial communities from Angelo Coast Range Reserve, California, USA - czorhiz2.16 metaG | ecosystem: Environmental > Terrestrial > Soil > Vadose zone | place: USA...
CGATTTGTTCTTCGCTGATGACCGCCGGAGGCGCGATCAGAATATGGTCGCCGCAATCGCCGTCGGCGCAGCCCTGAACCGGATAAACCAGCAACCCGCGCTCGGTCGCCGCCTGCGCCACACGTCCGCTGAAGTTCCTTTCAAAAAGGAAGGGCGTCTTTCTCGCTTTATCTGACACGAACTCAACTGCCCAGAGCAGACCCATGCCTCGCACGTCCCCGACAACTTTCAAACTGCTGAGACCCACGAGACATTCTTTAAGCTTTGAAGCAATCGCGGCGGGACGTTCCGAATCAGCGGCTTCCACCAGCTTGTTTCTTTCTACGTAGCCCAGTACCGCTCGGCCGGCGGCGAGCGAAATGGGATGCGAACTGTAAGTAAAGCCATGGATGAACGAGCCACTGCCGGTGGAGATGGCCTCGACCACGTTTCGCGCGACGATCACCGCGCCCAGCGGCGCGTATCCACTGGAGAGCCCTTTGGCCGTGACTAGAATATCCGGCGCAACCGCCCAGTAGTCGACCGCGAAGTTCCGGCCGGTACGCCCCACGCCACTCATGACCTCATCGGCGATCAGCAAGACTTCGTGCCTGCGGCAGACCTCCGCAACTTTCTCCAGATATCCACGCGGAGGCACTACTGCCCCGATCGTCGCCCCGCTGACCGGCTCCAGAATCACCGCCGCAACCTTGCCACCCGCCGCCGCGATCGCCGCCTCCACCTCTAAAGCGTATTCCTGACCGCAATTGAAACAGCCGTCGTTGCAGTCGCAATTACACCGATAGCAATACGGTGTGCTCACGGTGCTGAACTCCCGCACCATGGGGCGATAAATCTCTCGCCGCCGTTTGTTCCTGGAAACAGCTACCGCTCCCAGGGTGGCCCCGTGATAACTCTGCTCCCGGCTGATGATCTGCGAACGCCCGAAATTCCCAACTTCTACCTGATACTGCCTGGCCAGCTTCAGAGCGGTCTCAATTGCCTCAGATCCGCCACTGCAGAAGTAAACTGCTCCGCCGCGAAAATGCTCGCCGGCGAACGCCAGCAATTCACTGGCATATTGTTCCGCAATCGGCGTCGTGAACTGAGTGCCGTGAACAAACTCGAGCGACCGGGCCTGCTCGGTCATGGCCTCCACAATTTCGGCCACTCCATGGCCTATAAAGTTGACCGCAGCTGATCCGGAAAAGTCGAGGTACTTCTTTCCTTGCGCATCCCACAGGTAAGCGCCCTGGCCGCGCACAGCAGGAGGGAAGATTTTGCGGAACGAACGCCGCAACAAGGCGGAACCCGCCGAATTCTGTGCAGTTGCCTGGCCCGACACGGTTGGGATTATCCGGTCTATTGATTCGTTCTGTCAAAAAAGAGTTGCTGCAGGTGTGCCGTTTCGGGCACCGGAAGGTGCATTGGTTCCGTGTAGAATCGCGCTTAATGCAGGCTTCCTCTGAGGCTCCCAACTCCCGCCCCCTGTTTAGGCGTGTCCTGGAGCTGTTTCATCCCTCGCGCAAACACACAGCCTTCTCTGCAACCCTCCTGCTGATTACCACCATCATGCTCTCCCGGTTGGTGGGGTTCCTGCGCGAGATGTACATCGCCTGGGCGTTCGGGGCGACGCCAGTCACAGACGCCTACAACGCCGGGTTCACCATTCCAGATTGGCTCAATTATTTGGTTGCCGGCGGCACCGCTTCCATCACTTTTGTTTCGATCTATACGCGTTTTCTAGCTGAAAAAAGAGAGGACGAAGCGCGCCGCACCTTTTCCGCGGCCATCACCATCATGACTGCCGTGCTGGGTGCCGGAGTCATACTCGCCGAAATTTTCGCTTCTCAGCTCAACCACCTCATGTTCAGCAAGTTCACTCCGGAGCAATTTGCGTTATGCGTCCATCTCACGCGAATTCTTCTTCCGGCGCAGCTGTTCTTTTATGTCGGTGGCGTGGTATCTGCGGTCCTGATGTCGCGCAGAATGTTTCTGCTACCTGCCATCGGCCCACTGTTCTACAACGCAGGCATCATTGTTGGCGGGATACTGTTTTCCCGGAAGATCGGAATTTCCTCTCTGGCCTACGGCGCAGTTGCCGGCGCATTCGTCGGAATTTTTCTGATCAACGCCATCGGGGCGGCCCGAGTGGGCGTTGGATACAAACTTTCCTTCGATGTGAGAAACCCGGCATTTCGCGAGTGGGTGCGGCTCTCCATTCCGCTCATGCTGGGAGTCTCTCTGGTCAGTGCGGATGATTGGATCTTGCGCTATTTTGCTTCCGGGGCGGTTGGCGACATTACGCGTCTGAATTATGCTAAGCGACTCTTCCAGGTCCCAATTGCTGTTCTTGGACAGGCCGTCAGCCAGGCTTCACTGCCTTTCTTTGCCCGCCTGTTCGGCGAGAAGCGCATGCCTGAGTTTGCGCAAAGCGTAAACGCGTCCATCTACCGAATTGTTAGCGTCGCGCTGCTAGTTTCCAGTTTCATGACGGCGGCAGCTTTGCCCCTGATCGATCTCGTATACCGCCGCGGGCATTTGCATTTCTCCGACTCACAAACCACTGCAGTTTATTTTTTCTGGTTTTCACTTTCACTTGCGTTCTGGTCAGCCCAGGGCTTGTACGCGCGCGCATTCTATGCGGCAGGGAACACCCTCACGCCCATGCTCGCAAGCACAGTCATTACAGCGGCTTCTCTGCCAATCTATGCGGCCCTGTTCAGCCGCTTCTCAACTGTCGGGCTGGTAGTAGCGTCTGATTTCGGAATCGCCGCTAATTGCCTGGCAACTGCTTTCCTTTTGCACAAGCGCGGCTTGGTTTCTGCACGAGACCTGGCTTGGAAGGAAATCGGCAAGGCCCTGCTTATCGCTATTCTTGCCGGATTCTTTGGCTTGCAAGTCGCAAAGTTGGTCGCAGTAGATGGCAGCCGGGTAGCCGACATAAAGGCACTAGCACTGGCTACGCTCGTATGGATTGTCACTCTTGTTGTGGGATTGTGGTTGACAAAGTCACAGTTGCCGAATTCCCTGCGCAGGCGGCCCGCCCAACCTGTCTCGTCACTTGGGTAAGCTTGCTGCGAAAACTTGGCTGAACTCCGGAACTCCAAGTCACCTGAGCCCAGTGGACTTGTTGCGCCGCCGCGGTTATCCTTCTTTCTCCGAAGCGGAGGCTCTATGAAACGTGGCGTTCTGATTGTGGTCCTTCTATCTGCTGCAGCTCTAGCCCAGCAGGCGAAATCTCCCGTGTCTGATGTTTTACGCCAGATGCTCAACGGCCGCGAATCCAGCACAGTCGCGGCGTTTGAGGAAATGCCGAGCGACAAGTTCGACTACAAACCCACCCCCGATCAGATGACTTTCGGGCATTTGGGCGCGCACATTGCCGAAGCCAACTATTACTTCTGCTCGAATGCAAGCGCGGTGCCGGAGCCCAAGACGGAGGAACTCAAGGGAACGGAAGGCAAGGAAAAGCTGGTCGCGGCGGTCAAGTCCTCGTTTGAGTTTTGCCATACCGCGCTAGCCAAGGCTGACGATTCCAAGATGGGCGACGACATCAAATGGTTTGATGGCAAGCCGCGCGCTCGTGCTTGGGCGCTGGTTGGTTTGGGGGCCAGCTGGGCCGATCACTACGGCATGGCGGCAATGTATCTCCGGTTAAACGGCCTTGTGCCGCCGACAGCGAAAAAAGAAAATAAGAAGTAGGGCGTGCGCGCAACTGCATGACATCGTCGGCGAAGACTTCAACTCTGGACCTTCAATCATCAGTTCCGTTTATTGCGATTGACCATGTTCAGCTGGCTATGCCCGCCGGCTCGGAGGTGCGCGCTCGTGACTTCTATTCCGGCCTGCTCGGAATGAAGGAAATCGCCAAGCCTGCAGCACTGGCCAAACGCGGCGGATGCTGGTTTGAAAGTGGCAAGGTGCAAATTCACCTGGGGGTCGAAGCAGATTTCCGTCCCGCCCGGAAAGCGCATCCGGCGCTGAAGTGTAGTGAGTATGCTTTTATGCTGCAACGACTGCAGAAAGCAGGCGTTGCAGTGACTGAGCCTGACGATATCCCCGGTGTTCGGCGATGTCATATTCACGATCCGTTTGGCAACCGGATCGAGTTGACCGAGTGAGCTCGACGTTAAGCCGCAGCGAATCTGCTACGCACTTTTCCCGGCACCCGCATGGTTGCGCGATGCTCTAGGGCCGGTAAACAGCCCATCGTAAGTGGCCTCAATCTTCGTAACCACTTCGTCCCATAAGTAGTGCTCCTTCACACGCAGTCGTCCCTTTTGCCCGTATTCCTCTCGTAACTTGGGACTGTCGCACAACCCGCCGAGCATGCGTGCCAGGTCATCTACATCTCCAGCCTTGAAGGTAAATCCGCAGTCAGCGATGGCTTCGCGGTTCTCGGGATTGTCACTTGCGAGCACGCATATGCCTGCCCCCATGGCCTCCAGCAGTGAAAGCGACAGCCCTTCCAAGTCCGACGGCAGCACGAACAAAGCCGCGTTTGTAAGCACTTCGTACAACGCATCTCCGGAAAGCCACTGCAGAATTTTTATCCTGTCATTCTCACGGTTACGCAGGCGGGCAGTGTATTCATCTTTATAAGCGGAACCTCCGGCGAGCACTAGTTTCATCGGCGAGTGAATTTGTTCAAAGGCGTCAATTAGCAGATCGCAGTTCTTTTCCGGTGAAAATCTCCCGAGAAACAAAACGTATTGATTCGAGGTCAGTCCTAATTGCTCGAGATGTGGCCCGAGTTTCCGCTCGCGCAGATCGGCCCCGTTTGGGATATATACACACTGGCGCCGGTACTTTGACTGAAACCTTTCCTGCAACGTGTTCGAGACCAGGACAGTCTGGTTCGGCATACGGCTAGCGGACCATTCACCCTTCTTCAGCACTGAGCGCGCAAACCACGACCATTTTTTCCGTTGCCAGTCGAGACCCTGCACTGTAACGATTGTCTTTTTTCCAAACAGACGTGGGACGAACGAAAATAATGAAGGTCCGAGCGCGTGATAATGGACCACATCATGGCCGCTGAAGCACGCGTGTATCGTACTCAGTAGCGTGTGGACCAGTGTCTCCAGGTGCTTTGAGCGGATCGTCGGCAGACGCACGATGCGCATTCCGTCGTGGTCTCGACCTTCAGGCGTGAAGTGTCTGCGACAGTAGACAGTAACTGCGTGGCCTCGCCCTGCGAGACGCTTGCCGGTCTCTTCGTAATAGGTTTCGATACCGCTGTATTTTCCGATTACGCCGCGACCGCCGATGTACGCAATCCTCAGCGGTGAAGATTGACTGCTCGGTCTGACGCCTATTGCTGAGGACGTGTTCGCTTTTATTTGCGCTGTAGCGGTGCGGGCATGCGCAAGTCGTTCGTAGATCTCGGTCAGGGCGAGGAGGTGTTGCTCCGGAGAGTGCAGTTGGCGAACGAATTCGCGCCCGGCCTCTCCCATCACGCGCGTCAACTCTGGCCGTTCGCAGAGAAGTCGAATGGAGTCCGAAAGTTGGGTTATGTTCCCCACCTGGTACAGCACGCCGGTTTTTCTCTCTTCGACCAGTTCACGCCGGGAGCCGAGGTCCGATGCAACAACTGCGCGTCCTTGCGCGTACGACTCGAGAATGCTTTTGCCCAGCGTTTCGTAAGCGTGTGAGGGAAAAATTGTGAACTGAGATCCGGCAATGAGTTTGTTCAGGTCTGTTCCGGCGAGGTGCCCAACGAAAGTGACATTCCCCAGGCCGCGATCTGATACTGATTTTTCCAGTGCCGCACGTAATGGTCCTTCCCCCGCGATTAGCAACCGAAGCTTCGGAAACAGCGCCATGGCCGAGACCAGATCACTCACGCCCTTTTCAGGCGAAAGGCGGCCAAAATACAAAATAGGAGCGCCAGGCCCGGGATGTGGTGAAACCTGCGCGAGCAATTGCTGAAAGTGTGGCAGCACTCGGATCTGTGCGCCATTCCATCCGTTTTCAATCAGTTTCTGTTTCACAAATTCGCTCGGGGCAAGAAACAGGTCCACGCATTTCTCATACGTTTTCAGCCAGCGATGAAGGTAAGCTTCAAATGCCAGCACCGTGGCAGCGCTGCGGCCTCCGGTATAGCAGCCCTCCGCGATCACTTGCCAGAAGCTGCCTCCTTTGCATCTCTCGCACGCCTGACCTGAAGCTCCAACCATGTTGTAGGTGGGGCACACCAGCTTCATGTCATTCAGGTGATAGATCACCGGCACGTTCTGGGCCTTTAATTCCCAGAGAATCGAAGGCGAAAGGTGGTGATAAATATTGCGGACGTGCGCCACATCAGGCCGAAAGTCTTTGATCATCTTCCGAATCTGCTGGCGTGTGTGGATCGAGTAAATCGCGCGTCCCACCCGTTGCGCCCCCGCGGCAAGTCCGCCCAGCTTAAAGTCCACTTGCGAAGCGAAGTGCCGATCATACGGTGTGGGTTCCCCACGCGAATCGCGCATCGAGAACAAAGCCGCCTGGTGCCCTCGTGCGCGCATCAGGTCTATGGTGTCGAACAGATAGTTTTCGGTGCCGCTAAACCGGTAGTTGTATTTGTTGCAATATAGGATTTTCATCCGCATCTCTTTCGGCTAGAGCAAGTCCTTGCGATCCAGCCGCGTTGATGCGTTGCAGGAAACTGGCGGCAAAGTCTCTTACATTTTGTGAACTGCTGAATGCCCGTTCCACCTTCGACCGCCCCGCCTGCCGAATCCGATCCAGCGAATCTCCAGAGTGCAGAGCAAAGCGGAGCTTTTGCAGGAAGTCGTCCATCGAGTCATGTCGATATAGAAAGCCGGTCTTGCCGTCTGTGATCAATTCCGGAATGCCAGTGATATCCGGGGCTAGTACGAGTGCGCCCGTCGCCATCGCTTCCATCAATGCGACGGGAACTCCCTCGCTCCGGCTGGTTAGAACGACAACATCGGCGCGAGCGTAAACCGCGGGCAGTTGTTCCCGGGGAACGTGGCCGAGCAGTTCGATCTCCTGCTCGAGCCCAAGTGCGGAGATCAGTTGCTGCAGCCTTAAGCGTTCTTCCCCATCGCCTGCGATCCGGCAGCGGAAGCTCACATCACTGGATTTCAATGTGCGGCATGCCAGTATCAAGAATTCGTGATTCTTTATCGTGTGCAGACGGCCTACGCTCAGGATTTCGATTGCATTCGTCGAAGGCGGCCGAAGTGTACTGCGCCACGCTGGGACATCGATCCCAACCCGGTGCACAAGTATTTTGCGGACATCGACCTCTGGATAATTTCTTAGTATGTAGCCGCGATTGAACTCGGAAATCGTCACGCAGAATTTGCAATGCTTCAATTTGACATCGAGATAATCAGCGCGGACCAGCAAGTCAGACCCGTGTAGCGTCATGCTGAAACCGGCGCCGAGAAGCTTGGCGGCGACCATGCCTACCCACGACGCGAAATATCCGTGGTGAACATGAATGTGTTTGATCCCACGATCGCGAAGCATCACGGCAAGATAAGCACCCAGCCAGGTGTGAATGACAGTTCGAACTCGTCGCCGCAGCGGCTCTCGCCCATTGATCGCACGGATCAAAAATTCTGCAATCTTTCTCCAGTTCTGGACACAAACCCAGCTTGCTGCGAGGCATAGCTTCGGGCTGAGTGGAAACGCGTAAAGCGCCTGTACGGCAGCTTCGGTGTTCGCTTGGTTACGCGGCCGCTTGATGCTGCATGGCAAGACACGCTGCTTTCCTCGCCTTAACTCGGAGATTTCCTCCCAGACATACGGCTCCGTGGCTTCCGGAAACGAGTTCGACAAATATGCAATCGTCATGCGCTTATCTCGCAATCGGATCAGCCGATTGCTTCATTGCGGCCTTCTGTGCCGACAAGATTCCCGCCAGCGTAAATAGATATCCGTTCACGAACTGATAGTTCATCACCACTGCACTGGCATTCAGCAGATAGACAGCGAGAATGACAGGCCAGATGCGCCGGAATCCCCCATCGAGAAAGTGACTAGCAGAAGTTGAATCTCCAGCGCTGGCCTTAGAGAGCCTGAATAGACATACCATCAGCCAGGCGTACAACCCAATGCCCAGGATTCCGCGCTCGACCGCCAGCTCCAGGTAAGTGTTGTGGAACAAGTAGCGTTCTGGATGAAACGAACTGATTCGTCTCTCGATCTCAGGTTGCACACTCCCTTCGCTTCCCCAGCCCGCCAGCGGTTTCTCGGCGAACATTTGCCAACCGGCTCGGTACATCTCCAGCCGGAACTCCACCGGCGAACGGTCAAGTAAACGGTCGCTCAGTTCGCGTGTGCCGGCGTCGTAGAACAGCGCACAGGAGGCGACAGCCGCGAGCGCGCACAACGCCAGAGCAGGCCGCCGCAGTCTGCGATCGTGTCCGAAAAACGCAATAAACAGAACTGAGAGGCCAGCCGAGAGCCATACGGCGCGTGTTCTGGTAGCAAGCAGCGCAATCGGCACGCTGATGAGGAGGAGGAGCGCCCAGAATTTTCGAAGCGTTCTCCTGCGGAAAGAATCAAGCGCCACCAATCCAAGAATGTTGAGGCAGACTCCGTTTGCCACGGCCTGCAACAGAGGTCCACGCGCACGGTCCGAGTGTATTCCAATGCTTTCGTCCAGAATGAAGCGGGGAAAAATGAGCTGTCGAGCGTCAATCAAGAACAACACCGAGATCAGAGCCAGGTAAGAGAGCACTACGATCGAAAACATCTCCAGCTTGCGCAGGGAATTCTGATCGCAAAACACTGAGCCGCTGATGTGAAACAGAACGACAGGAACAATCCACTTCGCCGCCAGCAGACTCCAGGTCTCGGGGCCATCGGCCTCCTCCACGACACCCACAAAGGAGAGCACCGTCAGCGCCAGCATGGGCCAGGTGGCGGCATATGCCTGCAGTCGCTCGCGGCGAAGGCAAACCCGAAGGGCAAACACTGAGAGCAGGAAAAGAAGAGCAACGCGATCAACTGGAAAAGTTTTCAGGTCCGGTGGCCGGAACAGCATCGCGGTCAGGGCAGCTAGAAAAATTAACGCAGGAGAGTTGATGGCCGCATGCAAAGGCTTTAGCGCAAGCGAAGCCAGCGCCGCGAAAGGCCTGCTTACACCCATTCCGGGAAGCGTGGTTGCTACCGTGCTCACGCTCCGCTCCCCTGCAGCACCACCGCAACCGTCCTGCACAGAATGCGGAAATCCAGCCAGGGGCTCCAACTTTTGATGTATTCCGTATCCAGCGCTACGCAACGCTCGAACGACGGGTCCCGACGCGCAGTGACCTGCCACACGCCCGTAATTCCTGGTACACAATCGAGCCTCTGCAGATGCTCGATTGTGTAGCCCTCGACGACATCAGGAGGATGCGGCCGCGGCCCCACCAGACTCATATCACCTAGCATCACGTTCCAAAGTTGCGGGAGTTCATCAAGGCTGTATCGTCGCAGGAACCCGCCCACCCGGGTAATGCGCGGATCATGCAAGATTTTGAAGAATGCCCCCTCGCGCTCGTTCCTCGAACGCAGGGTTTTCTTCTCAGCATCGGCTCGGAGAATCATGGTACGAAACTTGAAGCAGACAAACCGGCGCCCACGCTGTCCTATTCTTACGGAGCGATAAAGTGCCGGACCGGCAGAATCCAACCTGATGATGACCGCTAGCAGCAGCAGTAGAGGAGACAGGACCAGCAGCCCGATGGCCGCAAGCGAAAAATCGGCAACCCGTTTGCCGGCCAGCTGCCATTCGGGAATGGCTTCGGCATGAATCCGCTGCAACGACAGGTCTCCGATGTGCTCGACTTCAGTTTGCTTTGCGCCCTCGAAAACAGGCATGACGGCGACGTCCAAGTGGTTTTGGCGTGCGATGCGAATGACTGCGTCCGTGACTTCCTTATCTCGTGACGCAACGATGACCTGGTCAATGCATTCTTTCCGTGCAATTCTCCTCAGCATCAGTAAGCCGTAGCCACCGCGAACTTGCTGCTCTGGCAAAAAGCCACGCACACAATATCGCGCGCGCAGGTCAAGTCGAACGGTGTCTGCGACTATTTGCCCGAGCTTGGAATCGCCGACGATCAAAACGTTGCGTTGATTCAGCGATGCATTGCCACCTACCGAATTCCACCAACATCTCGCAACAATCAGCACAGAAATGCCCATGCCACCGACGAACGCAACAGGGAGCAGCGAATGCTGTGCCAAACTGCAAACGACAGTCGTCCACACGATTGCCTTGATGATGCCGGCACATTCGATACGGACAGTGCCCCGACCTGCTCGGTAGAGACCTCCCGAGACCGCAAACATCAGGAACATGAAGGAATAAAGAATGAAGACAGGTGTAGCAAATGCGGTCACATGAGCAACTGCCGAAATCCAGAACACGAATCGAATCAGCAAGAGATCAACGGCAGCCGTGCCAATCATGGAAGAGTGGAGAAGCCTGAGACAGTCCGGGACCAGGAGCCCCAGAAAATGTTTCGAAAGCCCGAAAGCACGTGCGTAATCCCAGCTCTGGCCCGGACCAACGGAGAAAGGTTTTTTCTGTGCTTGCCGTCCCGCGTGACTGCCCGGCAGCAGCCGCGCTGGCATACTTTCGTGAATGTCACCAACGCTTCCCAATCCGCTGCTGGAGTGTCGCGGTTCGGGAAACTCGAGAATGTTTGCGCGCTCTGCCATGATCTTTTCGTCAGAGGCGCCGGTAAATGGATTCAGGAATAGGGAACCGCCTGCCCTCAAGCACAGTTCCCAGAAGTTCGACGTTGCAGCGTTGCAAAATTCTTCTTGCCTCCAGCGCCGACTCTCTGCGCGTCTGGTTGGCTGTGATCACTAGCACAGCGCCATCACAGTAGCTGCAGAGAAGCGGAAGCAAATTGTCGTTTGCTGGCGACGCAAATAAAGCGTAATCGAACGGCAATGCGTC
>Ga0137398_10001039_pt1 | contig 10891 bp, 9 predicted proteins | sample czorhiz216metaG_FD_106659 | JGI IMG/M metagenome (GOLD analysis project Ga0137398, IMG submission 106659) | Vadose zone soil microbial communities from Angelo Coast Range Reserve, California, USA - czorhiz2.16 metaG | ecosystem: Environmental > Terrestrial > Soil > Vadose zone | place: USA...
GTCCGTACACGCTGGATTTTATCGGTTTGCTGTTTACGGATTTTATCGAGCTGCACGGGGACCGCGGCTATGCCGACGACAAGGCGATCATCACGGGATTGGGCAAATTTCATGGGCGGCCCGTGGCCATCATCGGACATCAAAAAGGCCGTGACATGAAGCAGCGGCTGGTGCGAAATTTCGGGCAGCCCAAGCCCGAGGGCTACCGGAAAGCGTTACGCGTGATGCAACTCGCGGCGAAGTTTGGGCGGCCGATTCTTACGCTGATCGATACGCCCGGGGCCTACCCGGGGATCGATGCGGAAGAACGCGGACAGGGCGAAGCGATCGCGCGAAATCTTCGAGAGATGGCGCGGTTGCGGGTGCCGGTGATCGTCACGGTGACGGGCGAGGGCGGCTCGGGCGGGGCGCTGGCGATTGCCGTCGGCGATCGTGTTAACATTCTTGAGAACAGTTTCTATTCGGTGATTTCGCCGGAGGGTTGCGCTTCGATCATCTGGCGCGATTCGACGAAAGCGGAAACCGCCGCCGCGGCCATGAAGATTACGGCGAAAGATTTGAAAGAGCTGGGCATCGTGGACGAAATCGTGCCGGAGCCGGAAGGCGGCGCGCACACCGATCATGAAGGGGCGGCGCGGTTTCTGGATGAAGTGCTGGACCGGCAACTGGCGGCGCTGACGAATCAGCCGATCCGTGAACTGCTTGAGGCGCGCTACGAGAAGTTCCGCAGGATGGGGCAGTTCTTCGATTTGGGCAATTGAAAATTAAAAATTGAAGGAAGGAAGGAAGGAAGGAAGGAAGGAAGGAAGGAAGGAAGGAAGGAAGGAAAAGAGAGATTTCTCCCGTTGGTCGAAATGAGTGGCGGAGAAAAGAGGGGCGGGGAGGGGAACGCCGGGCAGGACGAGAGGGCGGAGGGATTAGATGTCGAGGGGGGGCTTGATGTAGGCGGCACCGTGGCGGTGGAGGCCGGCGGAGGGGACGGCTTGGGAGAAGACGATGCGGATGGGAACGAAGATGGCGCCGGTGCCGGGAGTGAAGGGCACGGCGACTTCCACGCGGGTGCCTTCGGGATATTGATTGCGGCTGCGGAAGCTGAGGCCGCCCTTGGATAGATCTTCGCAGACGGCGATTTCTTCTTGGAAGCCGCGGTGGCGAATGCAGGCGAGGACGCGAGCTTTGATGCGTGTGCGGTTGCGGCGAGGAATAACGCGTTCTTCGACGGTGGTGCCGGGCGCGCCATCTTCAGGACTGCGAATTTCGGATTGGGATTCGATCCAGATGGACGGCGAGTCGCAAAGCTTGCAGACGCGTGCGATGCACTTGCGGACTTCGAAGGATTTCAACTGCAGCTCGTCGAGATAGACGACTTCGCGGCGCTGGCAGAAGCTGCATTCCATGAGAAGACGAGCCAGAGCTTCCTCGGCTTTGTGCGGAGCGGGGAAGTCGATGTCCCAGAAGTCGGAGCGCGGATCGAGAATATGAATGGCGTAAAGGAAGTTATTGGGCGGGTCCTGGTCGATTTCGGCGACGACACGGGCGCGGGTCTTCTTCCAGTTGTCGCCTTCGAGGTCGCGGCGCAAGTGGAGTTCCTGGCCCATGGAAAGTTTTTCGGCCAGGCGGAGGACGCCGCCATTGCGGCTGACGAGCAGCGTCTCGGCGTTGTGCGTGACGGTGACGCCAGCAGACGTGAGCCACGATACCTCGACGGGCATGCGGAATCGCACGCGGTCGCTTTGCCGGAGTCCATCGGAGAGTGTGGTCATGGCGCGTTAAGAGAGCAACCCGCAATCAGGGTAGCACGCCGGGACAGGGCGGGCGGTTTGGAGAAACGCGGGTTTGTCGTTCCAAGTAATATCGTGCACGAATAAGGTCTGGTAATGACGGGGCCTCGCTGGTGTTATCATTTTGGCGTTCACGAAGGGTTTTGAATAGCCAGGCGCTGGGTTGTTTGGGGCAAACTAATAAGTACCGGACGCGCCCCCGGTAGCCACAAGCCGTTTAGAGCCCGGCGTAAACGACAGTGGGCAACGTCATTTCCATGGACGACCGAACCTTGAAAGGCGACGCGCGGGGGATGTCTGTTCGCGACCGCCGCTATTGCATTCGCTATCCGTTTGCCGCGGACGTTGAGATGCTGGACCTGGAGAGCGGCACAAAGGCAGTGGGCGTTACGTCTGACATTTCCATGGGCGGCGCGTTCATCTGCACGAGCCGGCCGTTCGCTTTAAATGCCCGAATGAGAATCACGCTCAAGCGGAAGGACCAAAGAGCGGAAGCGCTCGCCGTGGTGCGTATTGTGAAGCCGCGGATCGGCATGGGCATTGAGTTCATGGACGTCGAGGCGCCTTCCAACGATGTGTTTTTTCGCTGGGTGGAACAACTCCGCAAGTCCCGCTGACAATTTCCAATTGGCCGATCATCCTGGTTTGAGCGATGCCGCATGGGCGGATCAACTTCGCGCATCAGGGCCGCGTATCGAGGGGATGTTTGCTTTTTTCGTAGAATTCATTCTGGAGCTTGAGGCTCTGATCGTCTGCCTTTGCGGCGCGAATGGCTTCGACGGTGGCGGCAATCCAATTGTTCATGTTCCACTCGCCGAGCTCCCGGGTGGCGACCGAACCGTTACCGGAGTAATGGTTCGGAAAGCGGCCGTACCACCAGATGCCGGTGTACACGTTGTCCGGCAAGTTCACGCGTTTCTGGTCGCTGCCGGATTCGCTGGCGGCGCGATCGACGTGCACCAGGTCAGGCCGGGAGACCATAGTGTTCGAGGTTTCGTTCTCCCCGGCGTGGTAATCGATGCCGGTTGATTTTTTGGCCGGCCCACCGGGGCGGCTCCTTTCGCCGTCAAGGACGTAGACGACATAGTCGCGCGGGCGATCGAGTTGCGCCTGGGCGAAAAAGGGAAGCAAATGTTCGTTTCCGCCGTGGCCGTTGACGATAAGGATTTTCTTGCAGCCATTGCGCGCCATTTCGCTGGTGGTTTCCTGGAGCAGCTTCAACTGAAGTTCCATGCTGTAGGCGACGGTTCCGGGTTCGTGTTTGGCTTCAAAAATTTGCCCGAAGGAGTACTGCGGAAAAACGACGGCGTACTCCTGCTGCGCCGCCTGCAAGGAAGCGTGCCGCACGTTGAGAAGATCCGTGCCCAGCGGCAGATGCGGCCCATGTTTCTCCAAGATGCCGAACGGCAACAGACACGTGCCTTTGGATAGCTGAATGGCGTCGCGAAACTCCCCGGCAGTCAGCTCTTCCCACTTCGCGGAGAGTTTGGATTGCGCATGGATGGAACTAGCAGCGACGAGAAATACGAACAGAGAACAGATAGCCGCGCGCTTCATTGATTTCCTCCTCAACCGCCCTGCATTTTAGCCTTATACCATCTCCTCGAGCCGCCGCTTTTTGGGCTCAATTCCGAAGCGGAGGACCACCACGATTTGCACGAGGAGAAAACCGATCATCAGACTGAGGACACCGCGAACCCCATACGACCCGAACAGGGCGACAGCCAGGAAGGGCGTGAGAATCGTCGCGGCACGCCCAAAAGTGTTGCAGATACCAGAGGCCCGCAGGCGAACTTCCGTAGGGAACAATTCCGGAATGTAAATCGCAAAGAGCGTAGCGACGAGGATGTAGATGGGAACAGTCAATAAGAAACCGACAGTGATCAAAGCCATCGGCTGATGGACGAATGGATAAATGCCACCGAGCACGATGGTGAGGAGAGACGCGCCGACGATTATGGGTTTGCGCCCCCAGGAATCAGCGGTGAATGCACCGATAGCCGAACCGAATGGCGCGCCGAGCGACATGATGAGCGAGTAACGGAAGGATGTGACGATGCTTAGCCCCTCTTGAACGAAGAAGGAGGGCAGCCAAGTCACGAAACCGAAGATCAAGGTGTTCATCACGATGAGAGTAGTGGCGCCGACGATCATGCGAGGAAGCAGCGCGGGGCTGAGCAGGGAACCGAGACTAGTAGACGGATGAGCGGACAGTCGCGACACGGCAGGCGGAAGGGGACCGTGCTCTTGCGAGACTTCGCTCTCGATGGATTGCAGCAGGGCTTCGGCTTCGGTGGTTCGGCCTACCGATTCCAGCCAGCGCGGCGACTCCGGCAACGCCTTGCGCAGATACCAGACGACCAGCGCACCCAATCCGCCGAGCGCGAACATGGCGCGCCAGCCGAAGTGCGGGATGATGAGCGTTCCGAGGAGTGCGGCGACGGGCAAGCCGCTCACCACGATGACATTCAGGCCGCCAAGCCACTTGCCGCGGGCCTGCGGAGGGACGAACTCCGTCATCGTCGAGTAGCCCACGACGTTTTCGGCCCCGAGGCCCACTCCCATGACGAAGCGCAGCAGGGTCAGCACGGCCATCGAAGGAGCGAAGGCGGAAGCGGTGGACGCGAGACCGAAGATGGCGAGATTGGCCTGATAGGTGAAGCGGCGGCCGTAGCGGTCGCCGAGGAAACCGGTCAGAAAGGATCCCAGCATCATGCCGACAAACGTGAGGGACATGAACTGCGCGTTCTGACCCAAGGTGGAAAAACCGCTCTCGAGCGTGGCGCCGAGAACGGTTGCGGCGACGTAGATGTCAAAGCCATCGAAAAACATGCCCGTGCCGATCAGCAGCATGATGCGGCGATGGAATCTGGAGATGGGGAGCCGATCGAGGCGCGCGCCGGAGGCCGCGGTCACAGTGAGGTCACTTCTTCCTCGCGAGCAAGGCCAGGCTATCTTTCGTCAAGGCGTCAACGGCGAGACGGCAGCTTTGGTCGAAGGAGTTTTGCTGGGCGTTGAGAAAAAATCTTTTGCAACGACGCACGGCGGAAGGGTCGAGCCGCAGGATACGCTCGACGAGGGCATCGGCTTCGGCGGAGATGCGATCAGTGGGACAGACTTGCGAGATCAGACCGATTTGCTGCGCGCGATGCGGGTCGATGGGCTCACCGAGCAGAACGAGCGGAAATGCGAAGCGCGGAAGTGCGTATTCACCGAGATAGGACAGGATGGCGACGGGGGCGAGACCGGAACGCATCTCGGGGAAGCCGAGGGAGGCATGCTCCGCGACGAGCGCGAAGTCGCATATGATCGCGAGGCCGAAGCCGAAGCCGAACGCGTTGCCTTGGACCTCCGCGATGCTGATCAACGGAGAGGACCGCAGAGCGGATTTGAATTTGATGAGGCGAGCCGATTCATCACGGATTGCCTCAGGAGTGCGGCCCGCGCGCTCGCGTCCCCTGCAGAAAAGGTTGCCCCGCGCTCGAATGCGTAAGACTCGAGCGCGGGGCTTTGACGTCTCCTTGCGGAGCTCGGCCAGCATGGCGTCAAACATCACGCCGGTGACTTCGTTGTCGTGGCTGGAGTTGTCCAAGGTAAAGGTGAGGACGCCAACGGTGCGATCGATTGCGACGCCCTTGCCCGTAGTAGGACTGGAGGCGACACTTGGCTTCATGCTGGTCATGGCGGGCACGGTATACAAGGAATGAAGGCCTGTCAAATGGCGGGGGAAACTGCCGGTATGAGATGTCTAAGGCCACTTCCCATGAATTCACGGAGAGGGAAAAAGAACGGTGAGATCTGCCAGGTGATGTAAGGTTGCCATCGTCTATGGTTGGAAAAAGAATGGCGGGGCGACGAGACTGGGACTCGCGAGGACAGCCGTATCCTACACTACTCTTTGGCCGGAAAGTGTCACGCGGTGGATAGCATGAGCGAACCAAAGGGGCCATGAATCTGGATGGCAAGCTGTGGAGGCCATACCGGATCAGGATACAAGCCGCATCGTCAGTCTAGTGACCCCCGGCAGAGGGTAGTACTAAAATGATTCAGAAAAGATGGAGAACTTTGCCATAGTTGTGCAAAGTGATTCACGCATCTAGCAAGACCCCCCACGGCGAATGTCTTTTCGATGCAATGACTTCCAGCCAGAATGCCAAATGGCGGGGTACGTGCTCGGACATAAAAGTACCATTAGAGTCGAACCAATGAAGTAGTTGAATGACAATAGTACTAAAGTGAGTCATTGTGCTTCCAGACGTGCCTTGGCGGGGCAAATTGGCTTGGCGGATCATCCCACTATCCGCGGCGCTGCGGCTTTGTTTGCTCGTCCTTGTTGGATCCTTCTTTGGCAGCATACCGGTACAAGCAAGTAATGTAAGTTTGCCTATTTCTGGGAGAAGATTACCTTTTGCAATTGATGATTTTGACGGGGACCATCGCCCAGATTTAGCTAGCGTTCAGCAGATATCTAATAGCTCTTCCGCTACAATTTACAGGATTGGATTCCGGCTTAGCGCAGGTGGCCAGCAATCCATCCATTTGGTCGGGCCCTCGGGGGGGTTGCGAATCGCCACGAGCGATGTGAACGGCGACGACATTTCTGACCTTATCGTCAGCTCAGCCTGGCGAGAAGAGCCCCTTGCGGTCCTTGTCAACGACGGACGCGGGGCTTTTTCATTAGTTGCTCCATCTTCATTTCCAAGGGACTTTGGTGGGTTTGAGAAGACTCTGAATTGTAAGTTGCCACCGCAGACGAACACCGTTGCAACACGCACGAAATTGCTTGTCGGAGATTTCTCTGGATCAAAGTATCTGTTACATCCAAGCCAAGCGACGGGCGCGATTCCACGAGCGAGCTTTGCGACACTCTGCAGTCTTCTCTTAGAATCTCTTCTCGGACGCGCACCTCCAACACTCTCCCTGCGCCTGAAATTCCTTTAATCAGTGCAAAGCGGCGGCTTCCGGCCTCGTCCCAACTACGTCAAGCCGTTCTTCCCTAACAACCCATTAACTTGAAATATCCGAGCTGTGGCGCGTGGGGCTAACCCCCAATATTGCAGCTCGTGCTTGGAGACCTACCATGGCCGAGGCAGAGAAGTACAACCCATTGGGGACAAGATCTGAGCTATTTGCGGGTCTTTCCACTTCAGTTTGCACCTATGTCCTATCCACCGCCCGCCCCATGGACTTCCGGAGCCGCCAGGTGATTTATTTCGCTGGCGATCAGATTCAGCAAATCTTCTTGCTGACCAACGGTCGTGTGAAGATAACGCAATTCAGTGAACGCGGCACGGAAGTCATCCTTCGGCTGTGCATTCCTGGCGAAGTAATTTCCGAGCTTGCTTTGGTGCCGGGGAGCAGGCACTCCACGACTGCGCAAGCAGCCCAGGATTGCGACTTGCTTGCCTGGGATGCAGCGACTTTCGAGGCTGCCATGGAACGTTTCCCAAGCCTCCGATGCAACGTAAAGCGGATCCTTGAACAGCGCCTCCACGAGCTTGAACGCCGTTTTTGTGAAGTATCCACTGAAACGGTCGCGCCACGGCTGGCTCATGGGTTAGCTCGTTTACTCGATCAAATAGGTCGTAACGTAAACAGCCATGTTGAAATCGACGTCACGCAGGAGGCACTGGGGCAGATGACATCCATGGCCTCGTTCACCGTGTGCCGGATACTCACCAACTGGGAAAATCAGGGCCTCTTGAAACTTCGAAGGGAAGTGATCGAGATTCACAATGTCCCTGGGCTCTTGGGTCTATGTAAGACTAAATAGTTTCCAGCTGCGGGGAGCTGCTTAATGGAGGGGAGGCTACAATTTCTGAACCGTTCATAGCGGGTGTTCGATCTGCGGGCGAACCGTCGAAACTGCAGTCGCAAGGATCGATTCTGCTTCGCAAGCGGTTTTCAGCCACCAACCTGTATCTATCCCTTGAATACAAGTATGGCCATACGCCCGGTATCTCTGGAAGGCGGACATGAGGCCCAGAACGAGCATCGCAAAAGAAGGGTTCTATTCGGTGACTGATTTTAACAGCGAATTTGCGAATGATGATGCCTGCCTCGAATACATCAAAGAACAGCGCTGTCCGAATGGGGTCACCAAATGCGGGAAGTGCAGCATCGAACGTAAGCATCACCGCGTGACTGGCCGTACTGCCTACGCCTGCGACCGTTGTGGGAATCACATCTACCCGCTCAATGGGACCGTTTTTGCGAAGAGCACCACTTCGCTCAAGACTTGGTTCTACGTCATATATCTAATGGGTTCCACAAACAGCCGCATTTCCGCAAAGCGGATTCAGCGCGAAACCGGCGTTACGTACAAGACCGCATGGCGCACGTTGCGTGAGATTCGGCGATTGCTCAACAATGAGCACCTGCAATCGGAGCGGCCAACGGCAAAGATAGACGATGGGAATGCAACTGGTCTTGCGCTAGAAGGGCAGTCGGCGGTCTCTATCGCAACGGAGGCGAGAAAGACAGGCGAGCTCGCTTGCATGAGAAAAGCAGCCGGCTGAATCGACGAAAGGGCGGCAAGCCGGCGCTCAAATCGATTTTGGAGCAGGCTTCCTGGAAGGCGTCTTAATCGCTTTATCGACGATAGCAGTGAAAGTATCCCGTGTTATCGGCCGCATTTTTTTCCGAGTCTCTTCGCGCGGCTCTAGTACTTTTCGCGTTTGCTTCATAGCCATATTGTATCATGCTGGCTGCAATCAAGAACCTGCGGAGAGTGCCTTTACTGCCTGAAGCCAGGTTTGTACGACTCGTGATCGCCAAGTGTAATCGGTAAGAGAAATCCCCCACAGGTTTGGAGGATGAGCGAATTTAAAGAGTCGCGCAGCGTGACCTCTTGATTCGAATGCAAGACGTGGCCGACGCTGCTGAACTTCCTCTCTGCGTGTGGGAGCCCTCGAACTGGATCTTCCTTGCCGTGGGGCTTCCCAATCCGATAGATCTTTTCAGTATCGTTAGTTGTGACTTCGCTCCCACTTTTCGATGACCACGGAAAAAGCGGCGCTGGAGGGGTGACGCTTTTCGCGTGCACGAGAAGATTCACCTTGGTGGCCTGCAGAAGATAACTGTGGCGCCCGTGGCAGTCTTTGATTGCAATGAAAGAAAAACAGGCACTCTGAGGGGCCTTACTGTAAATGCAGCAAGGCAGGCAGAATCGGTGTACGCAACCAGCAGGGCGCTATGGATCTGGCGTATCTACACAGCATATCCATAATAATACGTAACTGTACATTAATATATAATGCGTTGTGCCCCTTGTTTTCAAGGGATAATTCCGCCTCGCGATTATTTTCCTGTGGCGTTTGCGAATGGGCAAGGACTCCTGCATAGGAGTCGCTATCATGCATCCAGTTTCGTGGTGCGATCACGGCGGGCCCTTGTCGCACATGTTTCATTCATTGGTCAGGAAACAGAACGTGAATCTCGGGCGCCCGCGGGTCTGGAAGGAGATTGCCAAGTCATGAGAAAGCTGCGTCAAATTGGTTTGCTTATTGCTTTTGTCTGTCTTACGACGGGGGTCGCGAGAGCTCAGTCGTTCCGGGTTCAATGTCCGACCAGCACCATCACTCACCCGGTGGCGACCAACAATAATTCGGAACCTGCCTACGCGGGTCCGACTTATAGCGGCACAACTGGATACCCGGCGGCACCCGCCCGTGTGAACGGCGCCATAAAATGCCAGCAGATCTCGGGCGGCGACGGTTTCGCGACGATGGGCGACGGCACGCAGACGTACATGTTCTCCTTCGGACCGTTGTCTGGGCTCGCGGACATCGCTAACGGCCTGCCCGGTACAGAACCTCCGAACGTCTTCAATACCCCGTATTCGGGCACGCCGCTGCTGCCCGGTGATCCTGCCACCAGGGCAGACGGGGGCGGCACGTTCTCCTACAACGGCGCCGTGGGGCTGGCTCCCGAGACTTACACCGATGCTTTAGGAAACCCGGTTACTGCCATCAATGGGCACGTAGATGCCCGCCCGATCGAGGATGTCGGAGTGATGAACGGCAATATCCCGGCGCCGCTGATGGCGATTGATGAGGATGACGAATTCTTCTTGACGCTCACCAACGTGGGCATGATCATGCGGCCGGATTTGTTCGAGCAGCATACAGTCCACTTCCACGGTTATCCCAACGCTTCGGCATTTTACGACGGAGTGCCCGACGCCTCGGTGGCCATCAACATCGGTGGCAGCTTCACGTATTACTATCTGGCGCCGGATGCCGGCACTTATTTCTGGCACTGCCATATCACGCCGCCCGAGCACTTGCAGATGGGCATGGTCGGGCAACTTTATGTGCGCCCACGGCAGAATCGCGTCCCGGTCGGAAGCAGCCTCTACGCCGCGCTTCAGCAACAGCAGCTGGATCCGCGCACGGCGTGCAATTCCGCCGCCGATATCCTGTGCAGTAATCCTCTGCCAGCAGTGAATACTGGCGCGTCAGGCGGCGGCAAGTATGCCTATAACGACGGAGACGGCTCGACGCAATACGATGTTGAGTATCCCCTCCAGATCCACGGCTTCGACCCCAGTTTCCATTTTGTCGGCATGACCTTCAACCCAGAACAATTTACGGACATGAAGGACAAATACTTTCTGCTGAACGGGCGGAGCTACCCCGACACTGTCACGACCGGTCCACTCGAGACGCAGGCGACGGATGGCGCCAATCATTTCTCGCAGCCGCTGCCATCGATCATCAACATTCCGGCCGGCGGAAAAGCACTGTTGCGCATTTCCGACCTGGACGTCACGGAATATCAGACCTTGGCCTCACTAGGGATTCCCATGAAGGTCATCGCGATCAATGCCAAGCTGCTGCGGGACCAGGCGGGAAACAACCTCGCCTACAACACCAACTCCATCACGCTGGCTGGTGGCGAGTCGCTCGACGTGATTCTGGACACCAGCGTTCCCAAGCCCGATGGCACCGCTTATACAAAGGGCGAAATCTACTACCTCTACACCTCCAATCTTGACCACTTGTCGAACGATGCCGAGAACTTCGGTGGGCTGATGACCGAAGTCCGCATCAATTAGGAGCGCGGCAATGAGTGCTAGGAGAGAGCCAATGAGTGCGACGAAAATGATA
>Ga0137398_10001045_pt1 | contig 10876 bp, 10 predicted proteins | sample czorhiz216metaG_FD_106659 | JGI IMG/M metagenome (GOLD analysis project Ga0137398, IMG submission 106659) | Vadose zone soil microbial communities from Angelo Coast Range Reserve, California, USA - czorhiz2.16 metaG | ecosystem: Environmental > Terrestrial > Soil > Vadose zone | place: USA...
CATCGATTACGACCGCGTGAAACAAAGCGCCATCGAACGCGGCCTGGTCTCTCCTGAAACCGCCGATCGCCTCACCGAGCGCGATTTCCGCGAAATGCTTTTCCATCCCGGCTTTTCTACCGCTTCAGCGAAAACCGAGCTTGCCGGACGCGGCGTGGGCCTCGACGTAGTGCGCGCCAATCTCAACGCCCTCAACGGCGAAATCGACATTCAAAGTAATCGCGGCCAAGGCACCAAGTTCACCCTCAAAGTTCCTCTCACCCTGATCATCTCTCCCGCGCTTTTCGTGCGCTGTGGCGGCACCAGCTTCGCTCTTCCGCTCGCCGTCGTCGAAGAAATTCGCCGTCTCCGCGCCGACGAAATCGAGGACATCGGCGGAAAGCTCCTTACCAAAGTTCGCGACGTCATCACCGAAGTCGTGCGCCTAGACTCCTACCTCGGCTTGCCGCCGCTCGAGCCCATCAACGGCTACTTCCGCATGGTCGTCGCCAACGCCGGAAACCGCCAGATCGGCTTGGTCGTCGAGGAAGTCATTGGCAAGGACGAAATCGTCATCAAGAATCTCGGCGAGTATCTCCGCCGCGTAAAGCTTTTCCCGGGCACGACCATCGCCCCCGATGGCAGCCTCATCCTGCTCATCGATTTGAATCGCATGGTGGCCACCGACCCCGGCGAACGCCGCACGCTGCAGGCCAGTGCCAGTGCCGCGCGGGTGTTCGCTCCGGGCTCGGCGGCGGTCGCCCGCGGTACCATTCCCGCGGAAGCCATCGACCGCGTAGAGCAAGAACGCGTAATCGTCGTGGTCGACGACTCCATCAGTGTTCGCAAATTTGTCGGCCGCATGCTCGAGAAGAACGGCTATCGCGTGAAGCTGGCCGCCGACGGCCTGGAAGCCGCTGAGCTCGTTTCGCAACACGGATGTCACCTGGTCATCACCGACCTCGAGATGCCACGCATGACGGGTTACGAACTCATGGTCCAACTGCGCCAGAGTCCCACGACGCGGCGCATCCCCGTCATGGTGGTCACCTCGCGCGCCGGCGCCAAGCACCGCGATCGCGCCATCAAGGAAGGCGCCGCCGCATTTTTGACCAAGCCGGTGCAGGAAGACCAGCTCATTGCCGCGGTCGAACAACTTCTCGGAACGGAGGCCACGCGCCCGCTTGTTCCGGTGGCGTAAACGTTCATGGCACCCGCTCCCATCAAAAAGTTTCGCGTGCTCGTGGTTGACGATTCTGCCTTCATGCGCAAAGTCCTCGAAAATATTTTCAATGCCGACGCACAACTTCAGGTCGTCGGCCACGCCAAGGACGGCCGCGAAGCCATCGCCCTCGCCGAGTCCCTCAAGCCCGACATCATCACCATGGACATCAACATGCCCCACATGGACGGCTTGCAGGCTACCGCGCAGATCATGACCACCAATCCGCGCCCCATTGTCATCGTCAGCTCAGAATCGAAAGACGGCGCGGCCAGCACTCTGAAAGCCCTTGAGCTTGGTGCCATCGAGTTTGTTGCCAAGCCCTCCAGTGGCATCGACCTCGACATGCAATCGGTGAAGGAAGACCTCCTGCGCAAAGTGCGCATGGCCGCCAAGGTTCGCGTTGTGCGTACCGCTTCGCGACTTGCCTCCACCGTCCAAGGGATGAACGCAACTCCCGCGCTTGCGCCGGCTTCCGCTCCTGCGAAGCGCCCCGCGCCCACCGCCTCCCCCGATCAGCGCTTCCCGGTCGTCGTCCTGGCCGCTTCAACCGGCGGACCCGCGACGGTAATGCGTCTCGCTCCTGGTTTCACGCGCGATTTCCCGGCTGCCGTTTTCCTAGTGCAGCACATGCCCGCATCCTTCACCACCCAATACGCCGCGCAGCTCGCAGAGTTCACGAGCATTCGCGTCAAAGAAGCCGAAGCCAACGAGTCCGTTCAGCCCGGCATTCTGTACATCTGTCCCGGCGGCCAGCACTTGCGGGTCGCTCCTTCCGGCCGCATTCAGCTCGATAGCGCTTCCGGCCGCATCAATGGCTATCTCCCAAATATCGACGCCACTCTTGAAACCGTAGCGGCCTTCGCCGGTGCCATGAGCATCGCGGCGATCCTCACCGGCATGGGTAATGACGGCGCCATCGGGGCAAAGGCCATCAAGTCCGCCGGCGGCCTAGTTCTCGCGCAGGACGAAGCCACCTCGGTGATTTTCGGAATGCCCGCCGAAGCCATCAAAGCCGGCGCCGTCGATCAGGTGCTGAGCATCGACGACATTTATGCCGCCATCGAAAAGCGCGTCCTGACCATCTGCAAAGCCACTCCCGTGGGAGCCCGCTGATGCGCATCGCCACACAACACAAAACCGCTCCGGTGCGCTCCGAACAGATTATTTTGTTTCGTGTCAGCGGTCAGCTCTTTGCCGTCTCCTCAGCCTCGGTTCAGGAAGTGCGAGGCGTGGACACCCTGTCCGCCACCGCAAAGGAAATCGACCTTCCGGATCTTCCCAAGGTCAAGCACTTCGTGCACCGTGGCGAAAATTCTCTCTACGTGGTCAACGCCGCCATGCACTTCGGCCTGCATCCCGCGCCGCCTTCCCTGGTCTTTGTCTTGCGCCGCACTCGCACCGCCTTGCTGATCGACAGCATAGAGAAAATGACCACCATGACTCGCCTGCAAGCGCTTCCCCTGGCCTTCTGCCACGAGGAGCGCTCCTGGTACCGCGGCCTCACCGCGCTCGAACAAACCGTCGTCCCGGTCATCAAGCCCGATGGCTTTTTGACCCCTGACCAGCTTTTTTCGCTGGATGCTTCGCTCTTGCCGCGCGAGTCGCCGGCCATCTATACCGCGAGCGACATGGAACCAACACCATGACCTTGATCGCCGAGACCGAACTGCAATCCTTCGTCTTGCTTCGGCTGGGCGACCGCCGCTTTGCGCTGGCAGCCGCGCAAATCGCCGAACTCGTTGCCCCCAGCCGCATCTTTCATTTTCCCAATCGCACTCCGGAAATCGAAGGCGTGCTCCTGCGCCGCGGCCGCATCGTTCCGGTCTGCGACGTCGCCGAAAAGCTCATCGGCAAAACTCTGCGCTCTCGGCGCTTTTATCTGATCGCGCAACGCTGCTACGGCGCGCAAACCGAATGGATCGCCCTGCCGGTCACCGGGGATTGCGCACTGATCAATGCGGAAATGACTTTGCCGAGCGACACGGACGCCCCCCACGTGGGGGGCTGGCTCTCTCACGGTGGTGACGTCATCGAAGTTCTCAATCTCGTGGCCCTCACTCCAGGTCCGAACGAAATCTCGCCGGTTCTCGCTACCGTGCACGCGCAAGAGGTGCGTAACTGATGCTCGGACGCGCCTCCAAGATCCTGCTGATCGACAGCAACGTCTATTTCGCCAAGAAGCTCAGTGACGCTTTGAAGCGCGAAGGCTTTGAAGTCGTCTCCAGCACCCAAGCGTCTTTCGCGCTCACAGCTCTCGAGTACGACGCGCCCGCCGCGATTGTCTGCGCCACCAATATGCGCGAGATGGGCGCTCTCGAAATCGCCAAGATCCTCCATGCTGATCCGAAGACCGCCACCCTCCCGGTCATCGCCCTCGGCGACGGGAGTCAGCGCGCCCTCATGGAAGCCTTTCAGGCCGGCTGTGACGACTACATCGACCGCCGTCGGTCGCCCGCGATTATCGCCACCCACGTGCGCAACATCATCACCAGCAAAGCCGAAGGCTTTCAGCCCACGCAGATGCTCGCCCAGGCCGACACCAGCCTCAGTGGCAGCCTTACCCACCATGATCTACCCGGCGTACTGCAGATGCTCGGACACGCACACCAGACCGGCGCGCTGCACATTAACGCCGCCAATGCCGACGCCGTCCTTTTCTTCGATGCCGGCGAAATCCGCCACGCCGAGTGCGGCAGCCTCTTCGGCGACGAAGCCGTCGTGCACATCGTCAAAAACGTGCAAGGCGGCGGTACTGGCGTCTACAAATTTGTATACGGCAGCACCTCTACGCAACATACCGTGCTGCGTTCCGCTACGGATCTCATGCTCGATGCCATGCGCGAGTTCGATGAAGGCACCCGCGACATGGCGGATAAGGAAGCGCTATGAGCGAAACAATGCCGCTACCCCCGCTAGCCGGCGCCCCGGAAAAGCGCACCCCTACGGTCTACTTCATCGATGACAGCGCTACCATGCGCGAAGTCATCAAGATTGCCTTTCGCCGTGAGAGCATCAACATCATCACCTGCGGCGACGCCGCGTCCGCCCTCGCGCAGTTCGAACAGAATCCCCCGGACGCCGTTATCACCGACGTCATCATGCCCGATCAGGACGGCTATTCCGTCTGCACGCAAATTAAGCAGCATCCGGTGTTTGGCTTCGTTCCCGTCATCCTCATGTCCGGCGTGGTCAACAAGACCGTCGCCGACAAAGCGGTCGCCGTAAAAGCCGATGAATTGATTCGCAAACCCTTTCAGCCCCAGGAACTGATCGGCCGTGTAAAGAGCTTGCTAGGACCCAAAGTCATTAGCGCGCCGGTCGTCGAACGCCACATCGGTGCCAGCTCGCTCAGCGGTTTGTTCGCGCCTACGCCGCCAACGCTACAGCCCTCGCCCCCTCGGCCACAGCCGGCTATGCCATCTCAACCCGTTTACACCATGCCGCCCAGCGCACCGGAAATGAAGCCCGCCGACTCCGTCTGGCCACGCGCCCTGGCCGAAGCCTTCACACCCAAGCCCGCGCCTCCCGCGCCCCCATCTTCGGCGTTCCGCGCTACTGCTGCGGGCCCTGACGTCGTCAAGCTGCGCACAGAAATCGCCCGTCTCGAACTCCTGATCAAGAAGCTCCAGACCGAACTCCAAATAGAACGCCAATACAACCAAGCCCTGGAACAACACGTCCACAACCTAACCGCCACCGAATAGCGGGCTTCTCCGAGTGCGCCCGCCATTCCTGGCTGTAAGGGCACCGTTTTGCGCCCCGGAGGGGACGACCATCGGATGCCTTCATCAACAGCGTTCCTCTGGTGCCCATTTTCCCTATTGGTCTGACTAATGCCTCCTAGCCTGCCATAGCGACCGCCGCGAATCATCGTTATGCCGAATGTTGACCCAGGCAGATCTGTTGTTTTCGTCGCCGGGAACAAAATAAGCCGCTTTATCGTTTGTAAGTTACCGATGTCGCACTCAACTTGTGAGGTGAAATTGTGCACCGATCCGCGGGAAGGCTTGCTGTAGCAGCAGCGATATTGACGCTGACCAGCTCCGCCGCGCGCGCCCAGGAATCCATCCTTGTCGACGTCAACCTCGTTGCCGTCGCCTTTTCCGTTCGCGATGTCAACGGTTCCCTCGTCAACAACCTCACCAAAGATGACTTCGAGGTCACCGAAGACGCCGTGCCCCAACAGATCGCCCATTTCGCTCGCAGCCTCGACATTCCTCTCACCCTCGGCCTCATCCTCGACGCCAGCGGCGGTCAAAAACGCTTCAACAAACAGCACCGGCACGACCTCGAAGTCTTCTTGCACGACGTGCTCGGCCCCAACGACGGCGCATTCCTCGTGGGCTTCGGGAATCATATCCGCTTGGTCAGCGATTATTCCCCGACGGTCTCATGGAAGCCTGGAGGCGCTACGAGAGAGACGCCGGAAAATCTCCCGAGCTCGGTCCGCGCGAGATTCGCGACCTGGGAACCGCCTTCTACGACTCTATCTACTACCCGGTGACCGAAAAGTTCGCCAAAGGAAATGGCCGTCGCGACCTGCTCACGTTTACCGATGGCGAAGACAACTGCAGCTCCCATGACATGATGAGCGCCATCGAAGCCGCGCAGTTCGCCAACGTGCTGGTCTACACCATCCGCTACACCGAAAACCGCCACGGAAAATTGACCTCTCGCAATCAATACGGCATCCGCGTCATGGACCGCAACGCAAAAGAAACCGGCGGCGCGCACATCGACGCCGAAACCACCGACCCACACACCTATTTCCGCCAAATCGCCGAAGAGCTGCGCACCTCCTATGAACTAGCCTACTAGCCCACAAACTCCGCCAAAGCCGACGCCTTCCGCAAAGTCGAAATCCGCCTCAAGCGCCCCGGCCTGGCCGTCCGCTCCAAAACCGGCTACTTCTCCCGGTAGCTAAAATGGGCTCATTCCCACGCAAGAGCTTCCTTTCTCAGAATCGAATCTGCATGCCGCCTCCCGCGGCGTGCGTGCAAATCGCCGGCATAATGAGCGCTGCCCTTCCTTCCGAGGGCGCCTAAGTGCAGGCTTTTCTTTCACATCCATACACCGTCTACGGGACGTGTGGGCCCCCATTGAATTCCCCTCCTTGGCTCTTTGCCTCCAACCCTTCTCTGACGCTGTTGACGCTCACCCCGGCTTTCAGTAGCCTCCTCCCTGCCTGGCGCAGGCAGATCCCTAACGGAGATTTCCATGGACGACGCTTCTAAACCCGACTCCCCAAAATCAGCCGGCATCTCGCGCCGCGAATTCGCCCGCCGCGCCGCCATCGCTTCAGCCGTCGCTTCCATGGTCCCGGCCACGGCGCTGACGGTGTCGTCGTCTCCGCTCGCTGAGCCTAGAACCGTAGCGGCTCCGGACGTTCGGGGGCGCCTTTCCGCAGCGTCCAGCGGCACCCCCGTTCCAGACCCGCAGCAGCCCGCGATCCTTCCAAAGCTCTCTCCAGAAAGCCAAGCCGAAGTTGACGCGCGCATCGAAATGATCTTCGCGCAATATGGCAAGCGCTTCTCTGACGAACAGAAAGCCGATCTCCGCCGCCTCTGCGCCGTAGCGCAGCCCCCGCTCGACCGTTTGCGCGCCTACGCCCTGGAAAACGGAGACGCCCCGGCCCTCTACCTCAAGCCCTTGGTGGAGCGCGAAAAAAACCCGCTGGAAAATACGCGCGTTGGCAAGACTCCGGAAGCGCCTGAGAAACCCTGAGGACCCACGATGCCGACTGAAGAATTGAGTTTCCTGCCCCTCACCGAACTCGCCAAACGTATCGAGGCGAAAAAACTTTCGCCCGTCGAGCTGACCAAGTATTTTTTGGCGCGCAGCGAAAAGCTCGGACCGCGCTTCAATGCCTACGCGCGGCTGACCCCGGAAATTGCCATGGCCCAGGCGCAAAATGCGGAAAAAGAGATCCAGCGCGGTCATTATCGCGGGCCGCTGCACGGCATTCCCTACGCGGCCAAAGATTTGCTCGCGGTGAAGGGCGTGCCCTGCACCTGGGGCGCCAAGCCCTACGCAAACCAAACATTCGACTACGACGCCACGGTCATCGAACACTTGAACCGCGTCGGCGCCGTACTCCTCGGCAAAGCGGCGATGATCGAACTCGCCGGCGGCATGGGCTATCGCTTCGCTTCCGCATCGTTGCAGGGCGAAGCGAAAAATCCCTGGGACACAAAATGCTGGACCTGCGGGTCATCCTCGGGATCGGGCGCGATCGTCGCGGCAGGTTTGGCCACCTTCGCCATCGGCACGGAAACCTGGGGATCGATTCTCTGCCCTTCGGCGTTTTGCGGCGTGAGCGGTTTACGGCCCACCTACGGGCGCGTCAGCCGTTACGGCGCCATGGCACTGGCTCCCTCGATGGACAAAATCGGCCCGCTGGCACGCTCCGCGGAAGATTGCGCGCGCGTTTTCGCCGCCATTGCCGGCCACGATCCTCGGGATCGCAGCACGCTTCCATTGGACAAGGCGGCGTTCACCTATTCGGCTTCGCTCGAGCTGAAAGCCCGCAAACTAAAAGTCGGCTGGCTCACCAATGCCTGGAAAAAGATGGAACCCGGAGTCGCGAAAGCCGCCGATGCCGCGGAGAAAGTGCTCAAGAAATATTTTCCGGGCGTAAAGAACGCGAAATTGCCGGACGGCCCCTTCGAGGATGCCGGCAACGTAATTGTGGGCGTCGAAGGCGCTTCGTCATTTCGTTCGATGATTCGCTCAGGTCGCGTCAGCGAATTGGCGGATCCCCTCGGGCAAATCGCCGGCTACGTGAACGAACAATTCTCCGGCGCCGACTACGTGCAAGCCTTGCGCGTGCGCGAGATTCTGCAAAAAAAGATGGAAGAGCTATTCGACGTGTTTGATTTGCTGGTGACCGTGACGCAACCGGTGGCAGCCACGCCGGTTGAGACCAATCTGGAAACGCAACTCGCATTTCCCGATCCACTCGGCGGCATCGGAAATCTTTGCGGCCTCCCCGCGCTTTCCGTTCCCTGCGGCTTCACGGAGAAGAATCTTCCGGTGGGCCTCCAATTTATGGCCCGCGCCGGAGACGATGTCGCGGTGATCCAGGGCGCACGCACCTACCAGTTACACACCGACTGGCATCACCGCCACCCGAAAATTGCCTGACGCCGCGTGCCAATGTAGAGTCCAGACGACGACAATTGCTCGCGATGCAAGCTCCGAGCGCCTGAAGAAAAAAGAGGAGAGTAGCGATGCACGATATCTCGAGCCACATGTTTGTGCTGGGCCTGCCCATTTTCGAGAAAATTCTTCGACCCATCATCGTCTACGTTTTTCTGATCATTGGCTTGCGCCTTTCCGGCAAGCGCGAGCTGGCGCAGCTCAATCCCTTTGACCTGATCGTTCTACTGACGCTGTCCAACACCGTGCAGAACGCCATCATCGGTGACGATAACAGCGTGACCGGCGGAATCATCGGAGCGACTTCCCTGCTGGGCGTCAACTACCTCGTGGTGCGATTTCTTTACGACCATCGCAAGTTGGATCAGGTTGTCGAAGGCAGCCCCGACGTTTTGATCGAAAACGGGAGGGTTCACGAACACAAACTAAAAAAGGAATTGATCACCAAGGAAGAGCTCGCTGCCGCGGCGCGCAAGCAGGGCTTCGATTCGCTCTCGGAAGTTCAGCAGTGTGTTTTGGAACCCGGAGGAACCCTGAGTTTTACCGCCAGGAAACCGGCTACCGAGGATATTCGGCACCAGGAGTTGTTGAAGAAATTTGACACCCTGACACAAGAGATTGCGCGGCTGCGCAAGCTGCAACCGCCGGCGACGGCATAGCACTACGCGGTTTATCGCCGGAGAAAAGGAGAAAGGATCAGAAATGGAAGATGCAGCGAAAATTCCGGAAATTCCCGAGCAGCGTGAAGAGTATCGATACACGCTGCCGGTTTCGCTGACCATCTCGATTTTGGCGGTGCTGGTGGCCGGTGCGACGTTGCTGGGACACCGTGCGCACACCGAGGAACTACTCTTGCAATCGCAAGCCACCGATCAGTGGGCCTACTACCAGGCAAAGAACATTCGCCTGCACGAAATGCAAGGCATTGCGGACCTGCTCGGGGCATTGGCGCCATCGGAGAGAAAAGAAACGGCGGTCGTACGCGACAAATACCTGAAAGAAGTGGAGCGCTACCAGACCGACAAAGGAGACATCAGCGAAAAAGCCAAAGAATTGGAAAACGAGCGCGACCTGATCAGCCGGCGCGCCGATCGCTTTGATGGCGGCGAAGCCCTGCTCGAAGTAGGATTGGTGATCTGCTCGATCACCCTGCTCACCAAGCGCCGCGCGTTCTGGTTCGGCGGAATGTTCGTTGCCGCGCTCGGCGTAGGGATGGCCCTGAGCGGATTGGCTTTGCACTGACGTCTTGTACGGTCGAAGCGGACGCGATACTTATTCGGCGGCGACGAGCTGCAAAGAATCGAATGCGGCGGTGATGGTGCGATCGACATCTTCAGCCGTATGCGCGGCGGAGACGAAAGCGGCCTCGAACTGCGATGGCGCCAGGAAAATGCCGCGATCGAGCATTTCACGGAAGAAACGCGCATAGCGTTTCGTGTCGGAGCGTTTCGCTCCGGCGTAATCCCGAACCGGCTCGTCGGTGAAGAAAATGGTACCTAGCGAGTAGCTAGCATTCACTTGCGCGGGAACGCGAGTTTCCAGGATCGCTTTGCGCAACCCACTGACCAGTCGCTCGGCATTTTGATTGATACGATCGTATAGGCCGGGCGTGTTCAACTGCTTCAGCGCGGCAACGCCCGCGCTCATGGCCAGCGGATTCCCCGCCAGCGTGCCGGCTTGATAGACCGGGCCGAGCGGCGCGACATGGTTCATCAGCTCGGCGCGGCCGCCGTAAGCTGCGACGGGCAGGCCGCCGCCGATAATTTTGCCCAGCGTGGTGAGATCGCCTTCGACATTGAGAATTTGTTGCGCGGCGCCGTTGTGCAGACGAAAGCCGGTGATGACTTCATCGATGATCAGCAGCGCGCCATTCTTTTTCGTGATGTCGCGCAAGCCGGCCAGAAAGCCAGGGGCGGGCGGGACCACGCCCATGTTGGCGGCGATCGGCTCAACAATGACAGCGGCGATTTTGTTTCTGTGCTGCGCGAAGGTTCGGTCGACCGCGGTCAAATCATTATAGGGAACATTAAGTGTCAATTCCGCGAGCGCTTGCGGAACCCCGGGGCATTCGGCGATTCCGAGGGTGGCGAGGCCGGAGCCAGCCTGCGAGAGAAAGCTGTCGGCGTGTCCGTGGTAGCAACCCTCGAATTTGAGAATAAAATCGCGCTTGGTGATCCCGCGGGCAAGACGCACCGCGCTCATGGTAGCTTCCGTGCCGCTGGACACGAATCGAATTTTCTCGATGAACGGAATCGCGCGCGTAATCAACGTTGCAAGCTCGACTTCGAGTTCGGTGGTCACGCCGAAACTGGTTCCGCGTTTTGCTTGCTCGGCAATGGCCGCGCTGATAGCCGGATTGGCGTGGCCCAGGAGCATCGCGCCCCAGGAGCACACGTAATCGAGGAGCTGGTTCCCGTCCACGTCGTAGAGGTGTTGCGCTTCGCCGCGGTCGATGATGAGCGGGTCGCCGCCTACGGAGCGGAACGCGCGTACCGGGCTGTTGACCCCGCCTAC
>Ga0137398_10001046_pt1 | contig 10876 bp, 11 predicted proteins | sample czorhiz216metaG_FD_106659 | JGI IMG/M metagenome (GOLD analysis project Ga0137398, IMG submission 106659) | Vadose zone soil microbial communities from Angelo Coast Range Reserve, California, USA - czorhiz2.16 metaG | ecosystem: Environmental > Terrestrial > Soil > Vadose zone | place: USA...
CGGACCTACCGCGCAATAATGCAAATCCCAGCAGGGCTCTCATCGGAGATCCTCGAAATGATGAGAACACTATTGTTTCTCAACTCCAAGGGCTCTTCCTGCGCTTCCACAATCGTACTCTTGCCGACAATCCCGGTTTGCCGTTTGAGGATATTCAAAAGTTAGTTCGCTTCCACTATCAATACGTGGTCCTCAACGATTTCTTGCCACGGATCATCCGTTCGTCTGTCCTTGACGACCTGAAAACTGACGGACATTACGATCAGAGCAAACTCAAATTCTTTCACTGGAAGAACGAGCCATTTCTGCCGGTGGAGTTCTCGGTTGCTGGGTACCGACTGGGCCACTCTATGATTCGGCCAGACTATCGTCTGAACGATTCTGTTCTTCTGCCCATTTTCCCAGTTGGCGCCCCGCCCGCGCCAGCGCCAGGATTCCCCGAAGGGCTGACCGGGTTCCGCGCGATGAACCCGGCCTGGGGGATTGATTGGGGACGTTTCATCGATATTGATGTGCGTACTTACGACGGCAGTGCCGATGACAATAAAAAGAGGCTTCAGTTCGCTTATAGGATCGACACATCGGTGGCGAATCCGCTCTCGAATCTCCCGCCCTCGGTTGCAAGCAATCCTTCCTCCCTCCCTGCTAGGAATCTATTGCGTGGTTGGCGCATGGGCCTTCCATCGGCCCAACATGTTGCCAAGGCCATGGGCGTGGAGCCCTTGGAAGACGAAGAAATCCTGATTGGTAAGGGAGTCGACCAGCCGGCGGCGAACGAAAAACCAGTCGGTATCACGACCATAAGCAAGGCATTTTCGAACAACTGTCCGCTCTGGGTTTATGTTCTGGCGGAAGCGATGAAGAAGCAAGAGGCTGTCAGGATTCCTGTGAAAGAGAATGTTTCAATTACAACGCCCAAGCTGGGGCAGGTCGGTGGCCGTATCGTGGCAGAGGTATTCCTCGGTCTCATGTTTGGCGACAACCACTCTCTGTTGAGCCTGGCGCCGCGCTGGTATCCAGAGGGTAGCCCAAATTACGCGCTCAAAGATTTCGTGAAGTATGCGCTTGGAATGAAGACTGAAACCAAGGTCCGCAAACAGTCTGTATAGCCGGACCGAAGGTGGTAACAGTGCGTTCCGGTCCTCGCTCGATGAGTTCATGCGGCCGCGCTCAACTCCCGCACGCCCCCGCCGAGAATGACCATGCGCTTCGCCTTGCCCCGCTACGTTCATCGCAAATACCGTTGACTTCAAGTACCAATGTCCATAGTATTACGCCTCAGCTTCCGGCCAACCTCAAACCAATGTGTCAAGTAACCTTGATGAATCACGCAGGTGCCATATGGACTACTTGGAAAGATTCTTTGGGATCTCACCTGATGGCGGGAGCGGTAGCCTTGAAACTGCCTGCATTTCGGCGCTTCTTCTGATTTTACTGGCTCCGCTTGTGATGCCGAGGATTTTAGGCTTCTTAAGAAGCTCTCGGCAAGCAGTGCAGCGATCCTAGCCCGGAACGAAAAGTATTGCCATTGGACCAAAGGAGGGGACGATGCCCAGTATTTCCAGTCCCGAAGATTTGGCTGACAAGGCAAGATTCGTCTTCCGCGGTAAAGTAGAGAAGCTGAATGCCGCGACTCTACCCGAAGTTCGCGATACCTCGAAAACTGCCGTGGTCCGCGTAGAAGAAACGATTCAGAGTCCAAAGGCATTGAGCCACTACACCGGACACAGCATTACCGTCCAGTTCGCTAATCCGGCTGAGGTGAAGGTCGGAGACGAAGCGGTTTTTTTCACCGACGCCTGGCTGTTTGGCAATGAAGGCGTTGCTGTTCGATCCCTCGGCCACCACCCGCCGGGCCCTCAAACAGCAGCGTTGCGTCCCTCGGAAGGCGACCCAATTACCCATTTGGAGGACCGCGACACTCGGAAGCACTACGACGGAGCCGACATGGTTGTGTCTGGAAGAATCGTGAGCGTTCGTCTTTTCGGCGATCCCAAAGCGGGCCCTTCCACTCGCGAACATGATCCCGACTGGCGAGAGGCTGTTGTTGACATCGATCAGGTCCACAAAGGGGACCGGGGGGAAAAGGAAATTGTGGTGCGGTTTCCGGCGAGCCAAGACCGAATGTGGCACAAAGCGCCGAAGCTTGAGGTTGGTCAGAGTGGCTACTTCCTTCTCCACGGCGGATTCAATACCACGGGCACTGAGGCTCGCGCTGTACCGGCGGGCGCAACTCCTGACTTCTATACCGTCTTGCATCCCGAAGATTTCGAACTGGGGGATCATCCTGGCCAAATCCAGAAACTTCTCAGTCGAATACCTGGAACTGGGACCCGTTAAGTCTCGGAATCGGACGAGTGCGACATAAGGGGCTAGTCCCATGCCTGCGAATGTGATGGTTGTAAATCTGATCCCAAGATCCTTGAGCGGCGAGAGCAACCCGGACAGCGAGCCAAACCTTGCTGTGAATCCTGCGAATCCCCAATTGATTGTCGCATCTGCCTTCACCCCGAATCCCGCAGGATCAGGGGATGCACCAATCTATGTTTCGACGGATGGGGGTAATAGCTGGTCTTTACATGCGATTGTGCCGAGCGACCAGATGACCGCAGATATTACCTTGCGATTTGGCAGCTCGAGCAACAATCTTTACGCCGGGATCATCCGAACGCCAATTGTTTCGAATGCACCAAGGCTAAACATTTTGCGGACGAACAACGTCTTAAGCGGTTTGCCAATGGATGTACTCGTTGACCGTACTGGTCAGGGAGTGGACCAGCCGTACATTCAAGCGGCCACTGTGCCAGATGGCAAAGGCGGGTCCGTGGACGTCGTCGTTTGCGGGGATAACGATTTCAATCACCAGCCGCAATCTGCCACGATGGATGTATCGGGAAACGCAGGTACTGCCCGGGCTCCATTTAAGAACAGCGTTGTTGACGTGCGCCCGGCCGCTGGCGGGGATGCCCCCTCGATCCGTCCGGCGATTCATTCGGACGCTACAGTGTACGGTGCATTTCTGCGCAGGGTTAGCGGGACGAAGAATAGCAATCTTCGCTATGACGTGGTTGTCGTCCGTGACGACAAGCTAGCCGGCAGCAATCCGGCATTCGCAGCGCTTACCGATCCGACTGACGGCCTAGTGGGAACACGCGTAGCCCAGAATCGGTTGATTCCGTTCTTAAACCAGCCCGTCTTTGGGCAAGAGCGCATTGGGAGCACTCTTACGATTGGGGTTGATCCCAGGGGCGGGCAGAGTGGCACGGTCTTTCTTGCTTGGGCCGACCGCGTAGGAACGACCGACTACACAATCCATCTCGTCAAGTCCGTGGATCGCGGCAAAACCTGGTCGAAGGCCGATTTGCTGACCGTCACAAACGCAACAAATCCGGCAGTGGCGATTAATAGCAGTGGCGTGGTGGGCTTCGTATATCAGCAACTGACGGGGCCGTTCAAACCAAACCAAGTGAGCGCGGCAAACCGCTGGGTAACACATTTCCAAACGTCAAAAGATGGCGGCACGACGTGGAATGATCTGGTCCTCGCGACGACCCCCGCGAATGTGCCGCCGAACAATCCTCCAAACGTGATGCTTCCCTATCTAGGTGACTACCTCCATCTCATGGCTATCGGAAATGATTTCTACGGCGTTTTCTCTGCCAATAATACTCCGGACCCGGCGAATTTTCCGAATGGCGTGGTTTTTCAGAGAAACCATAGCACGGCCACGAAGACCTTGTTCGACGTGGACGGTGTGACGCACGTCGACGTTTCGATCGACCCCTTCTTTTTTAAAGTGAGTCCTTGAGAAGAACTTGCAGAGCCGAATCAATCGTCGAGGGTGACCCTGCAGCACGAAACCGTCAGCCCCAACTATTGCGAGCGCGAGGGGAGGGGAGAAAGAGTTTGTGGGAGTATACAGTTGGCCCCGTGGCCAATTGTACGCCCACGCGAAACACACTCCAGACGAAGATGCTTTTTCAGGTGAACAACACCAGCGAAGCCTACTACAACTCGCAGTACTATCTGTTGCCGGGCGAGGGATTATGGAGCGGAGAGCACTCTCAGGAAGTCCTGATGCCTCAAGACCTGAGCGCCTATCTGCCCTTTTCTGGTGCCTGGGCCATAGGCCTGGGCACGAACGCACTCCAGAACGAAATCGATCGGCCTGATTAGCGTCGCATGGTTCCCAACACCATCGAGGTCTATGTGGAACTTCAAGGAATCACGGATTTCGAGCACACGTTCACACTGCGTCCGTAGCGGCGAAGAAGCCTTGACACTTTTCCGACATTAATTGTCACAATAGCGAGAGAAACCCAAATCCGCAACTGCTATTTTTGAATAATTGAACGCAAACCAGTCGTCTCAAGGGATTCGAAAGAGAGCGGTTCGCCACATAAAGGAGCACGCGAGGTATGAATCTAAAATGGTTTGTGTCGCCAGTCCTCGCTCTAGCAGTGTCAGTCGCGTCAGGAAGTTGGGCAAGATCCACCCAAGAACAAGCACCGGCTAGAAGTCAAGGCACGGGGCGAATCGTAATCGTGGGTTATAAACCAAAGCCCGGAAAGGCAGAGGCTCTCAAATCACTGGCGAGGACTCACATTGAGGGTTTGAGAGCCGAGGGGCTGGTCACTCCTCGTGAGGCAATCATTATGGAGGCAAATGACGGAACCATAATCGAGGTATTTGAATGGAAATCCAAAGAGGCCATCGAGTCCGCCCATAAGAATCTTGCGGTGCAAGCGCTTTGGAACGAGTTCAGCGACGTATGTGATTATGTTCCCGTCGCATCCATCGCAGAAGCAAAGCAGTTATTTGCGGAATTTGCGCCGGTACGATGAGACCAGGAACAAAGGCCGCTCTCCGCACGCCTGCCGAGACACAGCTCCAAGGCTTCATCTACAAGTTTGAGCCGAAGCACAGTGCGCTGATTCGAGCGGTGCGCAAGGTGCTGCGGAAGCGCATGCCCACTGCAAATGAACTGGTTTGGGACAATTACAACTTTTTCGTTCTGAGTTACGGTTCAACGGAACGACCTTCAGATTGCATTGTCACAATTGCTGGAGCGGCGAACGGAGTGGGGCTGTCCTTCTACCGAGGTGCGAGTCTCCCCGATCCGAAGAAAATACTGCTCGGTTCAGGTACTCAAAATCGATTTATCCGCGTTGAATCCGCTGACGTCTTGGCGCGTCCCGAAATCGAGGCGCTCATCACGGCTGCCATTGCTCAGGCCAAAACGCCTCTGCCAACTGCAGGCGGCGGAAGGCTGTTCATCCGTTCAGTTTCGGTGAAGCAGAAGTCCCGGCGTAAGTGAGCCAAAAAGTCGCCGCCGTGCTGCTCATTCAGAACGGTCGTAGTAGTGTGCCAGTGGTTCAGCAATACCGTGCCGTCATAGATTGCGACGATCGACAGCTGGAAAGGTGGATGACCCATGGTTCCCACGTATGGCCTCACCCATATCAACCTTGCGGTTCGAGACACGGAACGTGCACTGCGGTTCTACGAGCAAGTCTTTGGTCTCCGTGAGTACGGACGCGGGGATGGCCTCATCCACACTCAGGCGGCGGGAAGGCACGACATCCTGACGTTCGCGGAGGACCCCAGCACGGCCGGCGCGGTTGGCGGCGTGGCGCATTTCGGTTTTCGGCTCGTGGACCCGAACGACATCGACCGCGCCATTACGGAAGTCGAGCGCGCCGGTGGGCGGTTGCTCCGTCGCGGCGAGTTTGCTCCAGGCCTCCCCTACGCGTACGTCGCCGATCCGGATGGCTACGAGATTGAGATCTGGTTTGAGTGAGCTGGCTGCGCGTGGCTGGGTCGAGGCGGCAAGCGCCTCCGAATGCGGCTGGCGAAGCAGCAAGGCTGAAGTCACTTGATACTTGACATTGCCAGGTCTTCTACCGAGCGTGCGATGCGGCTTCTTCGATCAGCGCTGCAAACCTCCTTCGGCCTGGATACGTAGACCGCGTGACTCATGAAACTGCGCGGGGTCGAGGTGCGTGAGACCATCTGCGGTTTTCCTTATAGCACCAGACTTGCTGAGATCACTTGGGACGCGCTTTCCATCGCCAGCCTCGCCCTCTCCAGCGTCTAGCATATGCGCCGCGATGTACACCAAACCGGCGACCGATGGATCCGTCCCGGCTGCGACCTGTAAAGCTGTTGAATATGATTGTCTGGTTGTGACCTGAAGCTACTCGAATGATTGTCTGGAAGGAGGATCAGACCGTTCGTCCCATCGAACGTACCCTACGAGGCAGAGCGGGGAGGTAACGAACTGTTCTGGGACCCTCGGACATGTAATGGCGCGAATCGCGTCTGCTGCGATTACTTCCGGCTTGCCAGTGAGTGATCCGTCTCAGTCCCTGAAGGTGGTAGTATGACGTCTATCTTGGGAGCAAGTCGGAGCCTCAGCAGGAGGCTAAGAATGGCGAGATTGGGATCCGTTCGGGTGCCGCTGGGAGTTCGCGTCCCAAGTTCTGCTTCGGCCGTCCCAGCCACGACGGTTAGTTCGCGGCACTCTGCCCTCGTCCGCGTCACTCACTGGATCACCACACTGTGCTTTTTTGCCCTGCTCGTCAGCGGAGTTGAAATTGTCATCTCTCACCCGCGCTTCTATTGGGGCGAAACCGGCAATGTATTGACTACGCCGTTGTTTAAACTGCCGATCCCTTCCTCAAGGGCACTGGTGCCGACTGGCTACGGGTATGTGCTGCCGGACCAGAACGGCTGGAGCCGGTACCTCCACTTTCAAGCTGCCTGGATTGCGGTATTGACCGGCTTGCTGTATTCCATCTCCGGCTTGTTTACAGGGCACTTGCGGAAAAACTTGCTCCCGCGTGAGGCCGATCTTTCGTGGCGGGCGTTCTCGACCGCAATCGCTAACCATTTGCGCTTCGAGAGGCCGAGTGAGGCGGAAGCCTGGTCGTATAACGTGATCCAGCGGCTTACCTACCTGTTCGTGATCTTCGTTCTGTTCCCCTTAGTAATCTGGACGGGCTTGGCGATGTCTCCTGCCTTTGTTTCCGCGGTTCCGGCGACCGTCACTGTGTTGGGCGGCCAGCAATCCGCGCGCACGATTCACTTCTTCGTTTCCCTGTCTCTCCTGCTCTTCCTGCTTGTCCACGTCGTGATGGTTTGTCTTGCCGGATTCAGGAGCCGCATGCGAGCGATGATCACGGGCCGGGCCGGTACACATATGGAGCGCGCATGATCGATCTCTCACGCCGCAAACTGATCCTAAGCGGAGTCGCGGCCACGGCGGGCGTATCGGGCCTGGGCGTAGCGGCTCGCATTGCGCAAAAGTATGGACTCGTCCCGCCCGATCACGGCGGAATCTACGGCCTCGGCGAAACGCTGACCTATGCTTCCCAACGGCTGCTGACGAGGCACTCGTTAGCCCGTGAGTTCCCTCGGAGCCAGATTTCGAAGCCTCCGCTCGCGAACGAAATCCCGCCCTTGAATGAAGCGTTCAAGCGCCTTCAGGCCGGAGGATTCGCTGACTGGCGGCTCTCCGTGAACGGCATGGTCGACCGGCCCGCCGCGTTTTCACTAACCCAGCTTAAGAGCTACCCGTCTCACAGCCAGATCACTCTACTGGCGTGTGAAGAGGGCTGGTCGTATATAGCCGAGTGGATCGGCGTGCCTCTCTCCCACGTCCTGGATGTCGTAGGGATCCACCCGCAAGCCAGATACGTTGTCTACTTCTCGATCGATCCCGACTGGTGGGAGAGCATCGATATGGCCGATGCATTGCATCCGCAGACTTTTCTCGCCTATGGGATGAATGGCAATGAACTTCCCGTGGGCAACGGCGGGCCGCTTCGCTTGCGGCTCCCCCGCCAGCTCGGCTACAAGAGCGTGAAATACATCACCCACCTCACGGTCACCGACAGTCTGAAAGGGTTCGGCAAGGGTCTGGGCTCCGCGTCTCCAGAAGGAGGCTATGCTTGGTATGCCGGAATCTGACAGGCTCGTTTCAGTCGTGGAGTGAACCCCCAAACTGAGACAGGTTTTAGTGCCCTCACAAATCGATTACGTGCGAGTTACCGACCATGTGGCAGGCATCGTCCGGGATGATGTGAGAACTCGCCTTGACATTCTACAAGAGGCTGGATATCGTCACCTAGAATGTCTACTAAAGAAGAACGCGCGCGCATCGAACTGCTGCAAGGGACGCTGGACCTGCTGATTCTCCGTACGCTGCTGCTAGGGCCGAGGCACGGCCACGCCATCGCCAAAACGATTGAATTCAACTCCGAAGATGTGCTGCAGGTTGAGCAGGGGTCGCTTTATCCGGCGCTGCACCGGCTGATCAAGCGGAGATGGATTTCGGTGGAAGAAGGCACATCGGAGAACAATCGGCGGGCCAAGTTTTACCGGTTGACGCCAAAGGGCCGACGGCAACTGGAACTGGCGACGCGCAAGTGGGACAAGCTGGCGGGAGCGATTGCGCGAATTTTGCGGCCGGGGGAGCAGGAGGGTGAACCATGAGGCGGCGCAAGCGGCTGATGGAGGGGCTAGACGAAGACATTCGCGAGCACATAGAGAGAGAGACGCAAGACAACATCGAGTGCGGGATGACGCCGGAAGAGGCGCGGTATGCGGCGATGCGGAAGTTTGGCAACGTGACGCGGGTGAAGGAAGCGGTGCGGGAGGTGTGGAGTTTCGTATGGTTGGAGCAGTTGCTGCAAGACTTGCGCTATGGCGCACGCGTCCTGCGGAAATCCCCGGGATTCACAACAGTGGCGGTGCTGACGCTTGCGCTGAGCATCGGCGCCAACACAACCATTTTCAGTCTTGTTAACGGAATCTTGTTGCGAAAGCCGCCCGTTCACGATCCCGATCGTGTGATCATTGTCAGCAACAAGTGGGCGGGAAACGGAAGCGAGTGGGATCGACTTCCCGTCTCAGCGCCCGACTTCCTCGACTGGCGGACGCAGGCCACGGCGTTCAGCGGCATGGTCGCGGGTAATTTCGATGACTACACCATCAGCGGCGGAACGATTCCCGAGCGAGTGTCTGGCGGCCGAGTATCGTCCAACTTTTTCCAGACGCTTGGCGTGGCGGCCGCACTCGGTCGAACGATCCTTCCCGGCGAGGATCAGCCCGGCCACGACCACGTCGTGGTTCTAAGCGATGGGCTCTGGAAAGAGAGATTCGGTGCGGACCCGGGCATTCTTGGGCGCGTGGTTCGGATCAATGGGAATTCCTACGTGATGATCGGCGTAATGCCGAGCGCCTTCCACCTATGGGATTTCGAGGCGCGGATGTGGGTTCCGCTCGCTTTCTCGCGCGAAGAAATTGCCCCCACTGGACGCAAAGAACGATTCCTCCGAGTCTTCGCACGGCTCAAGCCGGGAATCACGGCAAAACAGGCAGCCGCGGAGATGGGTACGATTGCGCAACGCATGGCTGAGGCTCATCCGGACACAAACAAAGGCTGGGGCGTAGCGGTAAAATCCGTCCAGGAATACAGCATCGAAGACAGCAACGTGACCACAGGCCTGTTGTTTCTGACGGTCGCGGTGGGTTTCGTTCTGCTGATAGCCTGCGCGAACCTGGCGAATCTGCTTCTGGGGCGAAGCCTGGCCCGCCAGCACGAATTTGCTGTTCGCGCGGCGCTGGGCGCGCGGCGTACCCGCCTCGCCCGCCAGCTTTTGTCGGAGTGCATGATTCTGTCGCTCGCCGGTGGGGGACTCGGAGTGCTGCTCGCCCATTGGGGGGTCCGGGCGCTTCGCGCTCAGATGAATTGGAGTGAAGGAGCAGTTTCGCTGGCCCAAACACTGCAAATTGACGTGCGCGTCTTGGTCTTCTCGCTGACCATTTCCGCTGCGTCAGCCTTCGTTTTTGGTCTGTTGCCCGCTCTGCACATTTCGCGCACAGACCTCAACGATGATCTCAAAGAAGGCTCGCGCAGTTTCACGCGCGGCGGGGAACGCCATCATCTCCAGCGGCTGTTGGTAGTTGGCCAGGTGGCACTGTCGCTCGTCTTGCTCGCAGGGGCAAGCTTATTCGTCGAGGGCTTCCTCGAAGAGATCCGAGCGAGCGCTGGATTCAATTCTCACAACGTCCTCACGGCGTCGGTGTCACTGCGCGGGTTGGAGTACTACGGTGCACCGCAACGCGAGGCCGCGTTCTTCGAAAACGCACTGCGCAACCTGGGCAACCTTTCTGAGGTAGAATCCGTCGCGGTCACCAGCGATCTTCCTTTTAATTTTCCCAACGAGAGAAACCTCGCCGTCGAGGGCCAGCCTGCCGCGAATCCGGACGAGCAGCCGCGGTGCGGCTACTTCGTCGTGAGCCCCGGTTACTTCGAGACACTGCAAATCCCCGTTCTTCAGGGACGCGAGTTCCATGCGTCCGACAATGTTAATTCCAACCCGGTAGTCATGGTGGACCGTGCGTTTGCCAGACGCTATTTTGCAAATGAAAATCCCCTCGGCCGCCACATCAAAGTCATCGAAGGAGGAGGAACAAAGGACGACTGGAGGGAGATCGTCGGCGTGGTGGGAGACGTGAACGAGTTTCTGGGGCAGCGGGACTCTAGACCGCACTTTTTCGAGCCCTTTCTCGCTCACCCGGCTGGCTCCATGAATTTCGTGGTGCGGACTCGCTCCAGCCCCGCCGGTTTTTCCGAAGCTCTGCGGCGTGCCATCTGGGCGGTGGACAGCAACCAGGCAATCGCCAGGGTGCGGACGATAGACGCCGTGATCGCTGATGCCGGTCAGGGAGACGATCTCATGGCCGAATTGATGAGCGCGTTTGCGGGGATCGCACTCGCCTTGGCAGCAATCGGAATCTACGGCGTGATTTCTTACATGGCTGAACAGAGAGCGCATGAAATGGGCATTCGGATGACGCTCGGTGCCAA
>Ga0137398_10001047_pt1 | contig 10868 bp, 8 predicted proteins | sample czorhiz216metaG_FD_106659 | JGI IMG/M metagenome (GOLD analysis project Ga0137398, IMG submission 106659) | Vadose zone soil microbial communities from Angelo Coast Range Reserve, California, USA - czorhiz2.16 metaG | ecosystem: Environmental > Terrestrial > Soil > Vadose zone | place: USA...
ACCGCCCATTTAAGCTGGCGGGAAACGAAGAATCTTCTTCGAAAATGTGAGCTAAATATTCCGCTGTTCCCGAGGCAAATTGATGGCCCGCGTTCTTCAAACGGGCCTCAGTGCCTCCTTCAGGGAATTCCTCACCGGAAAAAATGAGAGTAATTTCGCCGTTCTCATTTTGCACCGGCATCTTTGCCGCAAACGAGTCTTGCCTGGCGATCCACCCAACATAGATTCCCAAGGGCTCGTTGATCCAAGTGCCGGTGACATAAAAATTCTCATGGCGAAGGGACTCAACCATCACATCGAGTTCTCGCTTCGCCACTTCCCGCGGTTTCTTGGAGATTAAACCTACGATTCCGGGCATTACTGCTCCGTGCCGCCATCCGCGGGAGCAGTCGCCTTGCGCTCGTACCAATATTTTCTCAAGGCAAGGAGCCCCTTAAGTAGCCGTTTCGGCAGGAGTTTGACGATTCCGTGATGAATTCCGATTTTAACCGCAATCTCGCCCTTCCACGTAAGAGGAATGTAATACCGAGGAAGAAGAATCTGCTCGAATCCGCTTCGCCTCTTGAACTCGGTGAGAGAGCTATCTGCATCGTTATAGACATAATTGCAGTAGGTGAGATGCGACATCTGCCATTCGTCGCACATCTCAACAGCCTTCGCGATCAGCGCATTGGTAGGGCGCTTGTCGAAGTGCTTCATCATGCTCAAGATCTGGATGATGTTCGCCGTTCGATCGGCAAAGGTAACTCTGAGGTAGCCGATCATCTCGCCCTGGTAATAAGCCCCCAAGAATGAGGTTCGATCGGGGTAAGTCGCGTGCTCCTGTCGGACAGATTCGGGATCTTTGTGGTAGTGCCAGAATGCCTTTCCCTGACGGACCGGAGTTTCGTTGTTGATATTGACGATGCCCTGGACAAAGGCGTCGTCCAGCGGGGCCACTTTGACCTCTACGCCGCTCTTTGCCGCTTTACGGACGGCTCTCCGCACGCTTGACTCGGCTCGCTTTTCGAACCAGTCCGAATAGGTTGTGACCGGAATCACAGCCCAATTATCCCATTCCTGGTGATAAGCAAATCTGGGCTCCGAGTTGGGCAACTTTTGTGCGAACGTGAACACGTCAGCGCGTAAGCCACTCTGCTTCAGCTGTTCGACGAACGCCGCGGGATCACTGGTAATTTCGCCTTCGACCAGTTCCTCGTCCCGAACGTTCGCCGTCTGAAGCCACTTTCCCGTTACGATCACAGTTCGCCCGTCGATCTGAACGGACGGAACGGCGGTCGCTTTGCCTTTTACGCCGATTTCAGCGTAGCTCGTACTCATGATTCCTCGCAGTTTTTGTCCATCTTTGCAGTTAGCCGACGGCTATGACCTTGGGCGGCCAGAAAACTTCAGCTGTCCCACAGTGTCGTGCAGTTTTGGCCTTCGGGAAAACCGAGGCCGTTCATCTATTTCTTTAGACACAGTCGTATCGGCTGCAGGGGTCGTCGCAATTCCCGGAGCGACAACCTCCATCGTTGCAAGGAGAACAGCTATCCACATCAGTCCTGAACGAAAAGCGGCCTCGGTTATATTGTAAAAGAGCATTACGCTCCACACTGCCAGATTCAATGGCGCAAGGGATACCGAGGAATTGATGGTGTTTCCGATCTTCCTGTAACCGGCAAGCAGCATGCCGGCAAGCAGTCCAAGGCCGATGTAACCGAGATTGAGATAGATCTCCAGATATCCGTTGTGCGCTTCGTTTACGTGGCCGGCGATGGCCCAGACGCGATCCAAGCGAGGGCCAAGCCAAAAGGTCTCATAGCCCGTCCCGATCAGCGAATTCGTATGCTGGCTCAAGACTGCGTTCCAGATCAAAGTTCGGTCGGTCAAGGTAGGGTCGCGTCCAACCTGGCTGGCGAATTGCCCGTTCAGATCGAGACCAAAAGCAAGAATCAAGTACAGGCAAAATGCAGACGGAATCGCTACCTTCAGGACGGTCGAGTGGCGTTTGGCCCAATCACTGCGCGCAACCAGAACCACCATCGAGCCCAGAGCTAGACAAACCTTTGAAGTGGCACTGTTCGAGAGATTCAACAGCCATAGCAGCATCGCGAAAAAAGCTGCGTTAAGAAAGAGCACTTTCTTGTTGCGTGGATCTTTGCGAGCAGACCAACGCGACGCCGTGTCCCAAACAAGGTAGATGCCACCCAAGAGGCACGCCACGCCCAGCATGTTCTTGCTCGTGGTTGCACCGACGAATTGAGCTACTCCAGTCCATGGATCGTAGCTTTTTGCGGTCTCCGGAAAATATTTGATCAGGAGCACCGAAAGCGGAATGAGCAGATAGCAGAGCCGGCGTAAGAGGGTCCGGACGGCTTCAGCGGGTTGCGGGTCGGTTAGCACCACGAGAATTACCAGGTAGCTTCCGAGGTCTCGCACCCAGCGCTTGGCGGCGACCAGCGGAAAATCCGACCACGCGACACTCAAGAGCGCGAATGCGATAAACGCGACAAGAAAAATGTTTCGGCTAACGAATGTGCCCCAATTGAATGAACGGGCCAGGAGGACGCCGATGCAGAGAACAATCAACCCAAAGAAGATTGTTCGATCGAGCGGATTGCCTTCCTCCAAGGCCTGCGCGTTGATCGAGCCCTGGCTTCCAATCCACTGCGATGGAAGCCGTGTCCCGAGAATAAAAAGCCACGTCAACGGGATCCAGAGCGCGGCCGAAGTGCGCTTGTCCTTGGCGGGGTCAAAACGGAGCAGCGCCAGGAGCATTAGCAACCACAACAGTAAGGCTAAAAACGGAGGCATCTATAAACTCAGCGACTCTGCAAGACCGCTTGCTCTTGCCCGCGGTTCCTGGCCAATTGTTCAAAGATATCATCCATGATTGTGGCCGTCAGTAGGATCTCCCTGTAAGAGATGGGAAGCGGTGCGTTTTCACGCACGGACTTGTAAAACGCCTCGATCAAATACTTCATACCGGAATCCATATGAAAATCGTTCCGTAGAAACATCTTCGCGTTTGCAAACAAGTTTCCGAGGTGCTGCTTTGCAAACTGAGCCGGCGGAATGAATTTATCGGCGAAACTTTTATACTTGTTCCCACGCAACTTGATGAGAATGTCGTGGTCGTTATCAACGATCAGCCCGTTCTTTGCGCCATAGACTCGCAGCTCGTGTATCGCCGGCTTCATCTGCGACGAAAAAGTGAAATAGGCGGTCGTCCCCTCCTCTTCAGCGATGATGACGCGAAGTTCGTCAACGATTTCCGTTTCGTTTATGCTTTTGAGAAGAGGGCTGACAAATCCGTGCGCAATGACATGCGGCTGGTCCGATTTGAGAAACTCCGCCACTCGCGCAATTCCGTGGCTGATGATGTTGTGCAGCAACTTGCCGGGCAGGCGGCGCACCCAATGTTGTTTATCGCTCAGCAACGCGCGAGCGTAACTCGGATCTGAAAGATCGTATGAATAATAGCTCTCCAGGTGCACGACGTTCCCGCCCAGATAGCCGCTCTGAACCAGCTCTCTCATTCGCCGCGCAGCGGGTCCAAACTGATCGTTGTGGCCGGCAGTTAGTTTCAGATTTTTAGCTTCTGCCATTTCGATTAGTTTTCTGGCCTCGGCCGCGTTCACCGTGAAAGGCTTTTCCACGTAGACGTTTGCGCCGTGCTCGAGACACAGCTTCGTAATCGCAAAATGGCCTTCAGGCGGGGTTGTGATATGGACGACGTCCGGCTGCGCGGCTATCAGCATCTCCTGCACATCCGTAAATTGATGCTTGATCGGAAATCGTTCGCTAATCTGCCGCGCCATCAATGGTTCGCGATCGCATGCGGCAACGATCTCGCAGTCTTTGATTCTTAGAATCTGGGTGGCATGCGAATCGGCGATTTTGCCGCAGCCAACGATGGCGGCTTTAAGCATGACTCCCACCTTGTCCGCAGCTGGCAAAAAAACGCTTCATTCCTTCTTCGGTCGAGACTTTTGGTGTCCAACCCAGCAGTGTTTTCAACTTTTGGTTGCTGTAACGAGTCTTTTTCCAATAGGTGTGCCAGCGCTTCCTATTGAAGGCGAGCGGCAGTTGCCCCTCCGACCAGTGCCAATATTTTTCCCAAATATAACAGAGCGCATAGCTGACGAAGTGCGGTATGTACACTGATCGGAACTTTCTGACATTCTTTTTGTATGCCCGCAGGAATTGGCGGCTCGTCGGCAGGTTGTCGTCTACGACGTTGAATATTTCCCCGTCGACGCCTTTTACGATTCCAGCTAAGACGATTGCGTCCGCACAGTTGTCAACATATGTAAATGGAATCTTGTTGGCCCCGCCGATGTGAAGAAAGATTCCGAAGGAGTCGATGCCAATGCGTCCGACGATGCCACCTTTTCCGGCACCGTACACACTTCCTGGACGAACTACGACGTATGGAAGACCGAATTGCTTGCCGTACTCAGACACGATTGCTTCCTGCTGGTACTTCGCGAAACAGTACGCTTCCCCACGCCTCTCGCCGTGATCTTCGGTCGGACAACTCTCGTCCAACAGCCTACCCTGAGGTTTCTGGCAATTTGTGTACACCGAGAATGAACTTATCAATACAAGTCGTCGAACACTCCCGTGCTGGACGACAGCGTCAAGAAGGTTGCGAGTCGCCACGACCGAATTCATGTAGGCGTCAGGAAATGATTTTTCTCCGGTGCCTGCCGCCAGATGGATGATCAGAGCTACATCCTTGCATGCAACTTCACAATCTTTCTTCGATAGAAGATTCCCGCTGACAAACTTTAGATTAGTCCCAGTCGGTAGATTTTGGGTAACGTCCTTCAGATGTGAGGGCTTGTTGGACGGGCGAGCAAAACAAATGATATTTCGAAATCCGCGGTTCACCAGTCCCTCGACAACTCGCGATCCTATAAATCCTGCCGCTCCCGTCACCAATATCGGATCGTTTTTCGAAATTAAATATTGACTTTCGGATTCAGCAATCAACGTAGGCTCCAACAAGATTTGGTTATTGGTTCTTCGTGCGAGTCGGCACTCAAGTCCGTTATGAAAGTGTTTGCAGAGGCGCTGGATCAGTATGCTCTTCGGCGATCGAAATACCCTTCCCCGATTTCAGCGCGGGCTGCTGCGCTTCCGGATGCGAATTCTGGGAATGGCAACGTACCTGGAGTCCCGGAATGTTTCTCCGATCTCCCGCAGTCGTACTAATCTTCACAATTTGCCCGGTCGCTTCGTCGATTTCGAACTTGGCTGAGCGCCGTTTGCGGAACCAGGCGACAGCTTCTGAGGCCGTCGCGAACCACGCTCCACGATTCTTCATCTGCGAAATTATGTCGCTGTAGACTTCCGTCCAAAGCCGCTCCGGAAGTACACTTCGATCGTGCCAATTGACGGTGAGAACTCCTCCGTATTGCTCAACAGTTTCGTACATCTCTTCGATTCGTGTTCTGGCCTGCTTCTGCGATAACTCCATCCTGGTCGGATAGAAAAGAGCGGTATCCATGACATGCAGCGGCAATTCAAGCAGCCGTTCGGTTCCAAATGGTTTGTAGACTTGAGTCGTTCCCGCCCGATAGCCAACGGTTTCGTTGTATCCGACGGTGGAGTCATACGACGCCCCAGCCTGCTCCAACAATCGCGGCGACTCACGATCATAGTAGAGCCAGTGCATACGGACTCCGGTCTCATTCGCCCCGGTTAATCGCCCGATCTCTTTCAATTCTTCTTTTCCTCTTGCGCTATCAGCCCAGGCATCGATGCCATGGAGGCCGATCTCCGCATCGGCCGACACTAATTCCTGAATCGTTTTCGCTATCTCCTGCGCTCCATAGCCGGACGCTCTAAAAGCCGGCGCGGCACCGACTCGAGTCAGGCCTGAAATGCCCTTGAAAGGAAGTACGAAATAGGTTGAACGGAGCCCGGATTCCAGTTTGCGAAATTTACTCGCGAATTCGAGCCAAAAATCCTTCGCGAGCCCTAAACAAACTAGTGGTGCCTTGAGTGCGGCAAACCAATTCACGAACACGGCCCGTAGCGACAATTGCCCGACGATGAACCGTTTACAAGATCCAACCAAAGCGCGGAACAAAAAGCCGAAAAAAGTGTGATCCCACTTATGCGCACGAAGCGAAGGGTGGTCAACGTCGTGCGTCAAACATGCAATAAAGCGAAATCCTTCCGGCACCGGCGGAATCTCGGCCAGCTCTAGTCCAGAAGTTATGATTAGTTTTCTTAAAAGCTCGATGTGTATTTCGATCGTGGGGGCCGCTGCGTTTTCGATGGGCTGCCCATCGCTCAACAGCCGCTCAATTTCTGAAAACAAATTGTAACCAATTCGTGCGACCGCTCTACTTCCCGAACGCTCCGTGAAGGCCGCACACTGTTTCGTCACGCGGTCTGTCAAAACGTTGTCGCCGCGGTCGCGGAACCTGCACGACGACGCGTAAAGAGGCAGCGGATTTCCGTCGTACTCTACAACCGAGCCATCCGTGCATTCTCGAATCGTGGGGTTGTCGAATTCCTCGTCCCAGGAAGAGTGTTGCGCACGGTAAATTACCTTAAGCCTGGCATTCGCATGGTGGCCGGAATCTGTCGTAACAAGAAGTACATCGTACTCGCGATTCTCGCGACAGAACTCCCATGGAGTTTTGAATAGCTCGAAAAACTCGCAAGCGGCCTGACGTTCCGTCGGATCAACTTGTATTCCAATCATCAAGCGGCCTTAATTCATAACGGCTACGGGTTCTTCATGAACCCGGAGCCACTCTTCAAACAACACCAAACTGAACAGCACTTTGTGGTTGTCATTCCGTCCCGCGTTGTGGCCCTCAAAGAGTTCCCGCACGGCCTGCGGCCGAAGATACTGGTAAATCCGTGAGCCGGAATCCAGCAGCGAATCCGCCATCTTGTTGTCCACCGAGCCGCGGAACCAATCGTCCACAACGTTCACCGCAAATCCTCTCTTTGGGCGCTTGACGATTTCCTCCGGCAAAAACGAACGGCACACTCGCCGATGCAGCCATTTCCGAGATCCGTTTCGCACTTTCAGATTTGCAGGTAAACGTTCCACGTACTCCACAATTTCTTTGTCAACAAAGGGCACGCGCAACTCAAGGCCGTGCGCCATGGAGAGCTTATCGGCGTACATAAGCAACTCGTCCGGCAAAGTCGACCGCACTTCGAGGAACTGGAGGCCGCCAAGTTCATCCGTTTCGGCCATTAGCGGCTCAAGATCATTCCAGCTTTGAAGAATTGCATCTCCAGCATCCGGCGGAAGCAATCCGTCTTGAAAGAGTCCCTCGACTTGCTCGCCAGGCAACAAAGAGAGCACATGCTGGTATCGCTTCAATCGATTTGTGATTGCCAGGGAATACACGCCTCGCTTCAGCGTCTCGTTCCTCGGCAGCGCGGATACTGTCGACGAGATCGGCGTTCGCATCCATGCTGGTAAGCCTGCCCACATTGCTCCATACCGCACACCCAAATGGCGGCGATATCCACCAAATAACTCGTCAGGGCCTTGTCCAACCAGCGCTACCTTCACGTCTTGGCGCGCGCGTTGGCACACGAAATACATCGGTACAATCGACGAGGCCGCGATCGGCTCTTCGAGGGACTCCACGATTCTCGGAAGCGTCTCCTCGAAAGTCGATCGTGTGATTGTAATTTCGTTGTGTTTTGAACCTAGCACCCGCGCCGTTTCGGCGGCATCCGCCAGTTCATCGTCTGCGAAAGAAGACCCATATCCGACCGTGTATGTCGCCCAATTCTTTCCATTCAGATTCATCAACGCGAGCAACAGTCCAGAATCGATTCCACCGCTCAACAGTAAACCGACTGGGACATCGCTGATCAGCTGCCGCTTGATCGCGGCTTTGTAGAGCTCCAACAATTCCTCTTGTGCTTGGTCGACCGTTTTTGGCGGAGCGAATGGTTGCGGCTTGAACCGGTACCAGCGCTCTACCCTGCACTGGCCATTTTCCGCCACAATCTTGGTGCCAGGCGCAAGCTTCTTCACGCCTTTCAGAATTGTGTGCGGCGAAGGCGTAAATCGATAGCGCAAAAATAGGTTCAGGGAATTCGTGTCGATATCGGCCTTGCCCGGCATCACTGCGCGAATCGGTCGCAATTCCGAACCGAACGACAAACTGTTCCCGTGGACGCGATAATAGATGAGCTTGATGCCAAACGGATCACGCGCAACCACAAGGCGCTTTTTCCTTACATCCCAAATCGCAAGCCCAAACATGCCATTGAGGCGATTGAGAACCTCGTCGCCCCACTGTTTATAGCCATGAATGATGACTTCGGTGTCTGAATTCGTGCGAAAGACATGGCCGTGCGCCTGAAGTTCGCGCTTCAGTTCGGGAAAATTGTAAATTTCCCCATTGAAAACTATCCAGACGGACTCATCTTGGTCCGACATCGGCTGATGGCCACCGGAAAGGTCAATAATGGACAATCTGCGGAAACCAAATCCCAGTGGTCCGGCAAGAAAGTAACCTTCATCATCCGGACCACGGTGGATGATGGATCTGGTCATCGCCTCGATGTCGGTCCGCTTCACGGGCGAACCATCTCCAAAATTGAATTGTCCGCATATTCCGCACATGGGATTGACCTACTTCGCTACTGCAGTATTTTCTGCGACCTTCGACTGCTGCACGCGCTCCGGTTCATTGGATGCCTTGTCTCTTGCGAGCAGAAAGCACAGACTCCGGAACATTTGAGATTGCGCCCATCTGTGCATCGGCACATTATCCCACCCGACGAGGAGTTTGCGAGCCCGGAACGACCCGTCCGATTTCTGCCAGCGCTTCAGCGTGTCACGTAGTGTCGCTGTGAAAACGCGGTCCAACTCGGGATTCCTGCCCATCAGCAACGTACTCAAATTGATGCATTCGGCGTAATCGTATAACTCGTGGCGATACACCGTCAGGCGCGGAGGTTTGGAAAATGGTTTCGGCAGCCCATCGGGATCGAACAAATTTGCCGCGTAATAACTCACGCCGCGATCGATTGCCGTGCGGCATGCCGCCGAGGCCGTCAACTGCTCTATTTTGGCAAGGGCCTTCAACACAAAACAGGTGTGGAAATGATCGACGAAATCCCTAACATTGTCCGTCGAGTAATACCAGGAACCGTTCAAATTTTGCGACTGGATTACAAATTTTAAATTCCGCTCAGCGGCTTTCGCATAGCGCTCGTCGGAAAAGTCTTGAGCCGCCATCGTAAGCAAGAACGATCGATACGCATTTGCGTTGATGACGCCGCTTGAATTGTCCGGCCCTGGACTGTAGGAACAAGTCGAGACGTCGGCCGATAGTTCGTAGTCGTCGTAGTCTTCAAGGCCGTGCTGGGCAATCGACCTCATCACGTCCAGCAGCTCTGCGTCGCTGTTCAGGCGGTATACTTGGCGGAAAGCCTCGTAGACGTAGGGCAGAGTCGTGATCATGGGCGTGCCCTCCCACAACGTCCCACGCCGCGTTTCCCAGTTGAACGGGTAGCCCCACGCGTAGTTCTGAAATTTCTTGCAGCGCGTATCTTTCAGAACGTCGAGAAAATGTATTGCCCGCTTTAAGTAAGCCTCATTGTTCTCGGCTTCGGCCAAATAGGCGAAACCCATGGCGTAGTGGGCGTCTGCGATCGGAAATCGAAGTGGCTTGAAAAACAAAGCCCGCGCGGACGGAATGAATGCCTCCGAGAGAATCATCGGCGCCACGGCGAGTGTTCCAAGCAGGGGCTTCTGATAATAGAGGGCCTTGGCTTTTCTTCCTAAGTCACTCGCAAAATAGCTCTGGTGATCATGCGAAGTCTCACCAAACAAATCGAGCCAATGGGTAAATCTGTCTACCGACGTCTTTACGTCTTTTATCAATGAACTGTTCATAGTCGGATCAAAAGGCGAGATCGCGGAAATCGTCCCCTGCCTAGTCAGAGATTAATTGGAACTTATCGATGTGCTTGAAAGTGAAAACCGATCTCAGTATGGCTCGAAGCTTCTTCATCTGTTCCTTGCGATGAAATTTCATCAATTCCTTGGAGATTACTCGCTTTTGTCTGCTCATCCATGCCCACGCATAGCCGAGTCCCAGTGCGAGTCCTTCAACCAAATAAGGGGGCTTCACCATCCGAAACAGCACTCTGAAGAGTTCCCAGACCGGGCTCCCACCCAGGTAGTAGTCTTTTTCGCCGTACGAGAATGCAGCTGCGAACGCACTCCGCTCGGCGGTGCCTAGGTGACGGTAGTGAAAAAAACATTTCTCGCGGAACGATCGCGTCTTCCAGCCCATCATTCGGGCTGTCGTCACCGCGATCCAGTCGATGCCGCCGGCCTTGTTCGCGAAGTATCCGCCTATGTCCGCAAAGCACTCACGGCGGAAAAGCTGGCACTGCCCGGACACGTGTAGTTGGCCTTCGAGACTATCGGTCTCGGAATTGTAGCCGTTCTCCTCGCGAAATACCGTGCCGGCAACTCCAAGCCGGGGCTCTTCAGCAAACTTTGTCAACAGAAACTCGAAATGATCAGGGTCGAAAGAAACGTCGGAGTCGAGGTTCCCGATCACTTGATAGTTCAGCTCCTTGACCCGCTCCTGGCTGGCATTGAACGCGTACACTTTCGCCGCAAAGTTTCTCTCGTTGCGCACAGGCAAATTGACCAATTCCAACCAGGGATACTTGGCAAGATAAGGTTCCACTTTGCTTGCGGTGCTGTCGGTCGATCCGTCATTCACAATTACCCACTTCAAGGGGAGATGCGTCTGTTTTGCGACGGATTCGATCGTCGTCTGGATAAACGCCTCTTCGTTTCTTGCCGGCGTCACCAAGACGTAAGGTAGGAGGTTTCTTGTTCCTTGCATATTCGCCTCTTATGC
>Ga0137398_10001048_pt1 | contig 10862 bp, 11 predicted proteins | sample czorhiz216metaG_FD_106659 | JGI IMG/M metagenome (GOLD analysis project Ga0137398, IMG submission 106659) | Vadose zone soil microbial communities from Angelo Coast Range Reserve, California, USA - czorhiz2.16 metaG | ecosystem: Environmental > Terrestrial > Soil > Vadose zone | place: USA...
CGACACCGCCACAGGACTTACCGGCACGCTGCAATATATGGCGCCGGAGATCCTGCGCGGACTTGCAACCGACCATCGCGTCGACATTTGGGCTCTGGGCGTGGTGCTCTACGAAGCCGCTTGCGGGCAGTTGCCCTTCCAAGGACGCACCGCGTTCGAGATCAGCTCCGCCATTCTGCACGACTTGCCGCCACAGCTTCCTTCGCGTGTTCCGACCGGCCTCTGGGCCATCCTTCAACGCTGTCTGGCCAAGGACCCCGCCCAGCGCTACCAGCAAGCCGCCGAAGTGCAGGCGGCCCTTGAAGCCGTCCAGTCCGCGAGCTTCGCTTCCCCGCGCACGCCGAGCGATCAGCGCGGACCGACCACCACCGTCCTCCGCGGCATGCGCCACCTCTCGGTCAAACATGGCGACGTCCTGCTGCTCGTCGGCACCACCAAGGGCGCTTTCCTGCTGCGCTCGAGCGCCACCCGCGCCCGCTGGGATGTCGCCGGACCTTATTTTCATGGTCAAGCCATCTACGCCATCAACTATGACCATCGCCAGGGTCGCCACCGTCTCTGGGCTGCCACGCACACGTTCTGGGGCACGCTCCTTCGCTCCAGCGATGATTTTGGCAAGACCTGGATCAATCCCCAGGAAGCCAATGTTCGATTCCCGCTCGACTCGGGCGCGGCCTTAAAAAACATCTGGCAGATCGCGCTCGGCCGCGAAACGGAGCCGCATACTCTCTATTGCGGCGTTGAGCCCGCCGCGCTATTTTCCTCCGACGACGACGGAGAAACCTGGTCTCTGGTCCGCGGCCTGTTCGATCATCCTCATCGTCCTCGCTGGCTGCCCGGAAACGGTGGCCTGGCCCTGCACACCATCGTGCTCGACCCCCTCGAGCCTAAACGCATGTACGTAGCGATCTCCTCAGGAGGCGTGTATCGCACCGATGACCGCGGTCAAACCTGGCAGGCGCGCAATCGTGGCATCCGCGTGGTCCATATGCCGGAGAAATATCCGGAATTTGGCCAGTGCGTGCACAAAATCGTCATGCACCCCGCCAAGCCTGAACGGCTGTTCCTGCAAAATCACTGGGGCCTGTACCGCTCTGACGATGGCGCCGCCACCTGGCAGGACATCGCGAACGGCGTGCCTTCCGATTTTGGTTTCGCCATGGTCACGCATCCGCGCGATCCTGATTGCGTCTACATTATTCCCGTCGAGTCCGACGAGTTTCGTTGCACGCCGGAAGGCCGCCTGCGCGTCTACCGGACCCGCAATGCCGGCGCTTCCTGGGAGCCCCTGACGCGTGGCCTGCCGCAAAAAGGCGCGTATGAAACGATCTTGCGCGATGCCCTCACGGCGGACAGCCTCGATCCTGCCGGCCTGTACTTCGGCACCCGCAACGGCGAGATTTATGGCTCGATCGACGAAGGTAAAACTTGGAGGAAGCTTTTGGGTGGGCTGCCCGCGGTGGTTTGCGTCAAGAGCGTGCTGGTGGGCGAGCCTCGCGCCGCGCGAACTTCAGGGGCTACCCCGGCGGCAAAAACAAATTCCCCGAAACGCTCTCTGGCCCGAGCCCGAAGGCGGCCCGCCAAGCGCCGAGGGTAGATGACCGTCATCGTGCACATCCCGGGTCCGCTGCGGCCGCTGGCCGCAGGACATGGCGAGGTCCGAATTCCCGGCTCGCCCGCACTACTTCGCGACGCCCTCGAATTATTGTGGGCGCGCTATCCGGGCCTTCGCGACCGCATCCTCACCGAAGAAAGCCAGGTCAGGGAACATGTCAACATCTTTGTGGGCAACGAATCTATCCGCTATACCGGCGGGCTAGCCACGCCCCTTCCCGCCAACGCCACCATCTCCATCATCCCGGCCATCAGCGGCGGCCAGTAGCCCGGGCGCTAGCCGGTGTTGAATGGCAGGCGGTCACGTCGCTAGGGCGTGCGCGCACCTTACGACGGCCAATCCCCAAAAATCGTATCGATCGGCCCGCCAATCCAGTGTTCGTAAAACGCCTCCCCGCACGTTTTGATGACGTCACCATATTTCTCCGTGACGTGCCTTCCCCAGTGCGGACGCCGCCCGTCCGCATCGCAGAAACCGTATTCGTCGGAAAGATTCCACGAGCTGAACACGCGCCCTGACTTTTTCATCAGGTTGCTATCCGCTGCCAACGCCGCGATGGCCCGCCCCGCAAACAGCGGCGTCTCCGAACTGGCATAGTTGGGGTCTTTTTTGATGGCCTCCTGCCAATTGGCTTCGGTGACCCCAAAATGTTCCAGCATCGCCTCCGACCGCAAGAAGCCAGGCGTCAACGCTACCGCCGCCACATTCTTCCGGCGCAGCTCCCGCGCCATGGCAAATGCCAGCCGGATCAGCGAAGTTTTCACCAGGTCATAAAACAGATGCCCGCGATAGGTGTAGGAATCCCCGTCTCCGATTTCCACCACCAGCCCGCAAAAACTCTCCTGTTTCGCGGTCTCGATCAGCAAAGGCGCCGCAAAATGGCTGGTAATGATGTGCGTGCCGACGGCGTTGCGAAAGTTCGCGAAGCCGTTTTCCAAATGGAGCGCCCAGAAGGTCTTCCCAAAATCCTGCGGAACGAGCTCCGCGATGTCGTTCACCACAATGTGCAGCTTCCGCTGCTCTTTGCGGATGCGCGCCACGAGCTTCTCTACCTGCGCAATATCGGTGTGATCGGCAACCACAGGAAAACCGCGACCCCCGCGCGCCGTAACCATCTCCGCCGTTTCTTCGATGGTCTCTGGCCGCCGCTTATGATCAAACGCCGCTTGCTTGCCCCGGCTCCCGGGCTTGCGGTTCGCCCGCGTGCTGCGCCCGCTGCAATACACCGTCGCGCCCGCTTCTCCGAGCGCCAAAGCCGTCCCGCGTCCGACGCCGCGCGTTGCGCCGGCCACCAGCGCCACGCGCCCGCGGAGATCCGGCGCCTTATAAGCGGAAGGCAAAGACGCCGATGACAAAAGAGGGTCCATAAGGTACCTCCGGGAGGGCTCCGGAGATAATAAACGCTCATTTACTAATGTCAAGGGCCAAACTAAACGGCCATTCAGTTATAATCAGTTGGCCATGAGCCCGCGCCCCCGCCAAACTTCTGACGACCAACTCCTCGCCGCCACGGCCCGCGTCATGCGGCGCCGCAGCCCCACGCAGCTGACCCTTGCCGACGTCGCCCGGGAGGCTGGCGTGGTCCCGGCCACGCTCATTCAGCGCTTCGGGACCAAGCGCGGCCTGCTCCTCACCCTATGCCGCAGTGCGCCCTCCGCCGTACCTCAGCAGTTCGCGGCCGCGCGCGCCAAGTATAAATCGGCACTTAAAGCGCTCATCGAACTCTACGTCGAGTGCACCGCCTTCGCGCCCACTCCCGAGGCCATGGCCAACGGCCTCGCTTATCTCCAAATCGATCTCACCGACCCCGACTTCCACGCCATCACCCTTGCACAGTTCCGCGCCCTGCGCCAGGAAACGCAAAAACTCCTGGACGAATCGGTCGCGGCCGGCGAACTCCGCCCCTGCGACACCGCGCAGCTCGCCCGGCTCATCCAGCACCTCAACGGCGGCGCGATGCTCTCCTGGGCCGTTTATCGACAGGGCTCGGTTGCCGCTTGGGTGCGCCGCGACCTGGAAGCCCTCCTTGCCGACTATGTTGTTGAGCGCGACCGTTTTCCTATCAAGCATCCGAGGTCTAAAAAGTCTTAGGTGAAATCCTGTAGGTCGTGCTACACTGGTTTTGCGTTTGATGCTCTTGTATCGCCTTTGGAATGTAAAGCGGTCGCAAGGTCACACTTGCGGCCTTTTTTTACGCCCAAAGACGGCCCGTAACTCTGTTGAGGGGTTCGGAGTCGAGGCACCAGATAGCTCATTATGAGTACGGTCCCAACCCGGCCGGACTCCAGTGTGATCGCAACGCGGTCAACAGAAAAGAGTAGAAGCAAGTGAGTAAAGAACAAGGAACAGTGAAGTGGTTCAATGCCAGCAAGGGCTTTGGATTCATCCAGCGCCAGAGTGGAGAGGACGTTTTCGTCCATTTCTCCGCGATCGTGGCTGATGGCTACAAGTCGTTGAACGATGGCCAAGCGGTTGAATTCGAAGTCACCAAGGGTCCTAAGGGCCTGCAGGCCTCGAACGTCCAACCCCTCTAATCAGGGTGTGGTCCCGCTTAGCGGGACCACCACTTCACGATTAACGAATTCGGGCGGTGCGCGCAAGCGTCCCGCCCGTTTTTGTGTCTCGAACTGATTGGCTGCGGACCGCCGCCGTCAGTAAACCGAAGCACCGATCACCACCGTCACTCGCGGCAACTTTCTCGAACCATGCTCAAATCTGTCACCGTCATGTGCCCGTGCTCGGTCGAGTCCTTGTCTACTCCGTGCTCTTTGGCCTCTTCCTTGGCGTCTTCCTTCATCCCGTGCATTGGCATGGGAGACCACGCCAGTAACCCGGACGGTATGACCGACGTGCTCGCCGAGGCTGACGTTGTCGCTGCGGATCTCCGAGGTGGCGCCTTTCGCGGTAGTGGGCCGGTACTCCTTCGCTTCGTCGCCCTTTTTCAGGCAGCCGCTGAGCGTCCGCGTTTTCTTGTGGGTGGTTTTTGTTTCCTCCTGCGCGGTAGCCATGCCGGCAGTCGATGCCAGCAGGAATAGTGCAAAAAATGCCATGGTCGTCTTTGCTTTCATTTCTTAGCTCCAAGAATTTGACTTCAGGGAAGAGCAGATATCGAAGGCCGCCGGTTGGCTGCGCTCCCTCTCTGATCGCTTGACTAGTCTGATCGCTTGACTAGCGCGCATGGCAGACTCGAAGGGCCAATCCGAGGCATGCTAGTGCCGCCATATTGCATGCGTCTGTCTAATTGTGGACATCCACGTGGCTGCCGCCTGCCGCTGGGGTGACCGAAGATGACCGAGGTGTCTCGTACAGGACAGCCTGCGTACGGCAAAATTAGTACAAAGGTGTCGTTGAGAAAGGTCGTGGACGCCTATATGCCTCCATCACTTGATATTTTCAAAATCGATCCGGGTGGTCGTGTGCTCTGGCGCGCTGCGGTAGAAACCTTCGTGGCCGCCAAAGCGCGTATCCTGAAACTCACGCTCTCCTCGCTGTCTTCGCCGGGTGAGTACTTCATCCTCGACCGGGATACCGGTCGACGCGTGCTGGTCATGCTGCTCGGTATCTCCCGAGAAACAAACCTCGCGACCAAGCGCTCTCTAAGGCGCGAAGCGTAGCGCGCCACCCGCTCGTGGCCTAAACACCAGAACGGCCGCGTGCGACCGGCTCGAAGTTTACACTTACGTAGCTAGCCCGACACTTAGCGCGCCTTCCGCCATTGCTAAACGCCACTCGCAGTGCTACAACCTTGTCACGAACGCTGACATCACATCCCGTGCAACGACCTTCAGCCCTTCCTTCGCGGTTGAATCTTTGTGATCGTTTCTGGCCCACGTAACGGCCCGGCTCCACGCACTCTGAGAAAGAAGCCACGATGAGAATTTTGCTCTATAACCCGGACAACGGTGTCACGCGCAATTTCATGCCCCATCTCTGGATGTTTCTTCTGAAGTCGCTCACCCCCGCGGGGCATGAAGTGGTGTTGATCGACGGTAACGCGCAGCCCATGGATGAAGAGGGCATCGCGCGTTTCGTGCTGGAGCAAAACATCGCACTCGTGGGCATCGGGGCCATGACCCGCATGATCGCCAAGGCCTACCGCATGGCCGATGCCATTCGCGCCGTCGGCGTTCCGGTGGTCATGGGCGGACCCCACGTGACCGAAATGGCCGATGAAGCGCTCGGCCGATCCGGCGGTCCGCGCCACGCCGATGCCGTCGCTTTGGGCGAAGCGGATGAAACCTGGCCCAGAATTGTCGACGACGCCGCAAAAAACGCGCTCAAGGATACCTACGCCCCTGTCGATGCTTTCGGCCAAGAGCGCAAACCCTCGCTGCAGTCCTATCCGGCGATTCCGTGGGACACCATCGACCTCGATCAGTTCAACGTGGTCCCGAAGATGTTTTATCCCATGCTGCAAAAAATCGGCGCCGGCTGGGGAACTTTCCGCATCATTCCTGTCGAGTCCGGGCGCGGCTGCCCGTACGGGTGCGAGTTTTGCACCGTCACCGGCTTTTTCGGCGACTCCATCCGCTTTCGCACCAACGAAAGTGTTGTGAATGAGCTGTTGCTTCTGAAAGCGCGTATGCGCAGCGAGCGTGGTCAGATCGCCGTTTTCTTCATCGACGACAACTTTGCCATCAACGTCAAGCGCACCAAATCGCTGCTCCGCGACATCATCGCCGCCAACGCCCAAGTCCACTGGGTCGCCCAGATCAGCGCCAATCTCCTGCGCGACGAAGAACTCGTCGATCTGATTGCCGCCGCCGGAGGTAAATGGATCTTCATCGGCATGGAGTCCATCGACCCCGCCAATCTAAAGGACGTGAACAAAGGCTTCAACAAACCCGGCGAGTATGCCGCGGTGCTCGAGCGCCTCGCGCAGCGCAACGTCTTCGCGATTACCTCGTTCATTTTTGGCATGGACAACGACACTGTGGGCGTCGCCGATCGCACCCTAAAAGAGATTCGCACCTGGCCGCCAGGATTGCCGATTTTTGGCTTGCTCACCCCGTTGCCGGCCACACCACTGTACAAAAGGCTCGAAGCCGCCGGCCGGCTGACCCGCCCCAAACACTGGCAGGAGTTCATCCCGTTTGCCATGGCGCATACTCCGCTGAAGATGACCATCCCCGAAGCCCATGCGGAGGTGAAGCGCGGCTGGGCCAAATCCTACAGCCCGGACGCCATAGCAGACGCCGTGACTTCGGTTGCTCACAAGCCCCTCGGATACCGCGTAAATATCCTAATCTCGCGACTCTGCTTTCGCGGTATCTATTTCCCGCAAATGGGCCGCTTCGCCTGGGCCAAGACTATTGCGGAAAACCGCCGCACCATCCTTGGTCTGATAAAGGAAGCCCTCCGAGGTCGACGCGTGCGCGTACCGGACCCTCCTTCCCCCTATCCGCAAGGAAAGCTCTCTCCCAGCTGAAATCGGACGGTCGCGATTCCGCGCCCAGACAACCAAGCCAACACCCGCATTTACGGCCGCAAGATTACCGCCCGAGCCATCTTGTTGGAAAACCAAGTGGCCATTCCCAAGACCGGCCGCCACTTGGTACGCCTATGGCAAACCAGTTCCCCCCGCAACGAATCAAAGCAGGTTGCCTCGAGGTAGTTCCTGTTTCCGCTTGTGGAGCACGCTACATCACGCCCGGTGTGTCCAACTACGCTGTCAATACCACTGCCCAGCGGCATTAGGTGTCGGGGCTTTCTAAGTAGGTAAGATCCCAACAGCCACGTGGAGCGGCGCGTTCGAGGACCCGGAGAAAAGGATTCACCCGAATTGAGCAAAGAATTGCCCGACGCCGACGGCGTGATGCCGGTAATTGCTTTGTTTCTAACGCGTCCTTTGGTTGTCCAATTGCTCCATCGTACGGCAAACAATTGTGTCCGAGGCCTGTGGTCGGGCTCTAATTCTCGGTTTCATTCGGAATGGATTGGAGGAAGCGTATGCGACGTCCCGTGTGGCTCATGCTGCTGGCGTTGTTAGTTTCTCTTTGCGTCACGCCCAGCACACCGGCGCAAGACCGGTTCTTGGGTTCGATCATCATCGTTCCCTTCAATTTCCCCCCCAAGGGATTTGGGTTCTGCAATGGGCAATTGCTGGCCATCAATACCAATCAGGCCCTTTTTGCACTATTGGGCACCACCTACGGTGGTGACGGCCGGACCACTTTCGCGTTGCCCGACCTACGCGGCCGCGCTCCGATCCATCAAGGTCAGGGGCCCGGCTTGCAAAATTACTTCGAGGGCCAAAGCGGCGGCGAAGAGAACGTCACTTTGAGTCTTTCTCAGATGCCCAATCACACCCACGTCGCCATGGCCTCTACCGCGCCCGCTAGCACCGGAGCTGTGGGCGGCACTTCCTGGGCGCGTCCCCGCGTGCTGCTGTATAGCGCGTCGGCTCCTTCCACCGCGATGAGCTCGGCGGCCCTTTTGCCAGCCGGAGGCAACCAGCCGCACCAAAACTTGAAGCCGTTTCTGGTGCTGAACTATGCCATCGCTTTGCAGGGGATATTTCCGAGCCGTAACTAATTAGCAGTGTCCGTTTCGATTGTGCGAATTTTGTTGTTGAGGTTTCCGGAGGGTACGATGCGCCAGAGTTTAATCCTAATTGCCTTACTTTTCCTTGGCGTGCTGGCAGCGCCGGCACAGGCACAGACCGACCCGTTCGTCGGCCAGGTTGAAATCGTAGCGTTCAACTTTGCTCCCAAAGGCTGGGCGACCTGCGACGGGCAGTTACTTAGCATCGCTCAGAACACGGCGCTGTTCTCGCTTTTGGGGACGCAATATGGTGGCGATGGAAGAACCACCTTTGCGCTGCCCGATCTTCGAGGGCGCATGGCTATAGGATTCGGCCAAGGCCCGGGCCTTCAGAATTACGAAGTCGGCCAAACCGGAGGCGAAGAACAGGTAACACTGACCCTTAGTGAGATACCTGCCCACAGCCATCAGGCCATGGCCAGCAGCCTGCCAGCCGATCAGGCCGCTGTCGGCGGCAATGTTTGGGGTACCAGCGCGGTGTTTCTCTACAGCTCGGGCAGCCCGTCTACGCCTATGAACACACTGGCGATCGGATCTGTTGGCGCCGGCCTGCCGCATGACAACCTAGCGCCTTATCTGGTCATGAACTTTATCATCGCGCTGCAGGGAATTTTTCCCTCGCGCAGTTAAGAAATCGTGTTGCATATCGGAAATTGGAGGTCAGAGATGCGAAAATATTTGATTCTGCTGGGCACCGCAGCACTGTTGGTTTTGTCGCCGAGAGGCTCCGCCCAGGCTAGTCAACCCTACGTCGGCGAGATCGTGATGGTCGCCTTCAATTTTGCCCCCAACGGTTGGGCGGCTTGCAACGGACAATTGCTCTCCATCTCGGAGAATCAAGCCCTGTTTCAGCTGATTGGCACTACCTATGGCGGCGATGGGCAATCCACTTTCGCATTGCCCGACCTCCGCGGCCGCGTCCCCGTCCATCAAGGGGCAGGTCCCGGCTTGAACAGCTACGTCCTGGGCGAAACAGGTGGCGTAGAAACCGTCAGCCTCTCCATCAATCAAATGCCCTCTCACGAGCACCCGGTATCCGGACAATCGGCCTTGGGCAGCACTTCTATCCCCACCGGCAGCGTCTGGGCTTCCCAGTCTCGATTGAATGTGTACAGCTCGGCAAATCCCGATACACCGATGAACCCAGCCTCGGTATCGACCGCCGGCGGGACTCAACCGCACGACAACCGGTCACCCTATTTGGCTTTGAACTACATCATTTCGCTCTTTGGCATTTTCCCGAGCCAGGGATAAACGAAATGCCGGCGGCTTGTAATAGTCAGTGTCCTCGGAGGCCATCATGGTATGCAAACTGAAATGCTTGGCGTTGCTGTTGGCGGTGGCGAGTCTTGGCGCGGGACCGGCGTTCGCTGACGCCTTTACCGACAGCGCATCCTTTCAGGCGGCCATTGCCGGTTTGGGAACGGCGAGCACGGCGACCTTCGACGATCTGGCCGCCGGAACCATCATCTCTCAGGGCGGCACCGCCGACAACATCACCTTCAACTACTCCATCGCGGGCGGAACCGGCAATCTCGCGATTACCAACCTGTTTGACACCACATCGTCCCCGAATTACCTCGGCTCGGATGATCAGACTACCGGTGCTTTCTTTGCCGGCGATAGCATCACCATGAGCTTCGCTTCACCAATCCGTGCCTTGGGGATGTTTATCATTCTTGCCAGCGATTCCGCTGCGGGTGATTTCACCCTCGATATCGGGTCAGCACAAGCCTCGAGCTCGGGTGTGGTGCAACAAACGCTTCTGGACAACGGACAAGTGCTCTTTCTCGGCATCACCGGTCAGACGGATTTCACTAGCGCCACCATATCCCTCGATAGCAACGCTGGTTACCTTTGGAATCTCGATGATATCGTCTCGGCGCCCACGCCGGAGCCCGGCACGCTCACGCTCATCGCCACCGGCTTGGCCCTGTTAGTCCGCCGGATTCGCAAGTCTTGAATATTTCTGATCCCCGCGGCTCTGGCGGCGCGCTCGTCTTTGGCGCGAAGCGCGGTGTGCTGTTTCTGTTCGGGCTCCTTCTTTTGACGGCCGCGAACGGCCGCGCGCAAATCAGTCCGTTCCCTGGGAACGACTGGGCCAGCCTGAACGACGCGGGAGAAAAAGCCTACGAACGCAGGCAGTATGCCGCTTCTGAGAATTTCCTTCGATCCGCTCTCGAGCAGGCGGAAACCTTCCCTCCCAACGATTTACGCCTGGCCACAACTCTCAACGATCTTGGTTTGCTCTATCGCGCTCTCGGGAAACTCCAGGAAGCTGAATCCTTCTATCGCCGTTCCCTGGCCATGCGCGAGAAGAAGCTTGGGCCGGCGGATTTGCAAGTCGCTACCAGCCTCAACAATCTTGCCGGGGTGCTGGCCGCCGAAAATCATTACCCTGCCGCTGAGCGGATGTATCGCCGCGCTTTGCTGATTCGGCAGAATAAGCTGGGCAAAGACAACCCGCAGGTCGCCACCGTGCTCAACAACTTGGCGGCCATGTTCAGCGCCCAGGAAAAATACGCCCAGGCCGAGATTTATCTGAAGCAGGCGCTCGCCATTCGCGAGAAGTCGCTCGGGCCCGACCACTCGCAAGTGGCCAACGCGCTCGACAACCTTGCCGCCGTATATACTTCCGAAGGCAAGTACGATCAAGCCGAGCCGCTCTACCAGCGCGCTGTTGCCATCGACGAGAAAATTCAAG
>Ga0137398_10001049_pt1 | contig 10845 bp, 11 predicted proteins | sample czorhiz216metaG_FD_106659 | JGI IMG/M metagenome (GOLD analysis project Ga0137398, IMG submission 106659) | Vadose zone soil microbial communities from Angelo Coast Range Reserve, California, USA - czorhiz2.16 metaG | ecosystem: Environmental > Terrestrial > Soil > Vadose zone | place: USA...
AGCCAGTTGCTGGGCTTTCAGCACTTCCTCGCGCAGCAAAGACCAGACCTCATGCCGCACGGGACCGAATTCAGGCAGCGATCGGACGTCTTCCGTTTCGTTGCGAAGCGCTTCCGGAATCTCGACGACATGCTTGATACGGCCGGGGCGCGAGGTCATCACCGCAACCCGCTGGCCGAGCACCACCGCCTCGTCGATCCCGTGCGTAATGAAGATGATGGTCTTGCCCGTGGCGCGCCAGATGCGGAGCAATTCGCCTTGCAGCGTCTCCCGCGTCTGCGCATCGAGTGCGGCGAACGGCTCATCCATCAACAGCACTTCCGGATCGTACGCCAGGCTGCGGGCGATCGCGACGCGCTGCTTCATGCCACCAGAGAGCTCGTGCGGATGGCGGTCGGCGAAGGCCGTGAGGCCAACCAGATCGAGATAGTGCCGCGCGATCTCGCGACGCTGCCTGGCCTTCAACCCTGCGATATCGAGCCCGAACTCGACGTTCTGCGCGGCGGTGCGCCAGGGAAACAGCGCGTATTGCTGAAATACGATGCCGCGGTCCCGCGCCGGCCCTTCGATCGGCCGTCCATCGAGCAGGATGCGGCCGCTGGTCGGCGCCGTCAGGCCGCCCAGCAAATCGAGCAATGTCGATTTTCCGCAGCCGCTCGGGCCGACAAGGGTCAGGAATTCGCCGGGCCGCACATCGAGCGTGATATCCTCTAGCGCGGTGAAGCGGTCCGACGGACCGCCTCCCTCGCCGCGAACAACAAATTCCTCGCGGACCTGCTGGAAGCTGATCTTGACCGAGCTCATCGGGCTTCCGCCGTCTTGCCCGGACGATAGAAATTGAACTCATTGGTGTAGACGTCGCGGGCCTTGATCTGCCCCGGCTTGAACAGGCCGTCCTTCTCCAGCCAGTCGATCCATACCTGGATCTCGCCATCGCTGATCACGCCACCCTTGGCCGCAACACCGGTGCTTTTCCAGTACTTGATCGACGACGCATCCTCGTTGCGCTTGCGCTCGGCGATGATCCTGTCGAATCTGGCCCGCACCTCTTCCGGTGGAGCCGTCTGGGCCCACTGGATCGCGCGCGAAATTCCTTCAATCAGCTTGCGGGAGGCGTTCGGGTTATCCCTGAAACTTGTCGCGCAGCACATAGGCACCGCCGGTGAACTGGCCGAACAGGTCGGTGTCGTTGAACAGCGAGCGAATGCCGCCGCGATCGAGCGCCTTGTCGCGTAGGACGCCGCTGAGCGCGCTCACCTCGATCTGGCCCTGGCGCAGCGCCTGCTCGCCCGAAACCGGCGGGATCGCCACCAGCGTTACCTGCTTGGCTTCAGCCGCGCTGAGCCCGTTTCGCGCCAGATATTCGCGCAGCACGAACTCCAGATGCGCGCCCAACGTATTGACAGCGACCTTCTTGCCGATCAGGTCGCGTGCCGTCTTGATCGGGCTGTCGTCCTTTACATAGTAGCCGTAGTACGTGTTGGCGTCGGACCCGTAATAGCCAACCACGGCCTTGATCGGCGCCTTGGCCGCGATCAGCTTGAGGATGGCGCCATAGAAGGCGCCGCCGATATCGATGTCGCCCGTGACCACGGTCTGGATGTCCTGCGGCCCGCTGATGGCGTTGCCGACCCATTTGAGCTTGAGTGGCGCGAGATAGCCGAGATCCTCGGCAAGCTCGGTGAACGTCACCTGCCCGGCCCAGCCCTGGTAGCGGATCTCGGTCTTTTCCAGCGGCTCGGCCATGGCTTGACCGATCAAGCAGACCGCCACGACGAACGACCAAAACAGACGCCATGCCGCTCCTGTTGCTTGTCCTGTGAAAACCGCCGCTATCGGGCGCATCGATCGAAATAGATCTGTCATTTTCTGAGTTCCTGATGAGATCGCCGCTCTAGGCTGCCTTGGCGGCCGGTTGCTTGCTGGTCTTGATGCGCGTGACGCTGTTGCGACCGTCAACGCTGACCGGAACGTCGCCATCGATGCTGGCGCGGCGTACGATGCGGTGCTGATCGCCGTAATCGTTGACCGCGTAATGCTGTGTGGCGCGGTTGTCCCAGATCGCGACGTCGCCGGCCTGCCAGTTCCAGCGCACGGTGTTTTCGGGCGCGGTGATATGTGACTGGAACAGGTCGAACAGCCTTTGGCCGTCGTACTTCGGCAGGCCGACGAAACGCTGCACGAAATTGCCGAGCACCAGCGTCCGCTCGCCGGTTTCGGGATGGACGCGGACGACGGGGTGTTCGGTCTCGTAGATCGTCCCGGTAAACACCTCGTCGAAATGTTTCCGGTCAGCCTCGGTGGCGCGCGACTTCACCGCGTAGTCGTACGCGTTGCTGTGGACGGCCCAAAGCTCGTCGGCAAGCCGCTGCAACGGCGGAGGCAGGTCGAGATAGGCCGCGGCGGTATTCGACCAGACGGTGTCGCCACCGAATGGTGGGATCACGACACCGCGCAGCACCGATATCTTCGGGTAGGCATCAACAAAGGTGACGTCGGTATGCCACTGGTCAGCGCGTCCGCCACCCCTGCCGGAATCGAGCTCCAGGATCGACGACGTGCCCTTGATCGCGCCGACGGTCGGATGCGGCACCAGTTTGCCCAGCCGGATCGCGAAGCGCTCCTGCTCGGAGTCGTCGAGATGGTTCTGGTCGCGAAAGAAGATGACCTTGTGCTCGTGTAGCACCTTGTTGATCGCACCGATCGTTTCGTCGGACAGATCGCCCGACAGCTTGACGTTTTTGATCTCCGCGCCAAGCCGTGCCGCCCGCTTGACGATATCCGCGCGGGGGATGACGTTATCAATGGTGGTCGCCTGGGTCAGAATCATCGTTCTCCGCCGCGATCTTTGCTGAAGGCTGCTCCGCCAGGCACCGGTCGCGGGGACGGGAGCGGAGATGAAACCATGGACGAAAGCGCCATCTATTCGGCCGCAACCGTGTGGGGCGATCGCCAGACCGCGGACGCATAGAGTTCAGCGGCGAAATCCTCCGCGATCGATCCGTTGATGCGTTCCTCGTGTGAGGCGAGGTCCGCCAGGAACAGATCGCGGCTGATCCGCGCGACGATGGCGGGGATATCGCGTTTGAAGCTCGGAACATCCCCGATCGGCAGGCCAAAGCTGACAAAGGCCGCTGGATTGAAAACGTGGACGTTCTTCAGGTGGGGCGCGCGGCCGGGCTCCCTTTCGAGATATTCATGCCCCGAGTCGAGATAGGGATACGCCGCAAGCGTGTCGTCCTGCTCGTCGTGTGGCGGCGTGAACCGATCGCTCCAGCGCAGAATCTCACCGGCGAACTCCCGCAACTCCGGCTGCGCGTCCAGATCGACCGTGTAGCCGGTGCCGGCAATCGCGAAGTCGAAGGCAATTTTTCCGTGCGGCGTGCTGGCGACGAACCGCCGCCCCAGAGGATCTGCTGCCGTCCACGGCGACGCCAGATGCAGGTGAAAGTTGGGAAACTGCACGGCCCGCGAGATGGCGTCGGGTGGCGGCGTCGAACCGGCACGGCGAAACCGGATCGCCTGGTGCCAGCGCGCAGCGTCGGGCAATGAACCGTAATTGTCATAGGCGCCGGGATAGCCGCGGATCCGGATGACCGGCAGCGAAGCGAGGTTGTCGCGGCGGGCGAACAGGTGGACCTCGCGCGCGCCGGTTTCCAGCGCAACGGCAGCCGCGTCGAACGCCGACGCCGCACTGCCCAGCACGGCAACCGACTTGCCGCGCAATGCCTCGAAATCGATCCGTTCCGACGTGTGCGCGTAGCCGGACTTCGGAACGTTCTGCGTGAGCACATCAGGCACGTATGCGCCACCGCTGCCGGCAAAGCCGCTTGCCAGGATGAGCTTCCTTGTGGTCTCGACCCGGGTCGCCCCGCCCTTCTCCAGATGCAGCCGCAGATGGTCGCCCGCCGGCTCGATGCGAACGAGCCTTGTGCCATAGCGAACGGAAACACCCGTCAGCTCGCGATACCAGCCGAGATAGGCAGCCCAATCGAGACGGGGAATGCGGTCGAGCGCGTCATAGGCTGCCGCGCCAAAACGGGCTTCGTACCACGCCTGGAAGCCCAAGGCGGGCAACCCTAGTTCAGGCCCAGGCAAGTTCTTCGGTGTTCGCAATTTATGCATGCGCGCGCTCGTCAGCCACACCCCGGCCTTGGCACCGTCCGGCGCTGCATCGATAACGGATACCTTGCCAATCCCGGCTCGCCGCAGCGCGAACGCGAATGCGCTGCCGGATTGTCCCCCGCCGACAACCAAGACGTTGTGATCGACGTCATCGCGATCAGGCACCCAGCTTTGCGGATCAGGACCGATCAGACGGAGAGTCTCTTGGGCAACATTGTCGGGATCACCTTGCGGCATAACGATCGACCTCATTTGTGGTCGACAAATCGTAGAAGCGAACGACGGGCAGTCAATGAAATGAAATCAGCGTTGTTTGCGCGAACCGATAACGACCGCGTCGTTGTTGATCCACGTGCTGGAATAATTACGGCGATCGCGGCTGTGCGAGTCACGATGACACGCTTGAGAGCCCTGATTGAACGTGCTGAGCCCGAATTTTTCTTGCTTTCCGACACCGTTGACGACAGCGAGATACACACTCACTCCGATTTCGGATCAGCGCATGCGATTCATGCTCGGGTCTGCCGCAACATTGCAAATTCATTTCATCGACAGCATCGCAAGCGCAGACGTAGAGTCCGATGCGTTCCGTTTGACATGCAAACCGTCAAACACAACGGTGATGGATATTGGCAATGCCGCAGACTGCCGGAGCGATCAGCCTTGAACGGGATACTCCCGAACTGGCCCGAAACTATGAACAGGCCGGGATAGTTCAATTTCACCACGGCAAGTTCCTGATCGGTCCGCTCGCGATCAAGGCCGGCGAGCACGTCCTGGACATCGGCATAGGAACAGGACGGCTTGCCGAGTTCGTCGCCAGCCTGGTCGGCTCGCAAGGCCACGTCATCGGGATCGATCCGTTGGAAAGCCGTATCGACGTGGCGCGGCTGCGGCAGTCGAAAACGCTGACGTTCGAGACCGGCCACGCCGAGGATCTGTCCCGTTTTGGCGACGGCCAGTTCGACGCGGTCTACCTCAACAGCGTGTTCCACTGGATCGCGGAAAAGGACCGCGCCTTGCGGGAAATTCACCGCGTGCTCAGGCCGGGCGGCAGACTGGGACTGAACGTTCAGGACCCGTCCAGACCGCACGAGTCCCGGGTCTTGCTTCGCGAGGCTATCGTTCAGGCAGGTCTCGCAGATCGACATCATGAATCCAATCCTGTCCTTGGTGCAACGAACGAGCAACTCAAGGAGCTGTTCGCGGCTGCCGGCTTCATTGATTATCGCAGTGACCTGCGATCCCTGGTCGACATCCACCCCGACGCCAATTCCCTGCTGAAATGGTCCGAAGCGAGCGCCTTCGGCAACTTTCTGGATGGATTTTCAGAATCCGAAAGCGATCAGGTACGCGCGACCTTCGCGCGGCTGGTCGAAGCCAAGCGCATCCCTGAAGGCCTCAGGCTGGAACGTTACCTGCGCTTTGCCTTTGCGCGCAAAGCTCTCCCCGCCACCAAAACACACGGACTGCAAACATGAGCCAACGACGGCAGCTTTCCCTCAATCTCTTCATCTATCCCGGCGGTCACCACGAAGCTGCGTGGCGCCATAAGGATTCGGCGGCAGAACGCATTCTCGACGTCACTTATTATCAGGAGCTCGCTCAGCGCGCCGAGGCGCATAAGTTCGATGCGGTATTCTTCGCCGACGGACCGGCGCTCGCCGACAATGTTCGCTATGCCCAGCGTTTCCGGATCGAGCCGATCACTTTGCTCACGGCAATCGCTTCTGCCACCAAGCGGATCGGCCTGATCGCGACCGCGTCCACCACGTACACCGAGCCCTACAATCTGGCGCGGCTGTTCGCTTCGCTCGACCACATCAGTGGCGGCCGAGCCGGCTGGAACATCGTCACCACGACCGCGGCGCAGGCGGCACAGAATTTCGGCCTGCCCGAGCATCCGCCACATGGCGAGCGTTACGAGCGCGCCAGGGAATATCTGGATGACATCACGCGGCTCTGGGACAGCTGGGAAGACGACGCCGTCATCAACGATCCGGCGTCGGGCATTTTTGCCGACACCGGCAAGATCCATGCAATCGACCACATCGGAAAGCATTTTCGGGTGCGCGGGCCGTTGAACATCTCGCGCTCGCCGCAAGGCAGGCCGGTTTATGTGCAGGCCGGCTCGTCCGACGACGGCCGCGCCTTTGCCGCGCGCTTCGCCGAGGCGATTTTCACGGCGCATCAGACGCTTGCGAGCGCGCAGGAATTCTATGCCGACATCAAGCGGCAGGCGCGTTCCTTCGATCGACATCCCGACCAGATCAAGATACTGCCCGGCATCAGCCCGTTTATCGCGAGCACGCAAGTCGAAGCCGATCGGCTGCAGGACGAATTCAACGAATTGATCCAGCCGGAATATTCGCTGACGCAGCTCCGGCAGATGATCGGGCTTGATCTCTCCGGCTTTGACCTCGACGGCCCCTTCCCGCGGCATCTGATCGATACGGGAGGCGCCCGCGGCGTCGCCAGCCGCTTCAAGCTCGTGGTCGACATCGTCGATCGCGAGAAGCCGACCATCCGCCAGCTTGTGCAGCGCTTGGCCGGCGCGCGCGGCCATTGGGTGATCGCCGGACCGCCGGAAAAGATCGCGGACAATATCCAGACCTGGTTCGAAAATGGCGCTGCCGACGGCTTCAACGTCATGCCGCCCTGGCTACCCGGCGGGTTCGACGTCTTCGCCGAACAGGTGGTGCCGATCCTGCGCAAGCGCGGCCTGTTTCGCGAGGAGTACGCCGGCAAAACCTTGCGCGATCACTACGGCCTGACGAGGCCTGCCAGCGTCTACTCCAACGCCATCCAGGCGATCGCCTAATATCCCTGCGATACTCACCAAGAGACCGCAACGAAATGTTCAAAGATACTGTGCTCTCCAACTTCCTCTTCGCGCTCCTGCTCACCAACGCGCTTGCGGTGGTACCGGTACAGGCACAGGCACAGGAGCCCGCCAAGCCCGAACTCAAAGTCGGCTTCGTGCCCGGTCCTTATAACGATCCCGTCAATCTGCAACGCGCTCTGTGGGTGCTACGCGATCTCGGTCTGATCGAGATTCGCGACAGTAAGCCGATCGACGTCACCGAGCTCGACGTCATCAAGAATCCCGGGGGCATCAAGATCGTGCCACTGGAGGCGGCCCAGGCGCCACGGGCCCTTGACGACGTCGATTTTGCCGCCGTTCAGGGAAATTTCGCGATCTACAGTGGCCTGAAACTGACCAATGCCTTCGCGCTGGAGAAGATGACGACGCCGTATATCAATGTGGTGGCCGTAAAGCGAGGCAATGCGGAGAACCCGTGGGCACAGGATATTGTCGCCGGCTACAAGTCCCAGACTTTCAAGAATACTCTCGGACCGGTTCCACGAGGGCTTTGCGCTGCCGAATTATATGAAGTGAGGTCACCGGACTTCCAGCTGTCGTCTTGTTGCAAGCGGGCAGCAGTCAGCTCAGATGTTGAGCTAGAAACGGGCCGACCGCGTCAAGCACGGCGTCCGGCTGCTCCTCGGGTTGAAGATGGCCGCCGGGAATGGCCCGTCCTTCGACCTGGGTTGCCCAGTCTTGCCAGATCGTAAGCGGCGTTTCCGGCCCCTCGAAACGCCCCTGCTCCCACAGCACCAATACCGGGCAATCGAGGACGCGCCCGGCGGCGCGGTCGGCGAGATCGTGCTCGTGGTCGACCGTCGCCCCGGCCCGGTAATCCTGCATCATTGCGTGCCGGACTTCGGGCCGGCGAAATGCCGCACGATAGGCGGCCAGCGCCTCCTCCGACAAACAGCCGGGATCCTTCGCCATCTTCCGTAACGTCCAATCCAGGAAATAATCGGGATCGCCGCTCAACAGACGTTCCGGCAGATCATAGGGTTTGAGCGAACAGGAACCAATGATAGGCGCCGAGCCCGAACGCCTTGCCTGCCCTCGCCCACATCTCAGCCGACGGAATGACAGTCAACGACGCAAACGCCTGCACCGTACCAGGATGATCCAGAGCCAGCCGATATCCCACCCGCGCCCCGCGGTCGTGACCTATCAGGCCGAAACGGTGAAAACCAAAATGCTTCATCACGGCGAGCTGATCGCGGGCCATGGCCCGCTTGGAATAGGCCGCAGCATCGACTTGCTGCGGACCCCGGCTGTCCCCATAGCCCCGCAAATCCGTCACTACCACCGTGTAATGTTGCGACAGCACCGGCGTGAGGCGATGCCAGGCGACATGCGTCTGCGGATAGCCGTGCAGGAGCAGCAATGGCGGCCCGCTCCCACCGATAAACGACACGATGCGTGCGTCCTCAGTATCGATATCGTGCTGCTCGAACCCCTCGAACATGGATGCGGTTCCCCATCATTGCTTGGCGAATCGCAATATACCCCGATCGCGCTCGGCGCAGTAGGCGGCGAGTGCGATCGCGTCATCCTTGCCCAACTCAACCGCCCGCTGAGCGAGCCTCGCCACTTCGGCAATCTCGGTCGGTGTGCCTGAGATCCAGCCGTAGCCCTTGGCAAAGGCGTATAAAGAGGCGGCCCTACCGTAGGCTGACGCAAAATCCGGATCGAGTTTGATCGCGCTATTGAAGAGGCGCAACGCCTCGGCGTTCGCTTGCAGGCCAGCAAACTGATAAAGCCTGGCCGAACCGCGCAAGTAGAGAGCATAAGCGTCGAGACTTTCGGTCGGCTTGCGCTTTCCACGCGCGATCTCGGCCGTTTCAACGGCTGGCGCGATCGCTCCGACAACGCTTTCAGTCACCTGGTCCTGCAGATTGAAAATGTCGTCGAGACCACCATCAAATCGATCTGCCCAAAGGTGTCCCCCAGTGGAACTATCGATGAGCTGTCCCGTGATGCGCACTCGGTTTGCCGCTTTGCGGACGCTTCCTTCCAAAACGTAGCGTACCCCAAGTTCTCGCCCCACCTGCTTCACGTCGATAGCGCGTCCCTTGTATGTGAAGCTCGAATTGCGGGCGATGACGAACAGCGCCTTGAACCGGGACAGCGCCGTGATGATGTCCTCCACTATCCCGTCGGCAAAATATTCCTGCTCTGGGTCACCGCTCATGTTTTGGAACGGAAGCACGGCGATGGAGGGTTTGTCGGGAAGGGGGAGCGCCTGAGATTGGCCCACAGCGGAACCTGATTGTGCTGCGGAAGGGCTTTCGCCAGTCAGCCGAACCCGCCACGCCCGCATAGGCTCAGCAATGTTCTTGAGGGGCTGCGGTCCCATATCATCACAGGCAATGTCGACCTTGCCCCGGACCTGCCGATAGGCATCGTCGGAAATGTAGATCCCACCAGGTTCGGCGATGCCCTCAAGGCGGGCAGCGATGTTGACGCCGTCGCCGAAGATGTCATTTTCATCGAAAATGACGTCATCGACGTGAATGCCGACTCGGAATTCGATCCTTTGATCCTGCGGCACAGCGGTATTCCGCTCTGCCATACCGCGCTGGATTGCAAACGCATTCCGCATCGCATCGACTGCGCTGGCAAACTCGACCAGCATGCCGTCGCCGGTCGTCTTGACGATGCGGCCTCGGTGCGCGCTGATTGTCGGGTCAACAAGCGCTCTTCTAATCGACTTTAGCTGGGCTAGCGTACCTTCCTCGTTAGCACCCATCAGCCGACTATATCCCGCGACGTCCGCCGCCAGAATAGCCGCGAGTCGCCGCTCGACGTGCTCGTCGCTCAAGACGCACCTCTGCCCGGGAAATGAGTCGAGCACGATCTCCCTGATGGAGTCACAGCACACAGAAAGATTGGGGAATGGAACTACGGCCATGCACCAAAACAAGTTTCATGAGGCGCCTTCCAATGTGCGTTGCCAACTTCCGTTCAAGATCGATCGAGGAACTGACAATAGCGGTTTCAACGAATGCATGAGTTAAGCGGGCCAAAATGCCACGTCACCGGCTTGCTGCGGTTGAAGGAAGTTGCGCTCCAGCTCAGCTTCGTTGGCGTCAAAGGCGAGCGCAGCCGGCATCACCGCCAGATTGATCCAGAGGATGATCGCGACGCGCGTGACGATCAGGTAGCTGGTCATGCAAATACTACTCCCGATGCGAGATGTCGATTGGCTCGACGGTATAGGGACGCGTGCTCGTATCGTGATCTCCAGGGTACCGTGCACGCCCGTAGTAATCTTGATCATTCGTGATCTGTTTAGAGGGAAACTGCGCTCTTGCTCTCAATCCTTCAAGAGAGGCAATCGCTGCGTCGTCCTTAAGTCCGTGAGATCCCGCCCATAGCAAGGTTCGACGCCCGGTCAGAACAGATATTCAAGAAATAGGTGCGGCCGACGAACTCACCAGCAGGGCGATGCTACCCCGGTCGCATGGGAAGTCGACTTGGGGTCAGACTCAGAATAACTCGCAATTCGGCGCCGATCGGATTGGCCGCGAACTTTCGAGGAAAGCTGCTTTCGACCCTAAACTCCCCTGCCATCCTGTTTGCCGATCACGCAGCGCCACGCCGCCAGGCGCTCGGCCGGATGCTGCTTCATCCACTCCGCGAGCTGCGGCGCGCCCATCAGGCAGGATTGCATTGAGACCTGAGCGAAGTCTGAGGTGGTGACGGTCTGCTCGTGGCAATTTGCCGGAGCGGAGAGACTGCAGCGCACGGCGATTATCTTGATCACGACAGGAGAACCCCGTTGCTACGATGGGCATTGGCGCCGCTAACCGTATGACTTACTGGTGCCTTGTTCTGCTTCTCGCTGACTGGATCAG
>Ga0137398_10001053_pt1 | contig 10835 bp, 6 predicted proteins | sample czorhiz216metaG_FD_106659 | JGI IMG/M metagenome (GOLD analysis project Ga0137398, IMG submission 106659) | Vadose zone soil microbial communities from Angelo Coast Range Reserve, California, USA - czorhiz2.16 metaG | ecosystem: Environmental > Terrestrial > Soil > Vadose zone | place: USA...
GAGCGGGGCCGCGTCTATGCCGAGAACCTCGGATTGGCCCTCCAGCTCACGAACATCCTCCGCGACATCGGCTCCGACCTGAAGCGCGGGAGGATCTACCTCCCGCTCGCGGATCTGAAGGCGTGCGGCTACTCGGTGGACGACCTGAAGCGCGGGGAACGAAGCCCCGCGTTCCACCATCTCATGCGATTCCAGGCCGAGCGGGCTCGCGGATTCTTCGACGCGGCCGAGCAGGAGGCGGCGACGCTCGACCGGAAACGGATCCTGGCGGCCCAGATCATGGGCCGAATCTATCGAAGGCTTCTCGAGCGGATCGAAGCCTCGGGCTACGACGTGTTCCACCGCGAGATCCGCGTTCCATTCCTCGAGCGCGCCTGGATCGCCGGAAGCTCCATCCTCTCGGCCCACGCCCTGCGATGAGCGGTCGCTTCGACGCGATCGTCGTGGGCGCCGGCTTCGCCGGGGTCGCGGCGGCCACATCGCTCGCCGAGCGCGGCGCGCGCGTGCTCGTGCTGGAGACGAGGCAGCGCCCGGGGGGCCGCGCCTATTCCTGGACCGACCCCGCGACGGGCGAAGTGCAGGACAACGGCCAGCATGTCCTCGCCGCCTTCTACGAGGAGACGCGCCGGCTCCTTCGCCGCCTCGGGACCGAGGACGCGCTTCAGGTAGATCCCACGTTCCGTCTCGAGATCTGGGAGCGCGGGCGGGGATCCTTCACGCTTCGCTGCCCGGACCTTCCTTCCCCGCTCCACTGGCTGGCCGCGATCGGCACGTGCCGAAGGCTGGGCGTTCCCGCCCGCCTCCTCGCGCTCGATCTCCCCCGGCGGGTGCGCGCGCTCGCGGCCCGCAACGGGGACGGCTCGAACCTCACCGTGGATTCATGGCTGCGCGAGATCGGCGGGAACGAGGACCTGAACGCGATCCTGCATCCCCTGGCACTCGCGTCCCTCAACGAGTCGCCGTCCGAAGGGGCGGCCGGCCTCTTCGGCCGCGTGCTCGACCGCATCTTCCAGAGCCCCGCCCGATCCAGCGGGCTCGCGCTCCCGGGGCGCGGGCTCGGAGACCTCCTCGCGGGCTTCGAGGAATTCGTCGGCGCGCGCGGAGGCGAGGTCCGCTATCGCGCGACCGTCCTCGGCGTCCGCGTGGAGTCCGGCCGGACGGCCGGGCTCTCGCTCCTCGCGGGCGAGCGCCTCGAGGCGCCGTGCGTCATCCTCGCCGTCCCTCACGACCGGGCTGGATGGATGCTCGCTCCCGAGCACTTCGGCGCCTTCCACGGGATCACGCAAGTCCCCTGGTCGCCGATCGTCTCCACGGTGCACACCTACGACCGCCCCGTTCTCGCTTCGCGGTTCGTGGGGCTGCTCGGCACGCGAACCCAATGGGCGTTCGACCGTGGCTCCTCGCCCGCGGGAGGCCACGCGGTCGGCACGGTCCGGAGCGCGGCCTTCGCCGACGAGGAGCGTCCCGGTGCCGCGATCCTCGAGGAGACCGCGCGGGAGCTGGCCGAGGCGTTCCCCGCGGCGCGCGGGGCGACGCTCCTTCGCGCGCGCGTCTACAAGGAGCGGCGCGCGACCATCCGAGCCACGCCCGGGGTGCAGGCGTTACGCCCCCCGACGCAGACGGCGGTGCACGGTCTCTTCCTCGCCGGCGACTGGACCGACACGGGGCTGCCCCCCACGATCGAGGGCGCGGTCCAGAGCGGGCATCGCGCCGCCGGGCTGGCGGCTTCGGCGTGAGACCCTCGCCGCCTCCTTCCCTGCGCCGGGCCGTCCTCGCCTGGTACTCGGGAGCGAAGCGCGATCTCCCCTGGCGGCGGACCCGTGATCCCTACGCCGTCTGGGTGAGCGAGATCATGCTGCAGCAGACGCGCGTCGAGACCGTCGTCCCCTTCTACGAGGGATTCCTCCGGCGCTTTCCCGATGTGGAGTCGCTCGCGAGGGCCCGCGAGCCGGCCGTGCTCGCCGCGTGGTCGGGCCTCGGCTACTACCGTCGCGCGCGGCACCTGCACGCGGCGGCTCGCATGGTCGCGCGCGAGCACGGAGGGCGGATTCCCGGTGACCGCGTATCGCTTGAGGAGCTCCCGGGGATCGGCGGCTACACCGCGTCCGCGATCGCGAGCATCGCCTTCGGGGCGCCCGAGGCCGCGGTGGACGGGAACGTGATTCGCGTCATCGCGCGGATCGCCGGGTTCCGGGGCCGGCGCGATTCGGCCGCGCTCCGCCTCCAGGTCGGCGCGTGGGCCGAGTCCCTGGCCCTCGGCCCGAGCCCCGGCGACTGGACGCAGGCCGTGATGGAGCTGGGCGCCTTAGTCTGCCTCCCGCGCGATCCGCTCTGCACCCGCTGTCCCGCCGCGCGCCTCTGCGTCGCGCGGAAGAGCGGCGATCCCGGCCGCTACCCGGAAGCCTCCACCCCGAAGGCGCCCCGCGCGGAGCGACGGCTGCTGCTTCTTGCGAGCGCGGGGGACCGCGTCCTCCTCGTCCCGGACAATGCCGACGCCAAGGCCTCCTGGACGCTCCCCTACGCGGTGCTCGGCACCTCGACCTCACCCCGGAGCGCCGCGCGCGCGTTGGCGGCGCGGCATCTGAGGCGCGCGGCAGAGCCATCCGGTCCGAGCACCACCTTCCAGCACCGGACGTTCTCGCACAACATGACGTACGAGGTCTGGTGCCTGAAGCTGCCACGCGGGGCGAAACCGGACCCCGAGCGCGTCTGGGCCACGCGCCGACAGCTCCGCGGGCTTCCGCTGCGATCCCCGACCCTCAAGGCATTGAAGAGCCTGGACCCCTGACTACACCCCGAAGGCGACGGGATCCCAGGTGAGGCCGAGCTCCGACGGGGGCGCCATGTAACCCGCGAGCGCGGAGGCGGCCACGACGGGCGGGCTTGCGAGGTAGCCCTCGCCACCCAGGCCCATGCGGTTCTGCCAATTCCGGTTGAAGCTCGTGATGGCGCGCTCGCCCTTCGAGAGCGCGTCGGGTCCCTGCCCGAAGCAGGGGCCGCACCACGACTGCCGCACCTCGCCCCCCGCCGCGCGAAACACCGAGGCGATGGACTCCCCGGCGAGGCGCGGATCCGGTCGCTCGATCAGCCTCTTCACCGTGCCGCTGCCCGGGAAGATGACGAACTCGGCGCCGGGGGCGACCCGCTCGATCCCCCGCGCCCTCGCCGCGCGCAACACCAGCGCCGCCTGGAGGAGATCGTCGTATCCGCCGTTGGTGCAGGATCCGATCATCGCCTTGGTGAACGTGATGCGCTCTCTCGCGATCTCCTCCGCCGCGAAGGCGTTCCCGGGGCTGAAGGGCTTGGCGATCATCGGCACCACCCCGGCGAGATCGAATGTCTCGTCGATCTCCCAGCGCGCGTCCTCCCCGGGAGCCACTCGGGGGTAGCGGAGCTTAAAGCCCCGCTCGCGGTACCAGGCCTCCGTCACGTCGTCCTGAGCGAAGATTCCGTTCATCGCCTCGGCCTCCGCCATCATGTTGGCGATGGTGTTCCGATAGGGGATCGGGAGCTCGCGGCTCGAATCCACGAACTCCACGCTCATGCCCTGCGATTGCTTCGCGCCCCAGCCGTGCAGGAGCTTCAGCACGATGTCCTTCCCGCTCACCCAGGGCTGGAGCTTCCCCGCAAAGACCACCCGCCGCTGGCGGGGCACCGTGAAGTAGACGGCGCCCAGCGCCCAGCCGAACCCCAGGGTGGTGCTCCCCACTCCGATTCCCAGCGCTCCGTAGGCGCCGTACGCGCGGCTATGGGAATCGGCGCCCGGGTAGAACCCGCCGGGGAGGATGAGCCCCTGCTCGGGGAAGTAGAAATGGAAGATCCCGGTGCCGGGCGGAGCATAGAAGGGGGCCCGGATCCCGTGCTTCTCCGCGAACTCGCGCGAGATCGAGGTTTGCTTCTCGTCGGCTTCCTTCCCGGTGAAGACGAAATGATCGTTGGCGATCGCGACGCGCAGCGGCTCCGCCTCGCCCCCGCCCACGATCTGACGATACGTGTGGATCGCGAACGGCGCGGTGCCGTCGGACGCCGGGAGCAAGTCCGCGAAGAGCTCGATCGTATCGCCGGGCTTCACCTCCGCCCTCTTGTCCACGCGATGCGCCCAGACGATCTGCTCGGTGCTCGACATGGAGCGCGCGGCCGCGGCATCGGGAAACGCGACCTCCATCGCCTTCCGTCCCGCGCGGAACTCCCGGCGCCCCGTCTCGAAGATGCCGCCGCCCTGGCGGATTTCCTGCTCCTTCGTGGAGAGCGGGATCGGCTCGTAGGATTTGGAGCGCGTGACGTTCCGGAGCGCCCGCGTCGCGGGATCGAACTCGAATTCGTCGCCGTCCTGGGCGTCCCGGACGGCCTCGGGGCTCTGCACGGCGTGCAGCCCGAGATTCAGCGCGTTGCGCCGGAAGATGTCACCCATCCCCGCGCCGCAGACGATGACCATCGTGAGCCCTGACTCCTCCGCGATCGCCTTCAGCCCCGCGGGGGACATCTCGCGGGAGGAGCCGATGGCGAAGCGGTCGCCGGCGATCAGGAAGGTTTCGCCGCGCCGAACGCGATCGCGGAAGTCGGGCATCAGGTAGCGGAAGGCGCCCTCGATCCAGCGCTTGTCCAGCGTGGCGAGACTCTCGGAGACGCAGTCCTGGGCGGGTGTGATCTGATCGGTGTCGATGGCGTCGAGCTTCTGCCCCGGACGCTTGGGGTCCCAGAAGATGAGCGCGCGGCCGCGCACGGGGGCGGCGCTCACTGGAGCCCGCGGGCCAGGTAGAGCTCGCCGTGGACCCTCATGTAGCTGATCACGAAGGAGCGGCCGTCGCGCCCGATCAAGAGCGAGTTGATGCCCGATACTCCACCCGGGCTGCGCGGGGAGACCGCGTGCCAGAACTCGCGCTTCCCGGTCGCGACCTCGACCCGGTGGATCGAGCACGGGAGCTTCCCGCGCTCGTAGGCGAAGACGGCGTCTCCTTCGGGGGACCAATGGTGGGGCCGCTCTCCGGGGAGAATTCCCTCGAGGGGCCGCGGGGACCCGCCATCGAGCGGAAAGATGGCGTGGTCGCCCGACGAATCCTTGGCGAGGACACCCTTGCCGTCCGGCGAGACGCGACCCAGATGAAGCCCCACACCCTCGTCGCTGATCGGACGCGCGCTCTTCGATTCGAGGTCGTAGACGTAGAGCCGGATCGCCTTTCCCGACTCCGTGGCCGAGAGGCAAAGGCCCTTCCCGTCCGGGAGCCAGGTCGCATCGTGCACCCTCAACCCCGCCGTGGGGAGAGCCTGCTCCCGGCCCGCCCCGACCGGGATGAGGATCAAGGTTCCGTCCTTGTTGGCCAGGACCCAGCGGCCATCCGGCGAGAACTCGCCCGCCTTCGCATCCCCCAGACGAACCGCCGGAGATCCGTCCGTGGCTCTCATGTACGCCGAAGGCGCTCCCCCGCTGGACAAGCCGGTCTCATCGAACAGCACCCACTTCCCGTCCGGCGAGATGTCCCGGCCAAGGGACCAATCCAGACAGGAAAGGTCCCGGGGATCCTCGCCCGGCCCATGCCACTCCATCTTCATCTGCGGCGTGGCCTGGATGAAGAGCATCGCGCCGGAGGCGGACACATCGGTCAAATAGGGAAATCCCGTCTGGCGTTGAAGGACCCGGAGCGTCCCGTCGGGCCTGTTCTCGTGCATGGCCGGAGAGCTTCCAAGGCGCTGCCCCGAGATCCAGATGGTTCCGCGGGGAGACCACGCCATTCCCCAGGCCGTGGACCACGACGTCGAAAGCGTTCGGGCCCGTCCCTCCGCGTCGATCTCGACCACGTTGCCGCCGTTGTCCCCCCGCGTCGGATGCTCCAGCACCGCGACTTTCTTCCCGTCGCGAGAAACGCGCGGGTGGCTCAGCCAACCGTGCGACTGGTAGAGCCTGTGCCCGATCGGATACTCCAGATGAAAGACCCCGCCCAGATCCCGAACCACCGCCAGGCCCTTGCCATCCGGGCTCCAGTCCGCGAACGTGACCCGGTCCGCGACGTGCCGGGGAATCCCTCCCATCATGGAGACGCGGGCCAGGGTTCCCAGCTCGACGAAGCCGCCCGTGTCCATGGTGTCCAGCCGGACGGCCAGCTCGCTCGTGGACGCGACGGCCAGAAGATCCGCCTTCAGTCCGATGGCGCGGGACTCGGGCATCTCCACGCGGACCACGAAGATCTCGGAGGGCTGCCCGTCCCAGGCCGCGCTGTACACCACCGTCTGACCGTCGGGGGCGAATCGCGCCCCGCTGATCTCGCCGTCCCGGAACGTGAGCCTCTGATAGCTGGTGTCCGCTCCGGAAGCCGCAGAGGACGCGCTCCCCGAAGCCTCGCCGCGGCCCCCACCCTCTCGCACCAGCTCCAGCGCCAGCGCCAGGTCGCGCGCCGAATCGATCCGGGAGTCGGCGTGTTTCTCGAGGCAGCGCCGCAATACCTTCCCCAGCCCGGGATAGGCCGTCTCGACCTCCCGCGGCAGGGGCGGCGGATCGCCCCTCAAGATCGCGCTCATGCGATCCGCGATGGTCTCGCCGGGAAACGCGGGCGCGCCGGCCAGCATCTCGTAGAGGATGGCGCCCAGGGTGAAGAGATCCGTGCGGTGGTCCACGCCGAGGTCGCGGATCTGTTCCGGCGCCATGTAGCTCGCGGTTCCCAGGAGCTGCCCCGTGACGGTGAGGTTCTGGAGCGTAGGGCCGGTGTCGCTCACTCTCCCCAGGCCGTCCTTCGTGATCTTCGCGATCCCGAAATCCAGGATCTTCACGCGCCCGTCCGGGAGGAGGATGAGATTCTCGGGCTTCAAGTCGCGATGGACGATGCCCTTCGCGTGCGCCGCGGCCAGCGCCAGGGCGATCTCCGTGGCCAGCTCCAGCGCGCGCCCGGCGGGAATGGGTGCTGCGTCCAGCGCCTGCCGCAGCGTCTCGCCCTCGATGTACTCGGAGACGATGTACGGCGTCCCCTCGAAGGTGCCCACATCGTAGACGGCCATGATGCCGGGATGGTTGATCTGCCCGGCGGCGCGGGCCTCCTGCTCGAAGCGCCGCATGCGGTCCGGATCGGAGATGAAGCTCTCGGGCAGGACCTTGACCGCCACGTCGCGCGAGAGCCGCTCGTCGCGGGCGCGATAGACCTCGCCCATGCCGCCGGCGCCGAGGAGCGCGACGATCTCGTAGGGTCCGATGCGGGTGCCGGTCGTGAGTGCCATGGGTTCGGCGCGGGAGCGCGGGGGCGCTCGCGGCGTGCTTCAGTCTAGCGGGCGTCCCTCAGATCGTCGAGCGCTCCTTCGAAGGCGCTCCGCACGCCTTCCATCGGCTCGCCGGGGAGCGCCTCGCGGAGCGCGCTTCCGGCGCGTCCCGACTTGAGCTTCCCGAGGGAGCGGGCGGCCGCCGTGCGCACGCGGAACCAGGGATCGCGGAGAAGCTCGATCAACCGCGACTCCACGCGGTCCTCCAGGATGCCCAGCTTGCCCAGCGCCTTGGTCGCGGCCTCCCGCGCTTCGTTCTTGTAGAGGGGGCGTGTGTACTCGAGGACGATCGGAACGGCCCGCGGATCCCGAAGCAGGACGAACCCGTCGAAGATGAGCTGGCGAAGGACGTCGCGGTGACTCTCGCGCGGAAGCTCGGCCCGGAGGGTCTCGAAGGCGTCCTCCCGCTTGGCCCGCGCGATGCCGAGGAGCGCCATGCCGGCGTTGTACTTGCTCTCTTCGGAGGAAACCATCCGGCGCAGGTGCTTCAGCGCTTCGTCGCCGCCGATCCAGCCCAGCGCCCAGGCGACGGCGCGGCGGACACGCGGCTTCTGTCCCTTCGCAAGGTTCGCGACGCGCTCCACGAGGTCGGCGCGGCGCGTCCCGATCTCGCCCAGCGACGCCAGGGCCGCGATTCGCACGCCCCAGAATCGGTCGCTCCGCGCGGCCCGCGTGAGCGCCTCGACCGCGGCCTCGTGCCCCGAGGACGCGAGCTCGCGGGCGCAGCGAATGCGCTCGAGAACGAAGTCGGATTCGGCGAGACCGTGGAGCAGCTCCTCGGCGGAGCGCGGAAACTCCATGAGCTTCATCAAGTCGTGCTCGGGATCCAGCGCGACATAACGCGGTTTCTGCGGCAGGGGAATCTGGATCGTCTCCTTGCGCTGCTGGACGTCGATCGGGAGCCTCAAGCGGCGCTCCCCCACCAGAAGCTCCAGCATCATGGGCAGGCGGAACACCGCCGGCGTCACCGCGTCCGGCTCCTGGACCTGCTCCACCGTGAGCAGGAGCGATTTGGACCCCGCGTCCCACTCGCGGGTCACCCGGATCTCGGGATGCCCTCCGCGGTGGATCCACTGGTCGAAGAACCAGGAGAGGTTCCGGCCGGAGACCTCCTCGCAGGCGCGCCTCAAGTCCCCGGTCTCCACACCCCCGAACGCGTGGCGCTCGAGGTAGAGCTTGAGCCCGCGCCTCCAGACCGCGTCCCCCAGGGTGGCGCGGAGCATGTGAACGACCGTCGCTCCCTTCTCGTAGAGATGGCGGTCGAAGATGTCGGAGGGATGCCGGAAGCGCGTTTCCACGATGGGGCGCCGGTAGTCTCCGTTGTCCTCCACGAGGTAGGAGCACATCTGCTCCAGGCGCGCGTAATCGGCCTCGTCCCGGCCGTGCTCCGCCTCCCAGAAGACGACCTCGGAGTACGTGGCGAAGCCCTCGTTGAGCCATCCCTCGGACCAGTCCCGGCACGTCACGAGGTCCCCCCACCACTGATGCGCCAGCTCATGGGAGATCAGGGTCTCGTAGGTCTGGTCCATCGCGTCCTCGGGCGTCTGCAGCGCGCGCACGGTGAGCGTCGTGGCGCCCGTGTTCTCCATGCCCCCGAACGTGAAGTCGTACACGGTGGACTGGGCGTACTTGGGATAGGGATAGGGAACTCCGAACACCTTGGAGAAGGTCTCGATCATGAAGGGTGTCTTCTTGAAGAGCTCGCTTCCTTTCGCCTCGCTCCCGCGCGGCACGTAGCCCAGGAGCGGGACCTTGCCCGCGCGGTCCTTGAGCTCGACGAATTTTCCGACCACGAGCGACATGAGGTAGGCGGGGTGGGCCGTGTCCTGACGCCAGTGGTAGGTCACGGTCTTCCGGCGCACGCTCGCGCGGCGGGACACCAGCCGCCCGTTCCCGATCGCGCGATAGCCTTTCGGCACGGTGGCGATCAGCTCGAGGGTCGCGCGGCTCTCGGTGCTCTCGAGGCATGGGATCCACCAGTGCGTATCGTCGGCCTGGCCCTGGGACCAGCCCGCGGCGTGGCGGTCCGCCTCGGCCTCCGTCGGGCCCACGAAGAAGAACCCCTTGCGTGGCGACGTGGTGTACACGATCTCGACCGAGACTCGGCGCCCCGTCCCGAGGGGGCGCGGGAGCTTCACGCGGAGCTTCTCCCCCTCCGACTCGTGGCGCGCGCGGCGCCCACCGGCGCGAACCGAGGACACGTCCAGCTCCGCCGCGTCGAGAACGACCTCGCGAAGCCCTTCCCGAATGGCCTCGATGGTGAGGGTGACGCGTCCGGAGAGAGCCCGGCGCTCGAGGTCCACGTCCAGCGCCACCTTGTAATGGCGCACGTGGAATTCGAGATCGCGGCGAGGCATGGGAGTGCCCCTCCAGGGCTTCCGCCCGGAGGGCGGAAACGCCTCGAAGGGCGGCGTCTCGGGAGCCGCCCGCCTTCCCAGGAAGAGAGGGTGGTACAAGGGATCGCGCAACGACATTTCCATAACCTCCGGAGCGGGACGAGCCACGCATCCTCCACGACCCGGGGGATGCGTGTCAAGGACGAGCCGAGCGAGTAGAATGATCCGATGCAAGGCCACGCGCTCACCTCGTTCGTCCCGGTCTTCCTCGATTCGGCCGTCGACATCATCCCGCTCTTCCTCTTCGCGCTCTTCGTGGGGGCGCTCATCGAGGAGTTCGTCTCGGAACGCTTCATCGTGCGCTTTCTCACCGGGAGGAACCCGGGGACCATGGTCTTGAGCGCCGTCGTCGGCGCCCTGATCCCCCTCTGCACGTGCGGGATGGTGCCGCTCGCGGTCTCGCTGCGTCGCCGCGGCGGGGACATGAAGCATGTCCTCTCCTTCCTCACGGCGGGCGCCGCGGTGAGCATCCCGGTCCTTCTCCTGACCTGGAAGATCCTGGGCTTGCGGTGGGTCCTGGTGCGTTTCGTTGCCTCGATCGCGCTCGGGCTCCTGGCCGGCTACGCCAGCCTGGCGGCGCTCGGAGGCGCGGTCGGCCACCCCACCGAGTCTCCGGCCAACGGCGAGACCTTCGATGTGACCCCGATCGCCGGCCGCTCCCGGCTCCGCTCCGTGTGGCGCTGCTTCCTGGGGCAGGTCAAGGAGTACGCGCCGTGGGTGCTGGTGAGCCTGGTCCTGGCGGCGCTCGTGGACGTCCTCGTGCCGGGGCACTGGGTCGACATCCTGTACGGACAGCGGACCACGGTGGGCTCGCTCCTGGCCTCTGTCAGCGGCGTTCCCTTCTACTTCTGCTCGGGCGCCGAGCTTCCCCTGGTCCGCGAGCTGCTCGCGAAAGGCATGGGATTCGGCCCGGCCACCGCGATGATGCTGGCGGTGCCCATCGTGAACGTGCCCACGTTCGGCGTGGTGGGGAAATGGCTTGGTCCGCGGGCGGCCCTCGTCTACCTGGCCATGATCGTCGTGGGATCGACCCTTCTGGGGGTGATCGCGGGGAGGATCGTCGGACCGTAGCGGCGGTTCAGGCGCCCTTGTGCAGGACGACGTGGGTCGCGCGTTCCCCTGCGACGTGGCTCACGCATTCATAGCCCAGGGCGCGCATGTCGATCCCGTTCCAGAGCGGCTCCCCGGCTCCGAGCA
>Ga0137398_10001058_pt1 | contig 10811 bp, 6 predicted proteins | sample czorhiz216metaG_FD_106659 | JGI IMG/M metagenome (GOLD analysis project Ga0137398, IMG submission 106659) | Vadose zone soil microbial communities from Angelo Coast Range Reserve, California, USA - czorhiz2.16 metaG | ecosystem: Environmental > Terrestrial > Soil > Vadose zone | place: USA...
TCCGGAGCGCAACTTCTCAACGTGGCAGGTTTCGGCTCCGGGGTTCTCGTGTCCGCGGACGGGAAAGTCCTGACGGCGGCGCACGTTGTCCAGACGGCCGATGCCATCGCGGTCAAGTTTCTGAACGGGGAGACCCTGGGCGCCAGGGTCGTCTACTCCGAACCGGCCGCCGACGTGGCGCTCTTGCAGCTGGAGCGCGCGCCGGGGGCGTCCGAGGTGGCCCGGCTTGGCGACTCGGACGCGGTCGAGGTCGGTGATCAGGTCTTCGTGGTGGGAGCGCCGCTGGGGATCAGCCACACCCTCACCGTCGGGCACGTCAGCGCGCGCCGGGGGCCGGACGTCGCCCCCAGCGACATGCGCCTGGCCGAATTCTTCCAGACCGATGCGGCGATCACCCAAGGGGATTCGGGCGGTCCGCTGTTCGACATTTCGGGCAACGTCGTCGGCATCGTCAGTCACATTCTCTCCCGGTCGGGCGGCTCGGAGGGGCTCGGCTTCGCGGTCACGTCCAACGTGGCCCGTCGCCTCTTGCTGGAGGAGCGGTCGTTCTGGAGCGGCCTGAGCGGCACTCTCATCTCGGATGAGCTCGCGCAGATCCTCAACCTGCCCCCTCCCGGAACGGGACTGCTGGTCGAGAGAATCGCAACCGGCTCCCCGGCCGAGCATTTCGGCCTGAGGGCTGGCACCCTCCGCGCTACGATTGGCGATGACGATCTGATCCTCGGAGGCGACATCATCCTCGCGGTTCAGGGTATCTCCCTGGGCGATCCGGCCGGCTATCTCCTCGTGCGCCAGAAAATCAGCAAGGCTCACGCAGGGGAGCCGATCACGATCACCATCCTGCGCGCCGGAACGTTGCTCGATCTGACGGGCGCCCTCGAGCGCTGATCGAGCCTGGTGGCTGTTTTCCGGCACCTGTTTGATTCCAAACACCCGCCCCGACCGCCGCCCCGACCGGACACTCCTGCGCAACCCGCGCGCTTACAGGCTGTTCCCGCTCTGTCGCGCGATCTCGTCCGGTTGGCACGCGGTGTGAAAGGTGTCGATGTGAAAGACGCAGGGATGAAGGTGCGGGGACGATGTCGCAGCAGAGTTTCGAGGAGAGGAGTTCACGATGCGCGCGAGAATGATGGTCCTCATGGCACTCGCAGGCGTGCTTGCAGCGGGCTCGATCCGGGCTCAGGACTCACAACGCCCTCGCGCCGGGTCGTTCAACCTCGGGGTCGGGTCGTTCAACATGGGCCACTCCAAATCGTCGGCCGGAGTCGGTCTCGAGTACCGGCTCGACTCGCGCGCCTGGACACCCCGCCAAGGTGGACGGTTCTCGCTCATCCCCGTGCTGGGGATGACCGCCTCGTCCAAGAATGCGCTGTTTGGTTACGCGGGCTTGCGCAGCGACCTCAACGTCACGCGGAACTGGCGTCTCACCCCCGGGTTCGCCGTCGGGATCTATGCGCGAAACGGCGATATCAACCTGGGTGGTCCGATGGAGTTTCGCTCCAGTCTCGACATCTCGCGCTCCCTGAACAGACGAGGGACGCGCGCCGGCGTCACGCTCTATCACATCTCCAACGCCCGGCTCTACGACAGGAACCCCGGTGTCAACGCGCTCGCGTTCGTTCAGACCTACTAGTCGCTCTTCGCACGTCATGAGCAACCCCCCGCGCCTCGAGCTCGAGACCAAGGGGGGCGTGCGACCCGTTCAGAGCAATCGGCAGGCTTCCTCGAATTCCAGCCGCGGACCGCGCGGATGCAGACCCGCGGGGTCGCCATAGCCGAGGTTGCACAGAAAATTCGATCGCAGCCGGCCGGTCGGCTTGAACTCGCCCGTTGCCCCCTCGCCGCCTGGCGAGGGCGGGAAGAATTCCTCGTCCACCTTCGCATTGTCGAAGCCCGACATGGGGCCGCAGTCGAGGCCGAGCGAGCGGGCTGCCAGGATGAGATACGCCCCTTGCAGGGTCCCGTTGCGAAACGCCGTGGCCTCCGCCAGCTCGGGGGAGTTGAGGAACGTGTCGCGTAACCCGGGGTAGTGCGGGAACAGGCGCGGCGCCATCTCGTAGAACCGTTCGTCGTAGGCGACAATCGCCGTCACGGGCGCGGCCATGGTCTTGTTCAGGTTTGCCGGCGGCAGCGCCGGTCGCAGTCGTTCCTTCGCCTCCCGGGTGCGCAGGAAGAAGATTCGCGCCGGGGAGAGATTGGCGCTGGTCGGTCCCCACTTCATCAAGTCGTAAAGCCGGCGCAGGAGCTCGTCGCTCACCGGCCGGTCCAACCATGCATTGTGCGTGCGCGCCTTGCGAAACAACCGATCGAGTGCTTCGTCGCTCAGTGCGTGCGGCGCCATGTCTCTCCTTTGTCAGCGTCCTGTCCGCTCGATGATCCTTCGCCTTCGTTCCATGATGCATCATGATCCGCCCGCCTCTGCGGGGGGTCGGCCAAATCGGTCGGTCCCGCCGGTTCACGCAGGTCGAGAACGAGAGAGCGGCTGGGGAAGCCGACCCGGGCTCACCAGTAAGGCACACACCCCCGATCCTCTCTTCACGCCGCGTGCCAACGCGGCAGCGATCGACGGTTTGGTCGGCAAGGCGCTGACAATGCGGCGGTTATGCGCAGGGGCGACAGGTCCCGGGCGAAAGGCTCGAGTGCCTGGAATCAGACAGGTGTATGAAAACAGTCGGAAAAACGGGCGGCGGCCCACGACACACGATGAATGGACCGTGCCGGCTCAAAACGCGAGAGGTGTGGTTCGTGAAAATCGATATCGTCTGATCGCGTGATAAGATGGTGGGCAATTCCGTTGGGGAATCAGGGGAGGGGCTGCGGCCTTGGGGAACGGCGCTCCCGGCTCGGGTCGGGCGATCTGGAGTGATGCGGGCCTGCCGCCCGCGGTCGGCGGGGTCGTGTCGCCGGAATCGGACCCTCTCGCCCGGGCGCTCGGCGAGATCGCGCGGATTGTCGCCGAGACGCTGGAGCTCAAGGAAGTGTTCGCGCGGGTGGCCGCTGCCGCCGGCACCGTCCTGCCGTTCGACCTGATGGGCCTTTCGCGCCTCGAGGGCCCCGATACGCTGACGCTCTACTCCTTCGTCGGGAACGTTCCGGGCCCTCCGCTCGTCATCCCTCTCGATCAGTTCTCTCCCGCGGTGCGGCCTTCGGGCACCGGCGCGCAGCGGTTCGACGACCTGGCGAAGGTGCTCGACCCGAGCTTCCCTCAGGACAGAAAGATCCAGTCCGACGGCATGCGCTCGGCGCTCATCAACCCGCTCCTGCGCGGCGATCAACCGATCGGCTTCGTCTACGTGGCGTCCAAGCGGCCGGCGGCCTTCACCGCCCTGCACGAGGCGGCCCTGCGACCGATCGCCGGTCTCCTGAGCCTGGCCCTCGAGCACGAGCGGCTCTGGAACCTGGATGGCGCGCGGCGGCGCCGGCTGGACGCCATCGACTCGCTCTTTCTTACGCTCTCCGAGTCTCTGGACGTGCGGGGCGTCTTCAACCAGGTGTCCGAGGTCGTGAAGCCGGTGCTGACTCACGACCGCCTCATGCTGACTTCGCTGAGCGCGGACCGAAGCGAGATCACGGTCGATGCGATCTCCGGCGAGCCGATCCCCGATTTTCCGACCCGGATGCCGGTGACGGGCGCCGCCTGCAAGCCGGCCACCGAGTACGTGCTGATCCCGGACGTCGAGGCTCTGCCGGATCAGACCCAGGGTCCCCGGGCCGGCTGCCGCCATCTCGGCATGCGATCGCTGCTCAAGATGCCGCTGCGTTTCGAGGGGGGCCCGGGCTGGCTGGTCTTCCTGTCGCGGACGCCGGGCCAGTACACCGAGGAAGACGTGGTGGTGGCGCGCCGAGTCGTCGATCATATCAGCCTGGCGCTGTCGCACCAGAGGCTCGCCGAGGAGGGGCGCCGCGCGGCGGAGGCGGGCGAGCGGGCATCCAGGCTCGAAGAGCGCGTTGACGCGCTGCGGAGCGAGCTCGAATCAACGCGAGGTTACGGCCGGGTGATCGGCCAATCCCGCAAATGGAAGGCGGTCCTCAACCAGGCGGCGAAGGTGGCGCCGACCGAGACGACCGTCCTGCTCACCGGGGAATCGGGCACCGGCAAGGAGGTGGTGGCCCGCTTCATCCATCGCGGCTCGCCGCGATCGCGCGGGCCGTTCGTGGCGGTCAACTGCGCCGCGCTGCCGGAGACCCTCCTCGAGTCGGAGCTGTTCGGGCATGAGAAAGGCGCTTTCACCGGAGCGACCGCGAGCCGGGCGGGCCGCATCGAACAGGCCGCCGGAGGGGTGCTGTTCCTGGACGAGGTGGGGGAGATGACCCCGCTGGTGCAGGCGAAGCTGCTGCGCGTTCTGCAGGAGCGCGAGTACCAGCCGCTGGGCGGCACGCGCCCGGTCAAGGCGGACGTGCGTGTCGTGGCGGCCACCAACCGCGATCTCGAGGCGGCCATGGCGCGCGGCGAGTTCCGGGATGACCTCTACTACAGGCTGCGGGTCTTCGAGATCCGGCTACCCCCTCTGCGCGAGCGACACGACGACATCCTTCCGATGATCGAGTCGTTCCTGGAGGAGATCGGCTCGACGATCGGCCGCACCGCGGCCGGGATTTCGCGCGAGGCGCGCGACGTCCTTCTGGCCCACTCCTGGCCGGGAAATGTCCGCGAGCTGCGCAACGCCCTGGAGCGGGCGACCATCCTGTGCGACGGCGGCCTGATCACCGTCGAGCATCTGCCGTTCGGAGCGGGGCACGGAGCCTCTCCCGGAACGGGGGCCGAAGGTTCCGCGGGGGTCGAAAGTTCCGCGGTGGCCGGAGGCTCCCCGGTGGCCGGAGGTTCCGCGGGAGCGGGGCCTGGAGGCTCCGCTCCCGGCCGGGGAGCGTCCGCCGATCCGCTTCCTCCCGGCGGCGTGAACCTCGACTCGATGGAGCGCGACATGGTCGTCAAGGCGCTGCGGCAGGCGGGGAACAACCGCTCGCAGGCGGCTCGCCTGCTCGGCATCACCCGCTCGCAGCTCTACTCCAGGCTTCAGAGGCACGGTCTCGACGCCGGGGCCGAGCCCCGGCGCTGACGGTTTTTCCGCACCTGTAGATCCCCGGACACCACGCCAGACCGCACCGATCCGCTTCGAACCATCGGCTTCTCCCTCCAACCGACGCTATCTCAGCGCTTTGCTCGATCGATGGTCGGGCTCCGCCTGACTGGCACGTCATTTGAAAGGGAGGTAGACGGAGCGGATGGAAAGTTCCGCGGAGGATCCGATGTCGCAGGTCAGCGTGGAGCAGGTGATAGGCAGGCTGGCGACCGACGAAGAGCTGCGGCACCGGTTCGAAGATGACCGCCAGGCGGTGATCGACGAGCTGGTCGCTTCGGGTCTTCGGCTCACGCCTGTCGAGCGGCGCGCGCTCTTCGATGTCGACTTCTCCGCCTGCAAGCGGTTCGCCCGATGCCTCGACCCGAGAATCCAGAAAGTCAGCCTCAAAAGGAGAGACAAGTGACCTTGATCACCCGCAGTCGGTTCGACCAATTCCAATCGCGGACGCTGCGCGGCAGTCTCGGAGCGGTCGCGTTCTACATCCTGTCGTTGGCCGCTTGCGAGACCAGCGCCCAGCCGGCGTTCGAGCGTCCGCCGGCGCCCGTCTCGGTCGTCGCCGCCGTCAGCGATGCGGTGCCGATCTATGTCGACGAGGTCGGCAAGAGCGTCGCCCGCGAGGTGGTGTCAATACAACCCCAGGTCTACGGGCGGATCACCGCGATTCATTTCACCGACGGAGCCGATGTCAGGAAGGGGGACGCGCTCTTCACCATCGACCCGAGGCCGTATAAGGCCGCCCTCGACGCCTCCGTTGCCAACCTGGCGCAGGCCAGGGCGGCGCTCGACCTGGGCCGCATCCAGTTCGCCCGCGCCGCGGACCTCATCCAGACGAACGCCGTGTCGAGGTCGGAGTACGACACCAGGAAGAACGCGGTCGAGGTCGCCGAAGCGCAGGTCGGGCAGGGCGAGGCGGCGGTCGAGACCGCCCGTCTCAACCTCGAGTACTGCTCGGTCCGCTCTCCCATCGACGGCCGCACCGGACACCGGCTGGTGGATGTCGGCAACGTCGTCGAGGCGAACAAGGGGTCGCTTCTCGTCATCCAGCGGCTCGACCCGATCTACGCCGACTTCAACATCACGGAAAACGACCTGACCGCCGTGCAGCGGAACATGTCCCAGGGCACGCTGCGGGTCGAGGTCCGGCTTCCGGACGCAGCGGGCGACCCGCGCGCCGGCTCGCTCACCTTTCTCGACAATGCCGTCCAGGACGGCACCGGAAGCGTGAAGCTCCGGGCCACGATTCCGAACGGCGACCATCGCTTCTGGCCGGGGCGGTTCGTCAAGGTCCGGCTGATCCTGAGCACCATCCGCGACGCCGTGCTGGTGCCCGCCGCCTCGGCGCAGACTTCGGCCAAGGGCCCGTACGTCTATGTCGTCAAAGAGGACTCCACCGCCGAGATGCGGCCGGTGACGCTCGGTCAGAGGCAGGAGGACCAGGTCGTGATCACGCGGGGGCTCTCCGCCGGCGAGCGGGTGGTGATCGAGGGTCAGATGGCGGTCACGCCCGGCGGAAAGGTCCGGGTCGCGAAGGCGCCCGAATCTCCGCGCACGGCCGACGGCGCCGTCCCGGCGGGCGAGAGGGGGCGGTCATGAATTTCTCCGAGCCGTTCATCCGGCGTCCGGTGATGACGGCGGTCCTCACCGCGGCCGTGATCCTGTTCGGCGCCCTGGCCTACTTTCAGCTGCCGGTGAACGACCTTCCGGCGGTCGACTACCCGGTGATCCAGGTGCAGGTCAGCTACCCGGGTGCGAGCCCCGAGACGATGTCGAGCAACATCGCCACCCCACTCGAGCGGCAGTTCATGCAGATCAACGGGCTCGAGCTCGTGACTTCCAAGAGCACCCAGGGTGAGACCAGCCTGACGCTGCAGTTCGCCCTGACCAAGAGCATCGACGCCGCCGCCACCGACGTGCAGACGGCGATCACCCAGGCCACGGGGAGCCTGCCGATCGATCTCCCCTCGCCGCCGACCTTCTCGAAGACCAATCCGAACGACCAGCCGATCCTTTATATCGCCCTCACCAGCGATACCGTCACCCCGGGCCAGCTGTACGACTACGGCAGCACCCAGGTCGGGCAGCGGATCAGCATTCTTCCGGGCGTGTCGCGGGTCAATGTTTTCGGCACCAAGTCCGCCATCCGGATCAAGGCCGATCCGTCGGCGATGTGGGCCCGCGGCATCTCGGTGGACGACCTGACGGCCGCCGTCAAGAACGGCACCTCGTACACCGGCGCGGGGCAGCTCGACGGAGCGTCAGGCACGGCGCTGCTCCGCCCGCGGGGCCAGCTCGAGGGGGCCGAGGCGTACGGCGATCTGATCGTCGGCTCGCGCGACGGCGCCCCGATCCATCTGCGCGACGTGGCCCGGGTCGAAAATTCCGTGCAGGACGAGCGGATCAATATGCGCTTCTGGGTGCGCGGCTACCCGGCGCCGACCGCCACGGTCGTGGTGGCGGTCTACCGGCAGGCGGGGGCGAACGCGGTGGAGGTGTCCCGCAGCGTCCGCGGCCTGCTGCCGCTCATCGGGGCGGAGCTCCCGGGATCGGTGCGGGTCACGCCGATCTACGACCGGTCGGTGTCGATCGTGAATTCGGTCACGGACGTTCAGGAAACGCTGCTCATCGCCTTCGCGCTGGTCGTCATCGTGATCTTCGTCTTCCTGGGCCGCGTCCGGGACACCTTGATCCCGGCCGTCGCGCTGCCGCTGTCGCTGCTTCTCACCTTCGTCGTGATGCGGATCCTGGGATACAGCCTCAACAATCTCACCTTGATGGCGCTCACCCTCGCCATCGGCTTCCTGGTGGACGACGCGATCGTGTTTCTCGAGAACACCGTGCGCCGGATGGAGCAGGGCGAGCCGGCCCTCCAGGCGACTCTCGGCAGCGCGCGCGAGATCAGCTTCACCATCGTCTCGATGACCGTGTCTCTGGCGGCGGTCTTCATCCCGCTGGTCTTCATGTCCGGGCTCGTCGGCCGCATTTTCAGGGAGTTCGCCATCACCATCGTCGTGGCGATCCTGGCCTCGGGGCTGGTGTCGCTGACGCTGACGCCGCTGATGAGCGCGAGGCTCCTTCAAGATCGAGGCGCCGGCTCGAAGAAAACCTGGATGGAGCGGGTCATCGGCGGGGCGGAGACGCGCTGGCTGTCGGTCTATGGCCGGTCGCTGACCTGGTTCCTGCGGCACCGCTGGGTCGCGGCGCTCATCTGGGTCGTCTGCCTGCTCGGCACGATCGGACTGTTCGCCGCCGTCCCCAAGTCGTTCCTCCCGCCGGGCGACAGCAGCTTCATCTGGGGCGTGATGATCGGCCGCGAAGGGTCGGCGCCCGAGCAGATGCGGGCGCTCCAGGACCAGGCCGACGATGTGTTGCGGCAGGATCCCGGCGTCCGGGCGACCTTCACCATGACCGGTAACGGCAAGTTCCTGTCGTCCAACCAGGGGTTGCTCCTGGCGTTCCTGAACCCGCCCGAGACGCGCGCCCCGATCCAGAATCTCGCCGGTCAGCTGATGGGCAAGCTCGGCGCAATCCCCGGCGTCCTGCCGTTCCTGCGGCCCTACCCGGTTCTCGAGATCAGCACCGGCGCGACCAACCAGAATCAGGGGCAGTACGCCTATTCCCTGTCGGGTGTTGCCCCCGGTGAGGTGTATGACGTCGCCACCCGGCTGATCGGGAAGCTGCGCGGGTTTCCAGGATTTCTGACCCTGTCGTCCGATTTCTTCAACAACACGCCCAGCCTGGACGTCGACATCCGACGCGATCAGGCCAAGACCTACGGAGTCTCCGAGACCCGCATCCTGGATCTGCTCCGGAACGCTTACTCGCAGAACTACCTCTACCTGATCAAGAAGCCGACCGACCAGTACCAGGTGATCCTGGAGGCCCAGGATGTCGCCCGCTCGAAGCCCCAGGACCTGTCGCTGCTTTACATCAAATCGGACGACGGGGCGCGGCTCGTCCCGCTCGACGCCCTGGTGAGCTGGAAACCGAGCCTCGGTCCTCAGGCCGTCAACCATCTGAACCAGTTCACCAGCGTCACGATTTTCTTCAATCTCAAGCCCGGGGTGGCGATCGGCGACGCGACCGATTTCATCGGCAAGGCCGCCGCGGAGATCGTGCCGAGCACAGTGCGCGCCGGGCTTCAGGGAGAAGCGCTGACCTTCCGCGACACGGTGCGCGACCTGACTCTGCTGATGGCGCTGGCCGTCTTCGTCATGTATGTCATCCTGGCGATCCTTTATGAAAGCTACGTCCACCCGCTCACGGTGCTCTCGACCCTCCCGACGGCGCTGGTCGGCGGGCTGCTGACGCTGGTCCTCTTCGGACAACAGGCGTCGCTCTATGCCTTCGTCGGCATGTTCATGCTGATGGGGATCGTCAAGAAGAACGGCATCATGATCGTCGACTTCGCCCGTCAGAGGACGGAGGCCGGCGAATCGGCCGAGAAGGCGATTCACGACGCCAGCATGGATCGGTTCCGCCCGATCCTGATGACAACGCTCGCCGCGGTCATCGGGGCGGTCCCGATCGCTCTCGGCTTCGGAGCCGACGGCGCGACGCGCCGGCCCCTGGGGCTGGTCATCGTCGGCGGACTGGTGGTGTCGCAGTTCATCACCCTGTACATCACGCCGGTCATCTATCTGTACCTCGAGCGCTTCCAGGAGAGGGTGCTCGACCGGTCGGCCTTCTTCCGCGCCGGCCGCCTGAGGTCTCCCTCCCTGCAGTCTCCCTCAATGGACGGCGAGATCGTGCCGGCGGCCGCCCCGGTGCCCGGCACTCTCGGCGGCGTCGCGACGGAGGTGTTCGAATGAACCGGTTCACTCGCATGGAAGATTCGGCAGGCAGGTTGCTCGCCGGAAGGTCGCTCGTCGCCACGGTGCTCGCCGGCGGTCTTCTTACCGGCACGCTCCTGGGCGGTTGCGCCGTCGGACCGACCTACAAGCGGCCCCCGATCACCGCCCCGGGACAGTTCAGAGGGTCGGAAAATCCTCTCAATGCGGCCCCGGCGGGGTCGACGTCCGGCGCGCCCGTACCCGTCACGGTGCCGGCCGCGCCGACTCCGCCGGAGGCCGCGACCACTCCCGAGGCCGCGCCGCCGGTCGTCCCGTCCGAAGCCGCGTCCTTCGCCGACCAGGCCTGGTGGGACACCTTCCAGGACGGCACCTTGAAGGCGCTGGTCGACGAGGCGCTGCGGAACGGCTACGACGTCCGTCTCGCCGCCGCGCGCGTCGAGGAGGCGCGGGCGGAAGCCGGCATCAGCCGATCGGAGTTCTTCCCGCAGCTGTCGGCCGACGGCGGCTGGTCGCGCGGCCGCCGGTCCGGCTTTGCATCCCCGATCACAACACCGGTGAATCTGTACGACGTCAATCTCGGGTTCTCATGGGAGATCGACCTCTGGGGGCGGATCAGGCGGCTGAACCAGGCGGCGCTGGCCCGGTATCTGGCGACCGAAGAGGCGCGCCGCGGCGTTCTGCTGTCGCTCGTCTCCGACGTGGCGACAGCCTACTTCCGCCTGCGCGATCTCGATCTGCAGCTCGCCATCGCCCAGCGGACCACCACCGCATTCCGGGAGACCCACGCCCTGTTCAACCGGCGCTTCGAGGCGGGGACCGCGTCGGCCCTCGAGACCTCGAGCGCCGCGGCGTCGCTATCGTCCACGGCCGCGACCATTCCGGATCTGGAGCGGCAGATCACCGACCAGGAGAACCGGCTGGCGCTCCTTCTAGGACGGCA
>Ga0137398_10001059_pt1 | contig 10811 bp, 10 predicted proteins | sample czorhiz216metaG_FD_106659 | JGI IMG/M metagenome (GOLD analysis project Ga0137398, IMG submission 106659) | Vadose zone soil microbial communities from Angelo Coast Range Reserve, California, USA - czorhiz2.16 metaG | ecosystem: Environmental > Terrestrial > Soil > Vadose zone | place: USA...
CGCCAGCTGACCGCGAACGGACTGACGGCCGATCAGGCCGAATTCACCGACGAGGCGTTGCACGCGATCATTCGCGACTACACCCGCGAGGCCGGAGTCCGCCAACTCGAGCGCGAGATCGGCGCCGCCTTGCGCAGCGTCGCGATGCAGATCGCCGAGGGCACCGCGACGAAAGTCATCGTCACGCCCGAGGATCTCCACGAGATGTTGGGCCCGCGCCGCTTCGAGAACGAGGTGGCGATGCGCACCAGCGTGCCGGGCGTCGCGACCGGCCTCGCCTGGACGCCGGTCGGCGGCGACATCCTGTTCATCGAGGCGACGCGCATCCCTGGCAAGGGCGCGCTGATCCTCACCGGCCAGCTCGGCGAGGTCATGCGCGAAAGCGCCCAGGCGGCGATGACGCTGGTCAAGGCCAGGGCGCAATCTCTCGGCCTCGATCCCAAACTGTTCGAGAGCAGCGACATCCACATCCATGTGCCGGCGGGCGCGATCCCGAAGGACGGGCCCTCGGCAGGCGTCGCGATGTTCACTGCGCTGGTGTCGCTGCTGACCGGCCGCACCGTCAAGAGCGACACCGCGATGACCGGCGAGATCAGCCTGCGCGGCCTGGTATTGCCGGTCGGCGGCATCAAGGAAAAGGTCGTCGCCGCGGCCGCCGCCGGGCTCGCCACGGTGATCCTGCCGGCGCGCAACCGCAGGGATTACGAGGACATTCCCGAAGCGGCGCGCAACAAGCTCGGCTTCACCTGGGCCGAGCGCGTCGAGGAGGTCGTCGAGGCGGCACTTGAACCGGCCGCCGCTGCACCGGCTCTCGAACCCGCCGCGCAATAGTCAGCGGCAATCGAGCGACCGCCCAGCGATGTGGCAGCGGGCGAGGATCGCGTCGTCGACGCCGTATAGCGAGCCGTCCCAGCCGCCCTCGCTGCGCTCCATCACGAAATAGCCGAAGCTCTCGAGCGCGAAGCCGCGCTGCACCGGCATGCCGTCGATCTCGGCGCCGGCTGGGTTCACCACCTCGTAGAGATTGGCGCCGCCGTCGCCGACGATCAGCTGGGCGGGCCGTTCGGGCCCGAACTCGTACGCGAGGAAATCGTGCAGATGGCCCGACAGCACGAGATCGAGATTGGCCGGGATCCGGCCGCGGAGCGCGGCTTGCTCGGTCGCATTCACCATGAGTCCGGCAAACGGCCCGCTCGACAGCCCCCAGACCGGCCGGTGCGTCAGGAGCCAGGCATGCGGTCCGAGGTTCGCCAGCAACGGCGCGAGTTGCGCGGCATAGGCCGCCACCTTGTCCGGCGGCGCGAGGAAATCGTCGGCGTCAGCACTGTCAAAAACGAGGAGGTCGAGACCGCCGATCGAGAGCCGGTAAGGATCGGTGTGCTCGGAGCAATCGCCACGCGCGGGGCGCGGATCGAGGAGGCGGAACCAGCCCCTCCCACCGCGGCGGCACAGCTCGTGATTGCCGCGCACGACGATCCACGGCGCGGCGGCGAGAAGCGGCGCCGCCGGATCGAAGAAGTCAGCCTTCCAGGTAGCCCAGTTATCCCCATGCGGGCTGCCGGCACAGCCAGCGCGTCCGGCCGGGCAACCGCTGACCCGGTAATAGTAATCGCCGAGATGGATCACGAGATCGGGCCGGTGGGTGGCCGCGTGCGCGGCAATCGCGGCGAACGGCCAGGCGGCCGGGCTGCGGCAATCCTGGACCGCACGCCCTTCGAGCCGACAGCCGGTATCGCCGATCACAACGATACGCTTCACCTGCGGCGGCACGACTGGCAATACCGCGCCGCCGACGGTAAGCCGCGTCGGGTCGGCGGGCGCCAGCGCCTCGCAAACCTCGATCGGGAAATTGCCGTCGGGCGCTCCGCGGCGCTGCATAGGGAGCCCCGCGCCATCCGCGCTGACCGCCGGACAGGGAGCGCCCGCCACGACCGCGCGCACCGACAGCCCGCCATTTGCGGCGAGCTCGACCCAGGATGGTGTGGGCTCGGCGGCGCCCGCAACGCTTCCAGCCATCAGCAGCGCGAGGAGTGCGGCAGGGAGCCATTGCAAGCCGGTCACGATAAGGCCGAGGTCGCGGCAGTTCAGCTTTCGAGTTTCATGCCCTTCTGCACCGCCGGGCGCGCGCCGACCCGCTCGCCCCAGGCGGCGACGTTTTTCAGTCCGGCGCCATCGATCAACGCCTTGCGACCGGCGTAGATCGGGTAAAGGCCGATATCGGCAATCGTGATCTCATTGCCCGTCAAATAGGGCGAGTGCGCGAGTTGCTGATCGGCGGCGCGAAACTGCGTGGCGAGCCGCTCCTCGTAAAACTTGATCGCCGAGTCCGGCACCTTCTCGGGCATGCGGTTGCCGAGGAAAAAGATGTTCTGCGCGGTCGGCGCCATGTCGCTGGCGCCTTCCGCAACCCATTGGAACGTGCGCGCCCGCGCGAGCGGGCTGTGCGCCCGCAATTTGCCGGTCTTTTCGGCGAGGTAAATCAGGATCGCCCAGGACTGGTAGAGCGTCAGCGGTTTCTCGTCCGGACCTTCCGGATCGATTAGCGTCGGGATGCGGCCGGTCGGGTTGATCTTCAGATATTCCGGCTTCTTCTGGTCGCCCTGCGCGAGGTTCAGCACATGAATGCTGCAAGTGACGCCACATTCGTTGACCGCGATAGCGGCGCGCTGCCCATTGCCGGTGCCGGCCGTGTAAAGCTGCATGGTCCCGCTCCTCTGTATTGGATTAACCGCATGTTAGCGCGGCGATTATTTCAAATCGTGGTCACGACGTTGATCAGCGGTTCGCCCTTGACGAAGTGGCGAAGATTTTCCGCGATCTCGTCCCAGCGCCGCCGCACCATCCCGGCTGTCCAGCCGGAGCAATGCGGCGTCATGATGATATTCGGCAATTCGTGAAATGGATGACGCGAGCCGCGCCGGTCGGGCTCGGCGGCATTCGGATATTGCCACCAGACATCGATCGCGGCGCCGCCGATCGTGCCATCGCGCAAGGCGGCGTAGAGCGCGTCCTCGTCGATGATCGCGCCGCGCGGGATGTTGGCGAGGAATGCCGTCGGTTTCATCCGCGCGAGGCGGCGGGCGTCGAACAGCCGCTCGGTTTCGGGCCCGAAGGCGGTGCAGATCGCGACCGTGTCGCAGAGCGGCAGCATCTCGTCGAGTGTCGCCAGCGGATAGATGCGCTCGACGCCGTCGCCGGTCTCGCGCGGGCTGCGGTTCGCGGCAAGGATATGGCAGCCGAAAGCGGCGGCACGGCGCGCCACCTCTCGCCCGACCCGACCGAGCCCGACGATCCCCAGTGTCGAGCCGCGGATCTCGCCATGCGGCGCGCCGCTCTTGACCCAGCTCGGCGCCCATGACGAGCGCAAGCGGAAATCGCTCTCGATCTCGCGGAAGCGATGGCTCCAGGCGAGCATGACCATCAGCACGTATTCGGCAATCGCGGTCTCGTGGCCATAGGCGTTGCAGATCGGGATCCCGCGCGGCAGGGCGGCCTGCTCGATCCATTCGATGCCGGTCGCAACCGATTGCACGAGCGCGATCCGCAGCGCCGGTGGATAATCGGTGCGCCAGATATTCGTGACGAGAATGTCTGTCGCCGCAGCCGCTTTGGGGGTCAGCTCTTTCGGATCGGCGACGATCTCGATCTCGAGCTCCGGCGGCAATTCGGCCCGGATGCCGTTCGCGGTATCGGCGGCGACATTGCCGAGGAACAGCGCTCTCATGGATCCCCCTTCCCGTCCGCGCTCAACTCTGCGCGACGACATGCAGCAATTTTTCGCCGCGGATAAAGCGGTCGATGTTGCGCGCCGCATCGGCGCCGCGGCGCCGCGCCATTCCGTCTGTCCACGCCGAGCAATGCGGTGTCATCACGACATTGGGCAATTCGTGAAAGGGCTGCCGCGACGGTGAGCGCGCCGGCTCGGCAGCATTCGGGTATTGCCACCAGACGTCGAGCGCGGCACCGCCGATCGTGCCATCGCGCAGCGCGGCATAGAGCGCATCCTCATCGGCGACCGGCCCGCGCCCGACATTGATCAGAAGGGCGTCGTGCTTCATCAACGCCAAGCGGCGACGGTCGATTAGCCCGCGCGTTTCCGGCGCGAGACCGACGCACAGCACAACGACATCGCAGAGCGGCAGCATGCGATCGAGCTCGGCGAGCGGAAACACCTCCGAGATGCCCTGCGGCGGCTCGCCGATTGTGCGGTTGGCGCCGACGACATGACACCCGAGCGCGGCGGCGCGGATAGCGGTCTCTCGCCCGACTTGGCCGAGCCCGACAATTCCGACCGTCAACCCGCGGAGCTCGCGATGCAGCGGCCCGTTCATGACGCCGCTGTCGCGCCATGAGCCGCCGCGGAAGGCGAGCGCGATGTCGAAATAGCGGTGCGACCAGACCAGCATGGCCATGACCGCGTATTCGGCCATCGCAATTTCATGGCCGTAGGCGTTGCACACGGTGACACCGGACGGCAGCGCCGCTCTGTCGATCCCATCCGTCCCGGCGACCGGCAATTGCAGCAGTTTGAGCCGCGACGCTGGCGGCATCCCGGCGCGCCAAGCCTCGGTGACGATGATTTCAGCGTCGCTCAGCGCGGCCGCCATGCGCGCATGATCGTGCTCGTCAGCGAAGACGCCGATCTCGACAGCGCTCTCGATAGCCGGGGCAATCCATTCGACCTGGGAAGCCGCGAAGCCGCCCAGGAACAGCACCTTCACGACTTCACCGTGTGCTTTTGAAGGAAGTCCTCGCGCACCGTGATGCCGAGCCCCGGGCGATCGGGCACCTCGATCATGCCGTCGTTCACGAGAAAATCCTCTTCGACCAAGTCGTGCAATAGCGGGTTAGCGCCGAGCGAATATTCGACGATGAACCCGGCGGGCGACGCCGCCGCGACCTGCAGCCCGGCGGCAAAGGCCGGCGCGCCAGCCCAGAGATGGGGCGCCAGCTTCAGATTGTGCGCGCTGGCGAGCGCCGAGATGCGCATCGCCTCGGTGATGCCGCCGCAGATCGCCAGATCGGGCTGCATGATATCGACCGCGCCGAGCATCGCGAGCTCGCGGAAATCGTGGCGGGTGAACTCGCTCTCGCCCGAGGCGATCGAGATGTCGGTCGCGGCACGCACCTCGGCCTGGCCGCGCTTGTCGTCGGCGGTGACCGGCTCCTCGAACCAGGCGAGGTTGCACTCCTCGACCAAGCGGCAGAAACGCCTCGCTTCCGCAACCGACAGCGTGCCATGCGCGTCGCACATCAGCCCGACCTCCGGCCCCAAGGCTTCGCGGGCGGCCCGCACGCGCCGCGCCGAATGGCGCGGGTCGCCATCGATAATGCCAACCCGCATCTTGACCGCCCCAAAGCCGCCACGCGCGATATAGCCGAGGAGTTCGTCGCCGATCTTGTCCGGCCCGGCCCAGCCGCCCGAGGCATAGGCCGGCATCTTCTCGGCGCGCCGCCCGCCCAGCAGCCGCCAGACCGGAACGCCGAGCGACTTGCCGAGGATGTCCCACAGCGCGCAATCGACGCCGCTGATCGCGGACACCGTAATGCCGCGGCGCCCGAGCACCGGAAAGACGCGACCCTCGCGCAGCGCGTAATGGGCTCGCGTACCGGAGTAAAGCGTCTCCCACAGCCGGGTGATGTCGCGCGGGTCCTCACCCCTGAGGAGCGGCGCGAATTCCTCCTTGATCATGCAGGTCAGCGCCTGGTTCTGCGCCATGCCGCCGACCTGCGCCTTGGCCTCGCCCCACCCCGTCAAGCCGCATTCGGTGTCGATGCGTACTAAGGTCCCGTCGAATGACAGCGTCCGCCCGAAATCGCTGGTATGCTGACGCTCCGGCGGGATCGGAATGTGCACCCAGAACGCCTCGACCGATTTGATCTTCATCCGATGCCCTCAGTTACAGACCGTGCGGGGCCGGCGCGTAGACGAGGCGCCGGCGCGGCGCGCGCACGGCCGCCGGCTTGGCGTAGATCTGCTTTGTCGCTTCCACCAGCAGCACGCCGGCGAAGGTCGGGAACCAGCTCCGGCCGATCCGCTCCCAGGCCGGCGCCGAACGCATGATCATGCGGCGCTTCGCCGGCGGGATGAACAAGGCCGTATCCGAGCCAACCGGCGTGAACTGCTCGTCGCGCAGCAATTGCGACAACTGCGATAGCGTGTAGGGCCGGCCGGACCCAAAGGGCGTGCGGTCGAGCCGCGCCCAGATCCCGCGGCGGTTGGGCACGACGATCAGCAGGCGGCCGCCGCCCGCGAGCACGCGCCAGACCTCCTTGAGCATCGCGCCGACCTCCTCGCTGGTTTCGAGCGCATGCACCAAGAGGACGCGGTCGATCGAGTAGTCGGCAAAGGGCAGTTCGCCCTCTTCGGCCAGAGTCACGAGGTTGCGGGCCTCGGATGGCCAGCGCAATACGCCCAGTGTCGCCGGCATCAGCGCGACCGTGCGCTCGGTCTCGCCCGACAAGGCTGACAGAAACGGCGTCGTATAGCCGATGCCGAGAAGCCGCATCGCGTGCACATCCGGCCAGACCCGCTGGATCGCGCGGCGGATCATGCGGCGGGCGACCTGCCCCAGGCCGGTGCGATAAAAGTCCCGCAGATCGACAACGTCGGACGGCATCGCCGCAGTTTAACACGGCTTTCCGGCGCGCGGGGGCTGCCGCCTTGCGTCTAAAGGAGCGGGCGAAGCAATCTCTCCCTCCGCCATACAGGGAGAGATGCGATGCAAATCGGCGCAGCGATGTTCTTCACGGACTACTCGATGGCCCCGACCGAGCTTGGCCGGGCGCTGGAAGAGCGAGGCTTCGAGTCGATGTGGGCGCCGGAGCACTCGCACATCCCGCTGTCGCGCAAATCGCCCTTTCCGTCCGGCGGCGAATTGCCGAAGCAGTATTACGACGCGATGGACCCGTTTGTGACGCTAAGCGTCGCGGCGGCGGCCACGAAGAAGCTCAAACTCGGTACTGGCGTCTGCCTCGTCATCCAGCGCGACACGATCCAGACCGCGAAGGCGGTGGCGTCGCTCGACCAGGTCTCCGGCGGGCGGTTTCTCTTCGGGATCGGCGGCGGCTGGAACCAGGACGAGATGGAAGACCACGGGACGGTTTACGCGACGCGCTTCAAGAAGATGCGCGAGCAGATCGAGGCGATGCGCGAGATCTGGACCAAATCGAAGCCCGAATATCACGGCGAGACGGTTGACTTTCCGCCAATGATGACCTGGCCGAAACCGGTGCAGAACCCGCTGCCGGTCATCGTCGGCGGCGCCTTTCCGCACGGCGCGCGCCGCGCCTTGCGCTATGGCAATGGCTGGATCCCGCATTCCCGCCGTCCGCAATACGAAGACGTGACCGATTTCCTGCCGCAATTTCGGCAAATGGCGGCCGAGGCCGGGCGCGACCCGGCCGAGGTGCCGGTCACCGTATGGGGGGCCCCCGAGAATGCCGACCGGCTACAGCGCTATCGCGACCAGGCCGTGGCGCGCGTCGTCGTGAGCCTCCCCGCCGAACCGGCTGCAAAGACGCTGCCGAGGCTCGACCGCTGGGCCGAGCTGATCCGCCACATCGGGCACTGACGCTCCTCGAAGGAGAGCGAGGCACGGATTTGCGCCTGTATCGTCGCCTTAACCTATGTGAATTGCTATGTGAATGAATTGTAACAAAACCGCTCTGGGGAGTAGTGCGAAGTCCGTTCCGAGCGGCAAAACGCCGCATGAAAAGTGGATCGCTCTACACACATCCGTAAGCGCTGCCTCCCTCTCAAGGAGAGTAATGTTCACCCTCAAGCTTAGGGTTTGCAGCGAAGTGGAAGCATAGTGGACCCTTGAGGACTCGGTCTGAGCAAGCGCGATTCCTCGACTACCTTTGCGGTTTTCTTTGCGCTTGGCGGCGGTAAACCGCAGCCAATGGCAAGCCCGAAGATTACTAACGTTCCGGTTGGCTTTGTTCAGCCTTTGAGACGTAATTTTCGTTTGCCGTCTGTATCAGAATATGACAGCCTCACTGCCTCCTAGGGGCAAATTGTAAAAGTTTGGGGTGGGTATGGCTTCGATACCGGGCAGCCACTACGAGATCTTCGCGCCGGGCCAGACGGTCAATTTCGGCTTGACGTATGACGCTAACAGCTTTGCACCGCCGGTTCCCGGCGAGTTCAATCTTGAAGTCATCATCAACGCGACCGGTACGGGCAATTATCCGACGCCGCCGGGTTATCAGGGTGTCTTGATCGAGTCCGTCCCCGGCAAGACCATCCCGCCGACCGTGACGATGCTGCACGGCAATTATGGGCTCATCGATGCCGGCGGCAATGATCGGATCTTTTTGGGCGACGGCAGCGAGTCGGTCCAGGGTGCGTCAGGCGATACGCTCGCCGGCGGCACCGGGCTCAACCAATTCCTCGACGCTCATCTCGGCAATCAGTCGGTCACGGGCGGCAGCGGCGGCACCGAAACGATCTTTGGCGGCACCGGCGACACGATCCGCGGCGGCAGCGGCGGCAACGAGACGATCGGCGGCCGTCCCGGCGACACCATTATCGGCGGCAGCGGCGGCAACGAGTCGATCGATGGCAGCCAGGGCGGTCAATCGATCGTCGGCGGCACCGGCGGCAACGAGACGATCTGGGGCGGTCCCGGCGATACGATCCACGGCGGGAGCGGCGGCAACGAAACACTCGCCGGCGTCTCCGGCGAGACGATCACCGGCGGCGCCGCGAACACCTTCTTCGATGCGACGGCGGGCAACGACTCGATCTTGGCCGGCGGCGGCAACTCCACGATGTTTGGCGGCGCTCACGATACGGTCCAAGGCGTGTCGGGCGGATCGGCGTCGATCGGCTTTGCCGGCGGCAACGAAACATTCTGGGACGATGGCGCGACAGCGGGCCGCCACGACTCGATCTCCACGTTCAGCCAGGCCGGTGGCGATCGCGTCTCGTTGAACAGCCTGACCGATACGCCGGCGGGCGTCGCCGGTACCGCGGTCACAGATGGTAGCGGCAACACGACCGTCACATTGCATGACGGCTCGACGATTACCTTCATCGGCATCAGCACCATCAACAACACCTTCTTCACGACGCATTAGCGATCGCGAGGATCCGAGCGAAACGGCGCGAGCGAGCCTCGCGCCGTTTTTGTTTTAAGCGCCCGGTTGTGTTTGCGGGTGCGCATTTCCCCTGATGTTAACTACACTCTTAAGTTGTGCATAAACTCGTGTACCTGTTAGAGTTGCGATCAAGTTAAAAGATTAAAAGAAAACCGTTGGCGGTGGGCCCCCGAGCCGGTCGCCCGGAATATTCGACGAGGAAGGATTGCACATGCCGGGTCTGGTCAATCGCCTGTGGCGAGATGAGAGGGGCGCGACGGCCACCGAGTACGCGATGCTGATAATCTTTATCGCGCTTGCGATCGCCGGCGGAGCGACGTTGCTCGGCAGCAACATCAACAATCTTTTCAGCAGCCTCGGCGCGAGCATCTCGGGTCTGATGCCCTGAGGGAGCGGATCCGCGAAGACCAAACCGGCGAGCACGTTATCGCACCGACGTGCAGCCGAGCTGCTGCCCTAATCTGCGGCGGAGTTGCGCAGTTCCCGGTCTTGCTCTCGGAATTTTAGCTACGTTTTGCAGCGACCCTAACGAATTTTTAGCGCCCAACTTGGTATCGAGACGCGACGGTCCCCGGCTCCCGGGGGCGCAAGTTACCTTTCGGGGCGGACATGGCGTCGATACCGGGCAGTCATTACGATATCTTTGCGCCAAATCAGACCGTCGATATGGCGCTGACATATGACGCCAACAGCGCCGCGCCGCCGGTTTCCGGCGAGTTCAACCTCGAAATCGTCATCAATTCGACCGGCACGGGCAATTATCCGACGCCGCCGGGCTATCAGGGCGTCTTGATCGAGACTCCGCCCGGCAAGGGCTTCCCGCCAACCTTGACGATGCTGCACGGCAATTACGGCCTCGTCGACGGCGCTGGGAATGATCGGATCTTTCTGGGCGACGGCAGCGAATCGATCGGCGGCGCTCTCGGCGACACGCTCGCCGGCGGCACCGGCCTCAATCAATTCCTCGACGGACATCTCGGAAACCAGTCGATTTTGGGCGGCACCGCAGGCACCGAGACGATCTGGGGCGGCCCGGGCGACACGATCCGCGGCGGCAGCGGCGGCAACGAGACGATCGGCGGCGCTCCTGGCGACACGATCACCGGTGGCAGCGGCGGCAACGAATTCATCGATGGCGCCCGCGGCAATCAGTCGATCGTCGGCGGCAGCGGTGGCAACGAGACGATCTGGGGCGGCGCGGGCGATACGATCCAGGGCGGCAGCGGCGGCAATGAGACGATCGCCGGCGTCTCCGGCGAGACGATCACCGGCGGCGCGGCCAACACCTTCTTCGACGGCACGTCGGGTAATGAGTCGATCATCGCCGGCAGCGGCAATTCGACAATCTGGGGCGGCGCGCACGACACCATCCAGGGAGCCTCGGGCAGCGGCTCGGCTCTAATGGGCTTTGCCGGCGGCAACGAGACCTTGTGGGACAACGGCACGACCTCGAGCGGCCATGACTCGGTGTCGACCTTCAGCCAGGCCGGCGGCGACCGGGTGTCGCTGAACAGCGCCACCGACACGATCGCCAATGTCGTCGGCACGGCCTCGACATCCGGCGGCAACACGACCGTCACCTTGCATGACGGCTCGACGATCACCTTTATCGGCATCAGCAGCATCAACAACACCTTCTTCACGACGCACTAAAGGGCCGTCTGCTCCGCTTGGGGCTCAGTCGGGCGGGGCGACCGGCGCCCACA
>Ga0137398_10001060_pt1 | contig 10809 bp, 8 predicted proteins | sample czorhiz216metaG_FD_106659 | JGI IMG/M metagenome (GOLD analysis project Ga0137398, IMG submission 106659) | Vadose zone soil microbial communities from Angelo Coast Range Reserve, California, USA - czorhiz2.16 metaG | ecosystem: Environmental > Terrestrial > Soil > Vadose zone | place: USA...
CGACACGGACGGCCTGGAGAGAGCCACGGGCAAGACCTTCTTCTGGGCCGGGCGTTATTCCCAGAACTTGAACGAGCGCGTAACGCTGGGAACGGAACTGAATGTGTTCGCGGAATTCAAGCCCCGCTTGCCGGAAAAGTACCGCGCGTCAAAGTACGTTTTCCTGGCAAATATCGCGCCGGATTTGCAGCGGGATGTTCTTCACCAGGTGAAGAAGCGGCCGAAGCTCGCGGGCTTGGACACCATGAACTACTGGATCGAGCGCTCGAACGCGGAACTGCGGGAGACGCTGAAGCACGTGGATATCCTATTGATCAACGATTCGGAGACTCGCGAGCTTTCCAATGAACACAATTTACTGCGCGCCGCGAAACACATCTTCAAGATGGGCCCTTCGACGCTGGTAGTGAAACGCGGCGAGCACGGGGCCATGATGGTGGACAAGCGTGGCGTCTTCTGCGTGCCGGCATTCCCGCTCGAAGAGCCGCACGATCCTACCGGCGCCGGCGACAGCTTCGCTGGCGGCTTCATGGGCTACCTGGCGGGTTGTGGCAGTAAGAGTGACGCTTCGCTGCGCCGCGCCATGGTTTACGGCTCGGTACTGGGGAGCTTTACCGTCGAGAAATTCGGCCTGGACCGGCTGCGGCACTTGAAGCGCAGCGAGATACACGCTAGGGCACGGCACTTCGCGAAATTGACGCAATTCAAATTGTAAATAGCTAGAATTTCGTTCAGGCGTGTGGTGGGCCGCTGGGGCGATGCTTTCCATTCATGAAATATTTCTACGGCTGACGGTCGCGGCGGCGTTGGGCGCGATCATCGGCTTTGAACGCGTTTTGCGGCGGCGTCCAGCCGGGATTCGCACCAGCCTCTTTGTGTGTCTGGCTACCGCGCTGTTTACCGTCTTGTCCGGCGAAATTGCACACCGTCTTGGTGATTCGAGCGGCACGCGAATCGCCTCCAATATCGTCCAGGGCATCGGCTTTCTTGGAGCGGGCGCCATTCTGCGCGGACCGGGGGGCGTCCTGGGGATGACCACTGCGGCGACGATATTTGTAGAAGCCGCCATCGGTATGGCCGCCGGGGGAGGCCTTTACGCCGTTGCCGGCTATGCAACGGGGCTGGTGCTGTTTGGCTTGACGGCCATTGGCTGGGCGGAGCAATACTTCAATTTGAAGTGCCGTCTTATGGTGTTCCGAATCACCACGAGTCAAGCGGATAGCCTCGCCACGGAAATTCAGCGGATGATGGCGGGCATGAAAATTCCGTTGCAGCATTTGCGCACTTCGATGGCGGGCGCAACTTCTATCGTGGAATTCGAGGCGGATGTGACCCACAAGCAGGAAGAGGCAATTCTCGCTCAGCTCAATCGCCAGGGTGTGATCACCGAGGTGGTTCCCATCGAGGGCCATCAAGAATGAACGAAAACAACGGAGCGGCACGAAAACCAAAGGCACTCGCCGCTGGTTCGCGGCTTGGAGTATTCGCACCCGCCTCTCCCGCTGATTCCGTTGCAATGATTGCGGGGCTCGCCGAGCTGAAGCGGCACGGTTTCGAGGTCGTCGCCAATCAAGACAGCAAAGCGGAAGGGTACTTTGCCGGTCCGTCCCTGGAGCGGACCAATGGTTTTCTTGGGCCCCTGAATTCCGATCAGGTCGACGGACTTGTCGCCTTGCGCGGCGGTTATGGATCGAATTACCTTCTGGAATTCGAACTGGAGAAGAGCCTCGCGAATCTCAAGTGCGTGATTGGATTCAGCGACCTCACCACTCTGCAGATCTTTCTGTGGCAAATGCGCAAGTGGGTAACCTTCTACGGTCCAATGGTTGCCGCCGGGCTCAACGCGGGTCCGGGTGCACGCCAAGGCTATGATGAGAGTTCATTTCTTCAAGCGGTGGGCAGGGCGGAAGGCGGATGGAAGCTGCGGCTGAGGGGTGAAGCGGTCCTCGCCGGTCAGGCCATGGGCAGAGTTTTGGGCGGATGCATGACTCTGCTGGAGGCCACGATCGGAACGCCGTGGGAACTGGACACCAAAGATTCGATCCTGATTCTCGAAGATCGCGGCATGAAGTCCTATCAGGTGGATCGCGTCCTGATGCATTTGAAACAAGCCGGTAAATTTGAAGAGGTGCGCGGGATTGTGCTGGGAGACTTTCCGGAAAGTGACCCAGCGGTGGTCGGGGCTCCCACAGTCCGGGAAGTCTGCGCGCGAATTCTGAGGCCGCTTGGCGTCCCGGTCATTTTCGGCGCACCAGTTGGGCATACCGTGCGGCCCATGCTTACGATACCCCTGGGCATAAAGGCGCGCTTGGACGCAGATGGGGAAGGCACACTCGAATTCCTGGAACCGGCGGTGGTGGCTTGAGCGAAACGAAGCACGTGCATGTGATCGGGATTGGCGGATCGGCGATGGCGCCTCTGGCCGGGATGCTGCGCGAGCGCGGCTTTCGCGTGACCGGTTCGGATTCAGGAGTTTATCCGCCCGCGTCAACGCTGCTCGAAAGTCTCGGCATTTCATTCTTCAACACTTTTGATGCCGCGCACTTGCAGCCCACACCTGACTTCGTGGTGATCGGAAATATTATCGCGCGCGGAAATCCTGAGCTGGAGGAAGTGCTGGACCGAAGGATTCCATATCGCTCGATGCCGGAGATTCTGGAAGAAGTCTTTCTCCCCGAACGACATTCCATTGTCGTCAGCGGCACGCATGGAAAAACCACTACGACCGCGATGCTGGCTTGGATTTTTTACGCTGCGGGCAAGCGGCCGAATTTTCTCGTGGGAGGCGTGGCGGAAAACTTTGGCAAGAGTTATGGGCTTGGCGGCGGGGAAGAGTTCATTCTTGAAGGTGACGAATATGAAACCGCGTTCTGGGACCGCGGGCCCAAGTTTTTTCATTACCATCCCGATGATCTGATCATTACCTCGCTCGAATACGATCACGCCGACATTTATCCTGACTTTGAGACTTACCAGCTGGCTTTTCGCCGTCTGGTTAATCTTGTTCCGCGGCGCGGTCGCGTGGTCATTTGGGGCGACGCGGACGATTCGGGCCCGGCCTTGCGACTCGCGGCGGAAAAAGCTTTCTGCCCGGTGGCAACGTACGGCTTCAACGATGGGAATGATTGGGTGGCAAGCGGCTTCGCTATCGATGGCGAAACCATGCAGTTTCGGGCGGCGCATCATGGAAAGTTGTTCGGAGAATTTGCGCTGGCCGCCACGGGACGCCATAACGTCTTGAACGCCATGGCAGCGCTCATCGTTGCGCATGGACGCGGCCTCCCAGCCGCGGAGATTGCCAACGCACTTGCGACGTTCCGCAGCGTGAAACGCCGAATGGATGTGAAGGCCGAAATCGGGGGAGTCTTGGTGGTCGATGATTTCGCACATCATCCGACGGCGGTGAAAGCGACGATCGGAGCCGCGCGCGGCCGCTGGCCCGTACGCCGGCTCTGGGCCATTCTCGAGCCGCGGTCAAATTCCATGCGCCGGAAAGTGTTTCAGGAGGCGTTGCCGAAGGCGCTGGCCCTCGCCGACCGCGTCATTCTCGGCGGCGTTTTTCGCGCCCAGCAATTGGGCGGCGAGAATCGTCTTGACCCCGAGACGGTTGCAGAAAGCGTCCGTACGCTTGGCAAAGACGCTCGCGTGTTTCACAGCTCGGACGCCATCGCGGAACATCTTGGTGCCGAGGCCAAACCGGGCGATCTCCTTCTCATCATGTCCAACGGCAGCTTTGATGGCTTGTGCGAGAAGCTTCTGAAGAAACTCGGCACGGTTGTTCGACTTGCGGGCAAGGCGAAAACCCGGTGATCTTAACTCTGGCTCGGAGCACTCTGCGGATTTTGGCGTTTCTCTGCTTCCTGTTTCTTCTCCTATCTAGCTCCTCCAGCAGCGCCGCCATCCGATACGAAGTGTCGCTTGCACACCCGGAACAGCATCTCTTTCACGTGACGATGACCATTCCCAATGTCATGAAGGAAGTTACCGTGCAAATGGCGGCATGGAACGCTCTCTATCAGATTCGCGACTTCAGCAGTCACGTCCAGAATGTTACGGCCCTTGCCGGTACAGAAATATCGTCCATTGAAAAGCTGGATAAGCAATCCTGGAGGGTAACGGGGAAGGGGACCATTGCGATCCGCTATGATACCTATTGGGATGAAATCGGCCCGTTCGCCTCGCAGCTCAATGGCGAGCACGCCTTTATCAATCCCGCGATGATCCTGATGTACGTCCCCGATCGCCGGTCCGAAGAGACCCTCCTCGAAATGCCGGATGTCCCCTACGAATGGCAAGTTGCTAGCCCTTCGCTCGCAAGCACGTTACAGGTAAGCCGTGCCAGAGTGTTCACAATCATGGCAAAGACCTACGACCAGCTTGCGGACGGGCCGATTGAGATCGGAAAGTTTCAGGAGTTTGTCTTGTCAGGAGTATCGCCCCACGTCGAGGTCGTAATCCACGGAGACAACTGGAAAAAGAAGCGGGTTGAGGAGGACCTGAAGCGCATCTGTCAGTACGAACTGAAGCTCATGGGCGGAGCTCCATTCGAACGCTACACGTTCATTCTCCACTTTGGCAAAGGAACCGGCGGCGGTGGCATGGAGCACGCGAACTCGACCGCGATTGGCGTCCATTCGGATGAATACTTGCCAGGTGTCGCGGCCCACGAATTCTTTCATCTGTGGAATGTGAAGCGCATCCGGCCAGCCTCGCTGGATCCCGTCGACTATACGAAGGAGCAATATACGCGCGCCCTGTGGTTTGCCGAAGGCGTCACGAACACGTACGGTTCCTACACCCTTGTACGCAGCGGCATCTGGAGCAAAGAGCAGTTCTACGCGGACCTCGGCGAACAGATCACCGAGCTGGAAGGCCGCACGGCAAATCGCTGGCAGAGCGCCGAGCAATCCAGCCTCGATGCCTGGCTGGAAAAATATCCTCTCTACAATCAACCCGAATTCAGCGTCTCGTATTACACCAAAGGGCAGGTGCTGGGAGACTTGCTCGACATTCTCATTCGCGACCGCACCGGCAATGCAAAGAGTCTGGACGATGTCTTGCGCTTGATGAATGCGAGTTTTGCGAAGCAGGGGAAAACGTATCGAGACAGTCTGGACGTCCAACTAGCCGCGGAGACCATCGGCGGCGGCTCGTTCGACGAATTTTTCCGGAAATATGTGGCGGGCACGGACCCCTTCCCCTATCAGCAGATCCTGGCGTTGGCAGGTTTGGCTCTGCGAACCGTGGAACGCCGACGACCGGCGCTTGGCTTCTTCGCGGAGCACGATCCGAGTGGTCCTTTCGTCGTGAGCACGGTCGATTCCGAAGGCGCTGCAGCCCAGGCTGGCTTGCGGGCCGGGGATGTCATCCTTAACTGGAATGGTGGCGAGGTGCCCGGGCGCGTGGAGCACTGGCTTCAGGAGCAAAAGGCGAGCGATCTGCTCAAGCTGCGGGTTCGCCGGGAAGACAAGGAGATTTCGCTCGAATTCCGGCTCGGGGAGATCAATGAGACCCTCTACGAGGTCATGGAGATTTCGCACGCCGGTGAAAAGCCGCGCCATATTCGGGAGGGGATGCTGCGCGGCGAGACCAGCGCGATTCCCATTCGTTAACGGTGCGGTCGATTCCACGTTCCGCTTGACCGGCGGCGTGGGATTCGAGAAAGCTTTGCCTGCCTATGCTCCGGACTCTTTTTATCGGCGTCTTCTTGTCTCTGTACATCCTGCTCGTCGGGCCGCCGCTGCTGGTCTACACGCTAATCACCCGCAATCCTGACCCGATTTACTGGGCGGGTGTGAAAGGCATCATGTTTTTTGTCAGGGCCGTTGGCGTGCGGGTTCACGTCCGGGGCCTCGAGCGTATCCCTCCGGAGGTTTGCCTTTTTGTCGCGAATCACACGAGCTCAGCCGACGCACCCGCAGTTGTTGGCGCCATTCCTCGAAGGATCGCCATTCTTCTAAAAGAATCACTTTTCAAATGGCCCATCGTGGGACAAGCCTTCTTGGCGGCTCAGTTCATCCCCGTCAATCGAAGCGCTCGGGAGTCGGCAATTTCCAGCGTCGAGAAGGCCACGGAAGCTCTCAAGGCCGGGCAGTCGATTTTGATCTACCCCGAGGGCACCCGCAGTCCGGATGGGCGCCTGCAGGAATTCAAAAAAGGCGCGGTTATGATGGCGATTAAAGCGGGCGTGCCGATTGTGCCGATGGTCTGTTCAGGCGCTCAGCACATCATGGAAAAAGGCTCACTGGTCATTCACCCGGGCGATATCCTTGTCGAATTTCTCGAGCCGATCGATGCTTCCAAGTATTCCTTAGAGGAGCGGGATGCCCTGAACGAACATGTTCACGACGTCATGGCTGGGGGCCTGCCCCCGGACCAGCGGCCACTTGGTTTTCCTGCGGCCGCAGCCGGTGCATCAGCATCCTGATTTGCCGGCCGTACGCGTGTTTTCAGCGTGACTTCAGCTTCTCTACTTCCGCTTCCAGCTCGCGAACACGCTTTTGCAGGTCAGGCATCCGATTGAGCGCCGCCGCATTCTTCAGCCATTGCCGATGGTCCACGCAAGGGCTGCCTGAATAGTGAGTGTTCCCAGCGAGGTCGTGTGGTACTCCACTTTGGGCCGTAACCATCGTGCGATCACCGATGGTGATGTGTCCACCCGAGCCGACTTGCCCGGCAAGAATGCAATCGCTGCCCACCTTCGTCGATCCGGCGAGCCCCACCTGGCCGCAAAGCAGGGTGCTGGCGCCAACCCGTGAGCCATGGCCAACGAGGACAAGGTCGTCGATTTTGGCGCCGCGTGCTATGCGGGTCTCCCCGATGGTAGCCCGGTCGACACAAGAGTTAGCCTGCACCTCGACGTCGTCTTCGAGCACCGCGGGGCCAGCCTGAAGCATCTTGTGCCATGTACCGTCTCTCTGTTTGGCAAAACCAAATCCGTCGCCGCCAATCACCACGCCGTTCTGCAATATGACCCGGTTGCCAAGGCGGCAAAACTCACGCACGACGGCGTGCGCGTGCGAGAAGAAATCATCGCCAATCTTCGCGCCCCGATAAATTGTAACGAAACTGTGCAGCACGGGGTTGCGCCCAATTTCGACATCTTCGTCAATATAACAGTAGGGCCCAACATGCGCCCCCTCGCCAATGCTTGCACTCTTAGCGATGATCGCGGTTGGATGAATCCCCGACGCGTAGCGTGGCGACTGATAGAAAAGCTCGATCGCCTGTGCAAATGCCAAATAGGGATTGCCGGAGCGCAGCGCCGCAAGTGTCGGCAGCGACGCTTCTCGCTCCAGGGTAATTCCTTCTTCGACGAGTACGGCCGAGGCGCGCGTTGTTTTCAGCAGCGGAAAGTAGCGCCGATTCGCAAGGAACGTGATCTGCCCCGCCTCGGCATGCTCGATTCCTGCCACACCGCGAATCTCGAGTTCCGGGGGACCTTCCAATCGGCATCCCAATTTCTGCGCAACTTCAGAAAGTTTCATGGAGAGGACTCCTCAGTTCTTTGTGGGGCTGTCTGCGAGTCTCGCACAGGCCAAAGAAGGAAGTACAGCCGGCCTGCAAGCTATTCGTTGAAAAGGCGGGGCTGAGAAGCCGCGGCAGCAGCGGCGGCCGGCTTCCGGCGCGCGACGCCCACGACCCCGAGAACGGTCACTTCAGAGAGCGCGGCACGCGGAACAAAGATACGGTCCGTGGAAGAGTTCAGGTCCGGCGATGTGATTTGCAACCCGTTATCCAACAGCGACAGCAGGTCGTTCGGCACAACGCCTTCCTGCGTTTCTCCGTCGTTGTAACGCAACTTCACCCATAATCCGTCCAGCTTAGGCCGGCTCAGAAACGCCTTGCGCTCCGGCGCGAACTCGTCGGAAAACTCACGCACGAAGTAGATCGATCGCACTCCAGCCAGCGGAACCTCTAGGTGTTCCCCATCCGGGGTTAGCAGATCAAGGGGATCGCTCCGCCCCAGCTGCCCAGGGTTCAGGTAGCCGCGCAAGGGCTTCTTGTCGGCGAGCACAACGATAACCTTCTTGTGCGTTGAGGCGGGGGCTCTATTTTTCAAATTTCCGCGTTTCCCGGTCCCAGAAGACCCGGATTTGCCAATCGGCAAAATGTATGTTATGTTAAGTCCGTTTTTCCTGTCAACTCATTGTTTTCATTAGGGTTAGGGCCCCGGAGCACCGCCCTTTGACCGATAAAAAGAGCATCCTCAAATCGGCCTCGATCATCTCCCTGGTCACTATCGTCAGCCGAATTCTCGGTTACGTACGTGAGCAACGCATAGCCCTCCTGCTCGGAACAACTGCGGCGGCGGACGCTTACAATCTTGCATACCGGATCCCCAACCTATTCCGTCGACTGGTCGCTGAGGGATCGATGACGGCTTCGTTCATCCCAGTCTTCACCACGTACATGCGGGAAAAGACTAGAGAGGAGGTTTGGGAATTTGCGAATCGGCTTTTCTGGACGCTGGCTCTGGTTGTGGCGGTGATCACGATACTCGGGATGGTCTTTTCGCCCGCGGTGGTCCACTTGTTTGCTGGAAAAAACATCGCCGAGGCCCAAGCGATAGAGCTGAACCGGATCGTATTTCCTTACCTGTTTTTCGTAGCGTTGGCAGCGCTGGCGATGGGTATATTGAACTGTTTCCATGTCTTTGGCCTACCCGCAGCGACTCCGGTCTGCCTGAATCTAGCAACCATCCTGTTTACCTTCGCCGCGGTCCGCAGCCATTTCAAGGACTCAGCAACGGCCATCGTGGTCGGAGTGCTTGTGGGGGGGGTACTGCAGTTCCTGATACAGGTACCACTGCTCGTACAAAAGGGCATGAGGTTCAATTTCGGGCTTTCCTTTTCACATCCTGGGATCAGGAACGTAGCCCGACTGATGATTCCAAGGTTGTTTGGAATCGGGATCGGACAGATTAATCTGTTCGTTGATACGCGATTTGCAACGGCGATTGTTATGCCAATTGGGAGTTTGGCGGCGCTGACGGTTGCGGACCGTGTTATGGAGCTGGTCCTTGGGGGATACGCAATCGCCGTGGCGACGGCGATCCTGCCCATGATGTCTCATCAGGCGGCGGCCAAGGACTACGAATCGCTGAAGAAGACGCTGGCGTTCTCCGTGCGCATCGTGGCCTTCATCACAATACCTGCGGCTCTGGGACTGATGATTCTGCGTGAGCCGATAATCAGGGTGTTGTTCCAGCACGGGCAGTTTGTTGCGGAGTCTACGCGTTTGACGGCAAGAGCTTTGCTCTACTACGCCGTAGGTTTGCCGGCGCTGGCAACCGTAAAGCTGGTAGTGCCAGCCTTTTATTCGACTGGAGATACGAAAACACCTGTCATAGTCGCGTCGATTTCGCTGGGCATCAACATTTTGCTGAACATCATTTTTCTGCAATTCTTCTTCAAGCGCGTGCAAAATGGGGGTCCCGCGCTGGCGACAGCCATCGCCTGCTTTTTTGATTTCTTGGCACTGTTTGTTATTTTTCGCTTGCGCTACGGGACCATGGGAACGATGGAGATATTGCGATCCTTCGGAAAGACCTCCTTGTGTGCGAGTATCATGGGAGTGGCGTGCTGGTTCGGAAACTACTACACCACTTTTACGATCCACTCGCGCTTCCTCGTGCAGCTGCTCGTTTTTGCCGGCCTGATCATCGGAGCGACAGCCCTTTATTTGGCCCTCGCCTGGCTCTTCCGCTGCCATGAAATCGAGGAAGTCTATGGAATTGCCACGCGGCGCACTGTCGGCGCGGGTGACGGATACCTGGAGCCCTGATGGAAATTACAGCAACCATTTCTTCGTTCTTGACCCACGTGCGGGTGGAGAAGGGGCTGTCTTCCAATACCGTTTCCGCGTATCGTCGCGATCTCGTAAAATTCGGTGAATTTGCCCGCAAGCGCAAGCTCAGCCTCGAGGCCGTCACACGCGACGCTCTCGTCGATTTCCTCGCGGGTCTCTACCGGCAGAAGTTGGAGAGCAAGACCGTGGCCCGGCACCTGGTCACTCTGCGTAACTTTTTCCGTTTCGCCCAGATTCAGGACCTGATTCCGGAAGATCCTTCCGTGAACCTCGAATCGCCGAAGGTCCGGCGTTCCTTGCCGGGCTATCTCCGCCTTGAGGAAGTCGAGCGCGTGCTCAGCCAGCCCGATGTCAAGACTCCTCTCGGCTTGCGGGACCGCGCCATGCTCGAGGTTTTGTACTCGACCGGCTTGCGTGTATCGGAGCTCACGGGGTTGCGCGTCACGGATCTCGATGCCAAAGTCGGCTGTGTTCGCTGCATCGGCAAAGGCGACAAGGAACGCATTGTTCCCGTTGGCAAGAAGGCGCTCTCCATCGTCGAAAAGTACCTCCGCGACGCCAGGCCGAAGCTGCTCGGCAAAGTCGCCGGCAATCCCACGTTGTTCGTGAATCGTCGCGGCGCGCAATTGAGTCGTGTCGGTGTCTGGAAGATACTTTCGGCCTATGGACGGCAAGCGGGCATGCGCATGGCTCTTACCCCGCACATGCTGCGGCACAGTTTTGCAACACATTTGCTCGAGCGCGGAGCGGATCTAAGGTCCGTTCAACTCATGCTCGGGCATGCCGACATTTCGACCACACAGATTTACACCCACGTCGTCGAGGAGCGTTTGAAGCAGATTTACAAAGCGCATCACCCGCGTGCATAACACGGCCGGCCAGGAAAGCTCATTGCGGGTGCCTCCGCGGCGGTCAGCGCGGACACCCTGAAGCAGAAGGAGCGCAATGCCAGACTATATGTTTTTGCTGGAAAGCCGGCTCTCGCCGGAACAACGCGCC
>Ga0137398_10001064_pt1 | contig 10801 bp, 8 predicted proteins | sample czorhiz216metaG_FD_106659 | JGI IMG/M metagenome (GOLD analysis project Ga0137398, IMG submission 106659) | Vadose zone soil microbial communities from Angelo Coast Range Reserve, California, USA - czorhiz2.16 metaG | ecosystem: Environmental > Terrestrial > Soil > Vadose zone | place: USA...
AAAACCTGTCCCGCCCGCGTTTACGCTTTTTGATTCGCCGCGCACATCGGAAGTGCAGGCTTCTCTTCTTGAGCCGTTGGAAGCGCCCCCCGCTCACCCCACCGTCAATACTGCAAATTCGCCTGCGGTATTGGAGGCCAAGCCAGCGGTGCATCCGCCGCAGGCCGAGGCGCTGAAACCGCCCGCGGCTAGCCTCCAGGGACAGCTCTCTAGCAAGCTGTTCACCGCCTCTCCGGCCGCGCCCCCGGTGGTTGCAGTGCAAATTCCGCAGCGGCCACCCGTCGCCAAACAAAAAGAACTTGCGGATAGCGCCGCAAGAGCTTCGGAAATGTCCCGAACTCATGTGCCGGAGCCCGTGCCCGCCAAGCCCGTTGCGCCCGTGAAACTTGACCCTCTGCCAACGAACCCCACGCGCGACGAGGAAGTACTAAAAATTCCGGCGTGGCTTGAGCCGCTGGCCCGCAACGCCGCCGCACCCACTTCCAACGAGGAGCTGATCGAAAGGGAAAAAACAAAGCGCCTCGCGGAGCAAGCTAAGGTCGAAGAAACTGCCGGGGAGATCGTCGCGCGCATTGAATTAGAAGAAGACCACTTGGCCCAGCTGCCGCTGCAAACTCTCGACGACCCATTTCCGGCCGACGACGAGAGCGGTCTGGAGGAAAGCTCCATCATTTCGAACAGAGGCATGCTGATCGGGGCGATTGCAGCCGGTGTCCTGTTGCTCGCAGGCGGTGGCTGGTGGTATATGCGCGAGCCGTCTGCTGGTGCCCATGCCGGTCCGGCGCCGGCGTCGAGTGTGCATTTCCCCGCCGTCTCCCTTCCTGTAGAGAGTTCGCCGTTGCAAACCAAGGGCAATGCGCCTCTGCCGACGAATCCTGTGGGAACAGCGAATCCGCCGGCGCTCACCAATACCGCCGCCCAATCCAATTCGTCCCCTCTGAGCGTCGTACCGCCAGTTGCGTCCGCCGCGACCGTCCGCAATACGCAACCCCTGTCGAACCCAGCAAAGGGTGGCGCGAGCGCGACGAGTTCAGTGGCGGCTCAGCCGGCTGCGGAGCAGTTGAAAAAGCCCATCCTCGGCAACGTACATCTTGCCACTCCCAAGGTCACCGCGAGCCGGAATGCACCGGGCGGCGGAGAGGCTGACGCAGGCATCGCCCTAAACAACGTTGCACCGCCCGAGCCCAGTGCAGAAGCGCTCAACACCGGCCTTGTCGGCGACAAACAGCCTTCCGCACCCGTGACCGCGCTTCCCGTTGGCGGGGACGTCAAACTGGCAAAGCTGATTTTTTCTGTGCCTCCGAAATACCCGACGCTCGCCAAGAGCCAGCATGTTTCAGGCAACGTCCTCGTCGACGCGTTGATCGACGCCTCCGGACACGTGACGACCATGAAAGTCGTTTCCGGCCCAGCAGTGCTGCATCAAGCAGCTATGGACGCTTTGAAACAGTGGAGATACGTGCCCGCGTCGCTCGACGGCCACCCTGTGGCCATGCACCTGGCCGTGACAATCCAGTTCCGCCTGCGGTAATTGTCCACGAATTCTAACGCCAGCCCCGGGAAGCCGGGGTGGGTTGTGACCATAAATTGAGGCTTCATTCGAACGCCGCTCCACCGCGCCAGGAACGGAGCGACTCGCATGCCGGCAGCCCACCAAACATGCGGATCAATCGGGATAGGGTTCGCCCGCCCGCGCGATGCGAATGCGGTGATCGGTGAAAGGGGCGTGCATGTTTGGCACAGCAACCCTAGGCATGTGGCAGGTTACGCAATTTTTTTTCCCGGTCGGACAAGCTTTGCCCGGATGGTCTCGCGCTTTCCTCGCTGGCGCTGCGGCGTGACAAGCTAAACACTTCTGGTCATACGCGCCTGCCTCGTGGACAAGTTGCAGGTGCGGATCATGGCATGCGATACAAGTCAGGCGTGCGTCGCCGTCGCCCCAGCAGCGACTGTTCTCCAGGCGATAGGGTTGAAAGCGTGCATTGGCGACGCCGGTCGCGTCCATCTCGTAGACGTCATTCCAGGTGCGATGGCAAGCGCCGCAGAAATCCACCAAGGCGACCGGACTCAGCCGGCTCGGATTGAAAACGGCTTGCCGCCCCTGCTCGGTCTTTTCCTCATCCATCAAGGACACGTGTTTGGCACCCGGCCCGTGACATGCTTCGCAGTTCACTCCCGGCATCAACCGCGTGGGATCAAACCCGGTGTTAGACGCCGAAGCCGTAGTGTGACAGCCAAAGCAGCGCCGCAGCGTGTCCGGATCGATCGCCCGCCCCAGTGCTTCCTCGAGATTCTCAGGCGGCTTGTTTCCATGTCCCGTCGTCAGATCTAGACCCTGCAGCGTTTTGTAGAAACTCATCCTGCTTTCGTAGAAAACGCCATCGCGCTGATAAAGGTACGTCTGCCCCTTGTTCCCCAGGCCAAACGCCCAGAGCAGCGGCGCGGAGATGGAGTTCGTACCGCCGCTCACCGAATAAGTGCTCCCCGTCTCGGTGCGTGTGATGGTGTAGGAGTAGGGAACACCTTGCCCGGAGATCTGCTCGTGTTCACGGAGGATTCCGGAAGTAGCGGCCGGCGTCGAGGCGCGCGCCATCGGCGTGGCCAGCTGCGAGGCGGTCATCTTGGAATGGCATCGCGCGCATTCCGCGGTGCCAACGTAGTCCTCGCGCGACGCCGAGCGCTTTGTCGGCCACCAGCCTGGAGCTTCCAGCCGCTCATCGGTCGCCATCGGGGTGTCAACTTTTTGTTGCGACTGGGGAGCGGATTGCACGCCCGCCCACGGTGCAAGTAGAGCTAAAGAAGAAACGCCCGCAAGCACGGCATACATTGCTGTACGCTTCATTTCGCACACCAAACGCAACCCGCATGAACCTCGCCGAAATCGGCTACCATAACTTACCTCATAGATGCCACCCCACCACTTTCCGGTTTGCCGGTTTTGCGTCCACTGACGAGCCGCCTAGTATCTAATTCTCACGACCTTTATTTGCTCTGTTTAGAAATACCCATCACCTGGAGCGCCAGTCGAACAGTATGGGCGGACGCTGGCAATCGCTCAACTCCTGCCGCTTGCGATAAACCAGCAGAGGTTCGTATACTGGCGGCCCGGCCAATTGGCAGGGTTTGGCGGGTGGGTGGCCCGCCGAGTGCCGCACCTTCCTTGGCCTTTCATAGCGCGCCGGTGATTGCCAGTGATTGAATGACCGGCCGGAATGCGTAAAGAAGTCTGGTTCGATAGAATTGGGTCGCTCTTCCCTTGACCGCACGGTAGCCGGCTCTCTAGGCGGGCGCAGCTCGATCCTGAGCAATGCGAAGAAAGATGCGCCGTACAAAGGAGAATTTCGCATGTCGCAAGCCCCCATGCCGGAAGAAATGAATGTCTACCAGAACGCGGAAGCGCGCTTCGAAGTGGCCGCGAACAAACTGGGGCTCGAACAGGGACTCTACCGGTACCTCAAATATCCCAGCAAAGAAATCACCCTGTACATTCCCATTGGGATGGATAATGGCACTCTCGACGTGTTTACCGGATATCGCGTGCTACATTCCACGGTGCGCGGGCCGGGCAAGGGCGGAATCCGGTTTGCCCCCGATGTTTCCATCGACGAAATACGCGCGCTGGCGACCTGGATGACCTGGAAATGCGCGGTGGTAAATATTCCTTTTGGTGGTGCGAAGGGCGGAGTGATCTGTGATCCGCGGAAGATGTCGCGTGGAGAGCTTGAGCGGCTCACCCGCCGCTATACTGCGGAACTGGCGAACTGGCTGGGTCCGGAGCGGGATGTCCCCGCGCCGGACGTGGGCACCGGCGAGCAAACGATGGCTTGGGTCATGGACACTTACGCGATGCACGTCGGCCAGGCCACTACCGCGGTCGTTACCGGCAAGCCCATCGAGCTCGGTGGTTCGCGCGGAAGGCGCGAAGCTACCGGGCGCGGCGTCATGATTTGCTGCGATAAAGCGCTCGCCAAGCTGGGAATCAAGAAAGAGGGCTGCCGTGTCGTTATTCAAGGCTTCGGAAATGTGGGCTCACTGGCCGCCGAACTGATGCAAAAAGCGGGCTACAAGATTGTGGGACTGGCGGACATCGGCGGCGGTCTGTACAACGAAAAGGGCTTCGATGTGCCTAAGGCCATCGATTGGGTCTACACGCAGAAAAAGCCGCTCCAGAATTTTCCCGGCGGTGGAACGAAGATGACCGCGCGCGACGTTCTGTTTCAGCCGTGCGAGATTGCTATACCGGCGGCGATCGAAAACCAGATCACCGAGAAGAACGCGAACCAGGTGCAGGCCAGGATTCTGTGCGAGGGCGCCAACGGTCCGACGACATGGCAAGCCGACGCGATTATCGATGCCAAGGGCATCTTCACCGTGCCGGACATTCTCGGCAACGCCGGCGGCGTCACCGTCAGCTATTTCGAATGGGTCCAGGACCGTCAGGGTTTCTTCTGGCGGGAAAGCGAAGTGAATGAGCGCCTCTTCGACGTGATGGATAATGCTTTCGATGAAGTGGTACGTTTCGCGGGAATCCACAAAGTCAATAACCGCATTGCCGCCTATATGCTGGCCATCGACCGGGTCGCCAGCGCGCTCAAGCTTCGCGGTATTTATGCCTAGCTTCTGGAGGCAACTTGTATTAGTTTCTTTTCCGCTCCCGCTGATCTAATCGAGGATCGGCAGGGGTCATTCCGTAACTCCCCTACGGATTGTGTTTGGATCAATTGAAGCTGAACGGCTCGGAAATCATTCCGCGCCAGGAAGGAGTGCGCCAGTGACCCCGGATTCACTCTCGTCAGGCCACGCGAAAAGTGAAGAGCAGCATCGTCGCGAGATCTGTATTGCCGGACGCTGGATGTACGAGCGAGGACACATCGTCGCCTGTGAAGGAAACATTTCTGTGCGACTCGATGACGGCAGCGTTCTCACGACTCCTACCTGCATGAATAAAGGGATGCTCGCGCCGCAGGATCTGGTGATCACCGATATGCATGGGCGTCAACTCGCCGGCGATCGCAAAGTCTCCTCCGAACTGGCGATGCATCTCCTGTTCTACCGCATGCGGCCGGATGTGATGGCCATCTGTCATGGGCATCCGCCCACGGCCACAGGATTTGCGGTCGCCGGGCGCGCGCTGAATCAAGCTTTGCTTCCCGAAGTAATCGTAGGACTTGGACAGATTCCCCTGGTGCAGTATGCCACGCCGGGAACTGCGGAGTTGAGCGAAGCCATCGAACCGTTTGTGCCGCACTACGACGCGCTGCTGCTGGCCAATCATGGGGCCGTAACCTGCGGCCCCGATCTGCTCACCGCGTTCTTTCGAATGGAGACCATCGAGCACAGCGCGAAGATCACCCTGGCTGCGGAAATGGCCGGTGGGCCGCGGCTGCTCTCCAGCCGGGAAGTCGCCAAGCTGATGGCGGCTCGTCCGCGTTACTTTGTCGCGCCCCCGCCGGGCGGCGGAGCGGAATTGCCCATCACCCGTGACAGCGGAGAAAACGCGGGCGATGATGTGACGCTGACGCGCAGCGAACTCGATGCGCTGATCGACGAAGCCGTGCGCAAGGACCGCACCCGGCGTTAAATCTGGGCATCGCCGGTCCGCGATTACGGCCCGCCCCAGCGCACCCAGGAGTTCCCGCGTGAGCGAGATCGCTGCGTTCTTCCAAGCCGTTCAATCCGGAGACCCCAGCAAAGTTGAGGCGCTGCTCGATGCGATGAAGCCGCGGCGGCGGGGCAGCTCGCGCGTGTGAAACAAGTCGTCGATAAGGATCCGGCGTTGGCGAACAAGTTGTCGCCCGACGGATTTCCGGTCTTCGCACTGGCCGCGGTATTTGGGCATCGCGAGGTGGCGGAATATTTGCTCGCCAAGGGCGCGGATGTAAACGCTACGGCGACCAACGGAACGGGATACAACGCGCTGACCGGCGCGGTCGCGAGCGGCCACGCACAGATCGCGGGCTGGTTGCTGGAGAATGGCGCTAACGCTAACTACCGCTATGGCCGGGGTATTCGCCGTTGCTTACGGCGGCGGCCAACGGGCACCTCGAAATCGTGAAAATGCTGCTGCGGCATGGCGCGGATTTGCACGTCAAGACGAATGACGGAAAGACGGCGCGCAGCTTTGCCGAGGGCCGCGGTCATGCTGCCGTCGCCGAATTCCTCCGCAGCCGCGGCGCCGCCTGAAATCCTCCGGACCCTTCCTTCGCAGTGCCGCGTTGACGGGCGAAGAGAAAGCGGCAATACTGGCGAGCGATGATTGGCCAGCTTCGCGGGCGCCTTGCCGAAAAAAGACCGAATCAAGTGCTCTTGGACGTGGGTGGCGTGGGGTACCTCGTACAAGTGCCGCTCTCGACGTACGCCGCGCTCGGCGAGCTGCACACCGAAGTGAACCTCCTGATTCATACCCACGTCCGCGAAGATGCGCTGGCGCTGTACGGATTTGTCTCCGCGCGCGAAAAACATTTTTTTGAGATGCTGCTTTCGGCTTCCGGTGTGGGACCCACGCTGGCTCTGAAAATCTTGAGTGGGATGAGCGTCGAAGAGCTGGTGCCGGCGATTCGCGGCAGCGACCTGGCGCGGCTGACAAGAATTCCCGGCGTGGGGCGCAAGACAGCGGAGCGCATGGTGGTCGAGTTGAAGGACAAACTGGAAGCCGTGGCGATGGAAACGGAAAAACCAGCGGCCTCCTCGCCGGCGGGAATCGAGGCGGATGTCATTTCGGCGCTGGTGAACCTTGGATACGACGGCCGCGCCGCGGAGACCGCCGTCGGAGAAGCGAAGAGCCAAGCGGGCGCCGGAAATTTTGAGAAGTTGCTGCGCGGCGCATTGCAGTCGTTGAGCGCTCCAAAAGGGCGGGCCGCGCGTGGGGCATGAAGAGACCAAACGAACGAGGATATCGCGCTAGGGAAACGCAGATAAGAATTGCGGATGGAACGGCAAAGCACATGATGCCACAGAGACAGCCCGAGCGGATTGTGTCGGGACAGGCGTTTGACGAAGACGCTCGGATCGACGTGAGCGTGCGGCCCAAACGCCTGGACGAATACATCGGGCAAAAACGCGTCAAAGAGAATATCCAGATTGCTATCGACGCGGCGCGCAGCCGTGGCGAAGCGCTGGACCACGTGCTGCTCTACGGACCGCCGGGCCTCGGAAAGACAACCCTGGCGCAGATCATTGCCAACGAATTGAACGTGCCGATCAAGACCAGCGCGGGGCCGCTGCTGGAACGCAAAGGTGACCTGACCGCGATCTTGACCTCGCTCGAAAAAAAAGAGGTTTTCTTTCTGGATGAAATTCACCGCTTGCAGCCTGCGGTGGAGGAAGTCCTGTACCCGGCGATGGAAGATTTTCGCGTGGACCTGATCATCGGCCAGGGGCCGGGGGCACGGATTCATCCGTTCCAATTGGGGCACTTTACGTTGATCGGCGCGACGACGCGCGCGGGGCTGATTACGGCGCCGTTGCGCTCGCGTTTCGGCATTGTGCACCGGCTGGATTTCTACGAACCTGCGGATTTGCTCATCATCATTCACCGCTCGGCAAAAATTCTAAACATCCAGATGGACGAAGGCGGCGCCGAAGAAATCGCGAGTCGCTGCCGCGGCACACCGCGCATTGCGAACCGCTTGCTGCGGCGCGCGCGCGATTTTGCGGAAGTGCGCGCGGCGGGCCGCATCACCCGCGCGGTTGCGCAGGAAGCATTGCAAATGCTGGGCGTCGACCAGAGCGGCCTGGACGAAGTGGACCGCAACCTGATGATCGCGCTGCTCGACAAGTACGCAGGCGGGCCGGTCGGCGTGGGCACGCTGGCGGCCGCCCTGAGCGAAGAAGAAGACGCCATCGAAGAGATGTACGAGCCCTACCTCATGCAGATCGGATTGATCGACCGCACCCCCCGGGGCCGAGTGGCCACGCAGCGCGCCTACGAGTATTTCGGCCGCGACCTGCCGAAGCGCCAGCCGCGACTGTTCTGAGGAAGGATATTATTCGGAAAGAAACCGCCTCTCTCGCGGAGAAAAATGAGACCGCCGACCAGGGTGGCTATATATGAGGTTGCTACAGCCGAAAAGCTGCACTCCAAGCGGCCTTCACGCCGCGCAGGTCGAGTCTGGAGAGAACACCATCGCGCCATCTACACGGAGTGCGTTGCTTCCGGAATTGGCCGCTATCTGACGGACACCGGCCGGAGCCGCGCCGCGGCCCGAAATTCAGGGCATCGATTCTATTGGCTTCCGTGACAGCGCCGCGTCCGGAACTTAAGCACCAGGCCGTGAAGATAGGACCCACCTGGTAGTGGGCGTGACATACGCGCGGGCCAGGCCTCCTCGCAAGGAGTGATTGGCAAGCCTGGCACGCGCGGCGCACTACTCGCAAGACTGGGGCCTCCGCAGACTTTGCAACCCCAACTCCCCGCTTGTCGGCCCGCCAGACATGCTCGAAGCTAGCTTACTTGCGCTTGGACTTTTTCCGGGCGCGGGCGTACTTGAGGGCGATCAGGCCTTGCGAGAAGGTTTTGTTTTCGAGCAGAGAGAACTCGCGTTGCGGGAAGCCGCTGGGGAAGAGCGGAAGGCCTTCGCCGATCAGGACCGGAACGATTCCGATATAAAGCTCGTCGACCAGATCTTCTTTGAGGAAGGAGCGCGCGAGTTCGCCGCCGCCCATCAGCCAGATATTTTTTCCAGAGCGCTTGCGGAGCTTTTCGATGAAACTTTTCGAGGAATCGTTGACGAAGGTGACGCCCCCGCGCTCGCCGGGCGGCTGAGAATGGGAGAAGACGTAACTTTTCATCCCTGATCCGCCGTAAGAGCCTCCGCCCATCTTGAGGGCCACGTCGTAGGTCTTGCGCCCCATGACGGCGGTATCAATGGTAGCGAAGAATGGGCCCATCGAGTAGTCCTTGGGCATGAATAGAAAATCGACCGCTCCATCGGGTCGAGCGATGTAGCCGTCGAGGCTGATGCCGAGGCCCAGGACGACCTTGCGCATGAGGCATTCTAAACGACGGATGCAGGTGCTTCAACAGTGGTCAGCCGGAAGATCGACGACCATTGATGGGAGCTTTCGGCCGACGCGAAAAGGGTTGCTCGGAGATTGGCCTTGAGCTAAGGTGCGCCTCGGCGCGAATGTATGGAAAGCCTGATTTGGAGGAATTCGTAATGCGAAAGATGGTTATCGGTATGGTTGGCACGGTTTTGCTGTCGTGCGCAGCTTACGGGCAGAATACGCGCCCACAATCTTGCGAGCATCTGGCGCAACTCGAACTACCCGGAGCGAAAATCCTCTTGGCGCAGACGGTTGCGACCGGAGCATTCACGCCGCCATCCAACTCCACTCCCCGGCCGGTAGTGGATGCTTCCTTCTACAAGACGCTCGGGGCGTTCTGCCGGTTCATGGCGGTGGCTATGCCGAGCGCCGATTCCTCGATTAAAGTCGAGGTGTGGATGCCGGTCAATGATCAAAATGGCAGCGCGTGGAACGGGAAACTGCAGGGCCAGGGCAACGGAGGATTCGCCGGAGAGATTGGTTACCACCAGATGGGAATCGCGGTGTACCAAGGTTACGCAACCGTGGGCACAGATACCGGGCACTCCGGAGGGGGAACTGATGCGAGTTGGGCGCTGGAACATCCCGAGAAAGTGACCGACTACGGTTACCGAGGAATCCATGAGATGACGCTGGTCGCCAAAGCTGCAATCAAGGCGTTTTACGGCAAAGATCCACAACACTCATATTTTAAGGGTTGCTCGAACGGCGGGCGGCAAGCGTTGATGGAAGCGCAGCGCTTCTCGGAAGATTACGACGGCATCCTGGCCGGAGCGCCGGCCAATTTCTTCACCCACCTGTTGACCAAAGCGCTTGCCGATGCGCAGGCAACGACTCTGGATCCGTCGAGCTATATCCCGTCGAGTAAGCTGCCAGCAATCGCTCGCGCAGTGAACGCTGCCTGCGACGCGCAGGACGGAGTGGCCGACGGCATCCTGAATGACCCGCGGAATTGCCACTTTGATCCGGCGAAAATGGTTTGTAAAGACGGCGATTCAGAGAAGTGTCTGACGACGGCGCAGGTAATCACACTGAAAAAGCTGTATCAGGGGCCGCCAGACTCGCAAGGGCACGAGATTTTTCCTGGCTATTTGCCAGGGGCGGAAGAGGGACCCGGCGGCTGGGGCGCGTGGATTACGGGTTCTGCGCCAGGCAAGAGCCTGCTGTTCGCCTTCGCCGGCGGATATTTTTCCAACATGGTCTATGAGAAGGCGGACTGGAATTATAAGCAAACCAGTGTCGATCAAGCGCTGAAGGCGGCCGACGAGAAGACTGCGCAGGTCTTGAATGCAACGGAGACCAACCTCGCGGCGTTCAAGGCGCGGGGCGGGAAGCTGATCCTCTACCATGGCTGGAACGATCCGGCTATTTCAGCGGTAAACACCATCAACTATTACAACCAAGTGGTGAGCAAGATGGGCGAGCAGGAGACAGAGGCATTCGCGATGCTTTACATGGTGCCGGGAATGCAGCATTGCGGCGGCGGTCCCGGACCGGATTCGTTTGGGCAGGGCGGCGGAGGAGCGAAAGATGCGCAACACAACGTGGCAGTGGCGCTTGAACAGTGGGTGGAGAAGGGAATTGCACCTACCGCGATCGTCGCGACGAAAGTTGAAGGCGGCGATCCTGCAAAGGGCGCGAAAATGACCCGGCTGCTCTGTCCGTATCCGCAGATCGCGAAGTACACGGGCAAAGGCAATCCCAATGACGCAGCCAGTTTTGCCTGCGTGGTGGAGAGCAAATAGGCGAAAAAGAT
>Ga0137398_10001067_pt1 | contig 10794 bp, 12 predicted proteins | sample czorhiz216metaG_FD_106659 | JGI IMG/M metagenome (GOLD analysis project Ga0137398, IMG submission 106659) | Vadose zone soil microbial communities from Angelo Coast Range Reserve, California, USA - czorhiz2.16 metaG | ecosystem: Environmental > Terrestrial > Soil > Vadose zone | place: USA...
ATGATGGGGCTGACTCGCTTCTTTGTTGGGTGTGTCCGTGTTTTGTGTTATGTGGAACCGTAGATCAACTCGAGCTCGTCGCCGTACGAAGGGGAGTACGAAGGGGACGATGATTTTTTCCCACGGTCGCAGGATGACTCGATTGTGCTCGTGCACCGCTCGTCTACTTTCCACTCTATTGCTGGGCATCCCCCACATGGTCAGAGTGAGAGTATTGCTCTCGGATCATAAACGGTTGCATTTTACGCGCTCCTACATCCCCCATCTCAAATCAAATCGCCTCCTACTTCTACCTCTGTCGTACGATCCCTTTTCATTATGCGTGCCCATACAACGGCCAAGAGCTGTGTTCACGACCATTAATGACTTTGTTACGACCTTTCACGACACCTTACGAATCGACACGTCTTGTTCACTCCATTGCTTTTTTATGCTCTCTCGCGACACCCTTTGCTATCTTTGATTGTGTATCATACCCTTGTTTCCTGTTCTGAATGTGCCAATTTGGTAAAGTGTTTCGCAGGTAATCGAGACCCCCCCTTACTTCATTTGTTTCTAATTGCCTCTTTGATCCCACCCAGCGAAATACTCCTCACCTAGTGTCTATATATCTCAACCATCGTAGTTTATTTATTCGTTGTCTATGGTTGTCCACCGTTGCACGAGGAACCGAAGGCAATAGAAGCGAAAAGTTATACATTTTCAAGTGTACATGATGGCCATAAAACTACTGTCATCGCCGCCTTACTTTCAATCCCTCGTTGGCTTACAGTACGCGTGCAAGTTCTCTCCAGAGAACAGTGGAACAAAGTGCTCCTTAATCTTCAAACTTGCGGGCCTGGTCAAGCCAGAATTAGGACGATCGAGTCTCAGTAATGTGTTTACCCCACAGACAACGACCGCCAGACGCACCTTGTCTCGTCCAACTTAAGCTCGAACCTCCGAAAGACGTTTGCTAACCCCATGTGGATCTCGGCATACGCCAAGTTGACGCCAAAACAACTACGTGGCCCCTTCGAGAACACGCTCAACGCGGTGTCACATGCCTTAGCATTTGGGCCTAGCCATCGGTCTGGCAGAAACTTCTCCGGGCGCTCATAGATGAGCGGTGATCGATGCACATACGTGAAACTCTGACCAACGATCGTCTGCAGAACGCAAGGAAGACGTCAACGAGGAGAATCCCACATGATTAAATTATAGAGAGAGGAAAAAAAAAGGGGGGGGGAGGGGGGGGAAGGAAAGAAAAAAAGAAAAAAAGAAGTAGAAGGGTACACCACCTGGAATAAACTCGCCGGATATCACGGCGCCTTCGCGTGGGACGACACGTGGGTGAGCTATAACGCCTGGGAACATGCGGAGGCCTTCTTTGGTGACCGCGGCCTGCATGTGGTTCACAGGGGGAATTTTATTTTTAGGATGTAGGTTCTCAGAGAGCAGGGGGACTGCGGGGACAAACCAGGTAAGGTAACTTCTCCAGGACTTCATATCGGGGGATCTCTTCTAGAACCGGCCACGCCTCGCGTAACTCCGCCTCGAGTCGCTGGCGAACCTGGGGATTTTGTAGGACATAATGTGCGGCGACCATTAGCGTAATGCCCGTGGAGTCTGCGCCAGCGCCGAGAAGAATGCCAGCCTCGTCCAAGAGACTCCGGCGCGATGGCAGCGGGCGACCCTTGTTGGCTTCGGGTGAGAGGAGCCCGTGATAGATGATTGGATGGGGCGTAAGCGTCAGTTCTGCAGGGTTCCGCAGGATGGCATCAATCTGGGCGAGTAGAATCTGTATGGATGGTGTGAAATAAACAGATCAGCGCCGCCGCCGGGGACCAGTGTGAAAGGACACGCCACTAAGGGCGGCGTATTGAGAAGTAAACGGACCTCACGTAGCTGGTAAAATGCGGTCATGACGGGTGGTCCAATTTTCTTGCCCAGCCAGGGGGGTAAATAGTGTATGAGCGTGACGAAGAAGCTCGAATATTTGGACAGGCTCAAGATAGGAAGCATCGCCTCAGACGCGACGACGATATGCGCGTGGAAATCCGGAGCTTTGGTAGCCTCAAGCGATTTGTTATAGCAGAAGAGGGTGAGCACATCAGTCGCAAAGCAGCGGAAGCCAAGGTAAAGGTTGCTAGATTTGCCTGAGGCATATTGCTCTGCAAGGGCATCACAGAGCACGTTGACCTAACAACAAACGTGACGTGAACGGGTGTGGCGTGGAGAAGATGCTGGAAAAAGCTAACCCGTTGCTGTATCAGGCCTTGCATCTTGAGAATCGACGATCGGGAGAACATCGGGCTGAGCACGTCGCGCCTGGGCTTCGCATCTGCGTATCTGATGTAACACGCTGAAGATTGATCCGCGTCGAATGCCCCATACACAACGGGGTCCTTGTCCCACTTGTTCTTCAAATTGTAGATCTCGTTGTACGCGTGGGGATTCGCAAAATGCAGCTATCGAATTAAAACCGCAGATCAAATTCGATCAGACCCAAATGCCTCCGCGAATCCCAATGTCCTCCGACGTACCAAATTGGGTTGCAATCGAATAGTGTCACCTGTAATCGAATGTGCCAGATCAGCGTCAACTCAATTGATGGCAAGTGGCGTGCTGATAGGGTGGCGAGGAGCGGCGCTGGTGTGTGAGAAACGGAGCGTACCATACTGGGCGTGGAGGTCATCTCGGACATCAGAGAGGGAGACTCCCTTCACGAACTCCTGATAAAACAACCAGTACTTTGATGCAGCGGCCAACTTTGGTCCAGGAAAGCGTGCCAGAGGATGGAGGTAGACATTATAGAAAGCTGACCAGCATGACCAGGTCAGCACGGCGGCGATAAGGGCGAATAGGACATTCTGGACAGAGGCGGTCGTGTCATAATACAGGGAGTGGACAAACTTGAAAACAGCGTCGGGCATGGTCACAGTGGGGGAAAGGGGATGCCAGGGGTGGCGGGAATGCAATGCTATCTTTATCATCTAGACTGTGCTGGAGTGACCTGTGAACGTGATTTCTAACCAGAAGTAACGGGATGTGAATCTCTGTAAAAATTCTTATATAAATTCTACACCTTCTGGAGATAACCTGAGATTTTCAGTACTGTACTCACGTAAATTTGCGAAGTTAGAGAGACGTTTTAATTGACCCCATGAGAACAAACGGTCCCACTCTGGTACCAGGAGTTTGGGAAACAACGTATTTGATGCAGCGCTGCGCTGCCACTGTAACAGCTGACCGCGAGTGCGACCTGGCCAACACATCGTGATGGTGATAATGGGTTGTTCCCGCCGGCAACTTCACGCCCCGCTGTACTACTGTAAGCGCCTCCCTCGGCACTGTTTCCCGGGCCGGCGAGCAGCGCTCAACGATCAAGAAACGTTGACAAGCAGACTCGAGAAACCTTACAGAGCACCGAGCCTTTATCTTTTTTTAATTGATTAAAGGTAGCTCATCACCGGATAGACAAAATGACATAGTTTTGGAGATTTGAAATATTATGGGAGCCACATCTTCGGGCCTGGACCGCCTGGCCACGTTTTGGGTGGGCAAGTCACGCGATGTCACCGCTCACAGGGTCGATTTGAAACTCCGCTCAGCTTCGGCTTCGGCTTCCGATGCTGTGTCGTGTCCGTGTCGTGTCAGCCATTCATCGATTCACATCAGCTACTTATGCCCAACGGTGCCAAACGCCAGCTGTCCTGGACATCTTCTTCCTTACAGGAGGTTGCCACATGTCCTGCGCCTGTTTCCCGTACCTTTTTCGCCTCCTGAGTTACAAGATGCTCTCGGTCGGCGCAGACTCGGAACTCGTGCAGAAAGGAATCCGTCCACCTAGGCATTCATATATTCATAAGTGGGATCTTTTGTGTCATGATCTAGCGACGTCAGCAAGGCAAAGGGAGTATATCGGACTTGATTTCCGATATAGCCGATATATGTTGGGGCAAATGATGACGTGGGCTTAGCAGCAGCTGGGAAGCGAACTAGTGGTTCACTGGTACTGGGGGAGAACGCTACGGATATGGACCCATCTCGTGTATCAGTCCACTGGCAGTGGACATCTCCCTCAATGTCATTGTGAAGCTGACAACAAGGGCCGCAATCGCCTGTCGCTCGATCGCCTTCGATTCCAGGTGGCCTCCAGGACCTGAGTGGTTTTGAAGGCCACTCAGTTTCCGCCTATGAGCGCAACTGCGTGACCTTCTTACTGCACTATGGCAACTGATAAGATTGTTCTAGCTATGTAATGATCGCCACTTACCGTTACCCTTCTTGTCGTATTTTCTTAAGTTATGTGCCCAGCGTCGTGACTAGTAGCCAACCATCGAGCGTATATATTTGAACCTGACATGCCAGTGGCTGACACGGCATCAGTCGCCAGTGTGACACACTAGTACTGTATCTTCTTCTGCCACTCAACTTACTCAACTTCTACCGGAAAAATACGTGGGAATGTGTTGAGTTGAGATGGTTATTGGTCCAATTGTTGTGAGAAGTGAGTTAAGCTATATATTCGAAGTGGCCGAACATGTGGGGACCTGGCAGAAGGTGTAGATACCCATTAACTTAGTAGCTTGATTACTATGTCCCGCACAGCACCAATAGGCAAGTCTGGGGGGTGTGCCTGTGTGGGTACTACACTATGGCTCCTGCCTGTACAGTACTATATGTATTTCGCGTTCGAATGGATTTTTTCTTCCTCCCTCGCTTCTCTTCCCCATCCCTCCCAAAGATTACCAACACGTCTATAGACCTAGTTTACTTGAGCCTGCCAGTGGTTCTAAGCTAACTGTGAGCAGACTGTCCGGCTGGAAGGAAATTTGTCCTTCAAGTGGGTTCCTTCTTCAGCATGCGGCGGTGTGGGCTTACCAGGAGGTGCAACAGATCTAAATGCCTGATGCAACAATAGCCACGGTCTATCCAAATACTCTGCACTTCAATGTCAACGCACGCCATCACCCGTAGTATTTCAGTTTGTGGAACAGATATCGATATTACAAATCGTATTGACTTGGTGATAGAGAATGAGAATAAAAGACTCGGGTTTATGGGAATATGGACTGCTTTCCGAGCTTCTACACCTGGATGGTTGGTATTGAAGCAAAGGTAGTATACACAAAGAAGACCGTTCGTTGTTGCACTGCATACTTCAGAGGCCACGGGGAGAATCTACGCAGCTTCTGTACACAGAGAGTGCAGAAAAATAAGGTCGCAAGCCAAAGAAAACTGTATACGCATCACCTGAAGGCATTATTATATGAAAAGTATGAGGCAAACCGATGGTCCCATCTTCGACGCCGACGTGGCGAATCCCGACCTCCTTACGTAAGAGTCGCGTCGCGTCCCAGCAGACGCGCACTGGCATCCTCCGCAAGTGACTAGACTAACATGTCTTTGATGTACGGCAAGGAGAAAGACGAGGAGACAGGTACTCTTATCTTTGTTTTATCGCCGTCCTGTTCTACCGCTTATTGAATAAGCAGACTCCCTCGACCCGGGTTTCATTTCTTTCTTTAACAAGCTACTCCCTAAGTCTCCGGATTCCAATGGCACCATCCGACTTTTCTTCAGGAAAGCCGGTAACGAAGACTTTTACAGTGCGCATGGGGCAGATGCGCTCTATATTGCCCAGCATGTATATCACACCAAGTCTGTGCTCAAGTACCTCGGCGCCGGTGGCAAGACGGCGGGCCTGCCGAGTGTCACTCTCAGGCCTACAGTTGCTACCTCCTTCTTAAGAGAGGCGCTGACGAGCAGGCAGCTAAAGGTGGAGATATGGATACCTGAGGCCGGCCACGGAAAAAAGGTTTCAAAATTCAAATTAGACAAGGAAGTAAGGCTGGAGTATTTATCCTCTTTCTTCAACTGAAAGGTACTCCCAGGCGTCACCCGGTAATCTCCAAGCGGTAGAGGACTTCCTCTTCGTAAATAATGACATCCTATCTCCACCGGTCATTATGGCAATAAAACTAGCGACTACACCCACAGTTCCCGGTTTGGCTGGCAAAGCGAAGACCAAAACTGTTGGTATTGCATTTGCGGACACCAGCTTACGACAGTTCGGCGTAGCAGATTTTGTGGATAATGACGCGTTTTCAAACATCGAGGTATGCTGTTGTGCAACCTACGTAGTAGAGAGGCTAATTCCCGTGTTCTCCAGACTCTTGCCATTCAGTTGGGAATCAAGGAAGCGATTGTCCCAACTGGCACCGCCTCGGGTGCAACTGACCGTGATTTTGACCTCAAAAAGCTCAAAGACGTCCTCGACAGATGCGATATCGTCATCACTGAACGGAAACCTAGTACGTCCTTTCGTACTCATAGCAACAATAACAACCAATACGACATGCTTAGGCGAATTTGTGGCGAAGACGGTTGAGGAAGATCTCACTCGTTTATTGGCACCCCCAACGATAGGAGCCGGCACCGCAGAGGGTCCCACAGTGATTCGTAGGCAACACTCGCAGCTTATTCTGCCGAAGCTAACTCAATGCTCTTAATAGCACAACTCAACTTACCCACCGCACCCGCTGCTGTCGCCGCGCTGATTACTTATCTTAGCCTTCTGTCTGATTCATCCAATCATGGCGCATGGACCATCCGCACACACGACCTGGGACAGTATATGCGCTTGGATGCAAGTGCTCTACGCGCTTTGAACCTTATGGACAGCGGAAACGTAAGTTTGACTTTACACGGACTATTTCGTGATTCATACCGTTCCTTGGAAGAGTTCCGGAGCGAAGAACACGACGCTTCTTGGACTCTTGAATAAATGTAAAACTGCTCAAGGGACTCGGATGCTCGGAAGCTGGTTGAAGCAGCCACTTGTCAACCTCCATGAGATCCGTACGTATTCGGACTAGGCATAATCAACACGATTATCGATGTCTATAACATTTAGTGAAACGACAAGACCTAGTTGAAACATTTGTGGAAGACTCAGACGCACGTAGGACGCTCCAGGTTGGTCGGACTTATCTGATCGATACGATGACAATCTGAATTGTCGTACTAGGATGATTTTATGAAGCTTATGCCCGACATGAACCGTATCAGTAAACGATTTCAGAAGTCGGTCGCTTCCCTTGAGGATGTTGTACGAGTATATCAGGCGGTTTTAAAGGTAATGTTTTTGAAACCCGTAGCTTCTAGCTTGCGATGAGATAATCCTTCCCAGCTGTCTGGACTTATCGAAGCCTTAAAGCACGTCGATGTGAAGACAGAACGCGGTCGTGAGCTTATCAAAGAAACTTATCTGAACCACCTCGAAGAATACGCTGCCAGTCTCGATAAGTATGCCGAGATGGTGGAACAAACGCTCGATCTCTCCGAGCTTGAGAGGCACAACTATGTCATCAAGCCCGACTACGATCCACGTTTGCGCAAGCTGGCAGACCAGATCAGTGCAGCACGAGACGGACTGGACGAGGAACATCGTGATGTAGCAAATGATCTCAATCTTGAGCTCGACAAGAAGCTACATTTAGAGAATTCAGCGAATTATGGCTATTGCTTCCGGCTGACAAAAAACGTATGTGGATTACTCACGTTCCTAGTGTACCCGAGATCGCTCAATGGTCATCAGGACGCGCGAGCCATCAGCAACAAGCGTAAATATATCGAGCTTGGGACTGTCAAATCCGGAGTTTACTTCACGACGACCAAATTAAAAAACTTTGCGATGGAATACCAAGAGGCGACTGAAGCTTATTCGCGTACCCAGAGTGGGCTCGTCAAGGAGGTCGTATCTATTGCGTGTTTGTTCTCTCCTATTTCCATGCAGTCCAAGTACCGATGTTCCTGCAGCGACATATACTCCTGTGCTGGAGTCTTTGAATGGCGTCTTGGCACATCTAGATGTGATTCTGAGGTCAGTCTGCTGTTTCCTTGGTCGACACTGCGAACACTCAGCCATCGTAGCTTCGCCCATGTTGCTGTTAACGCCCCCGAAGCATACGTCAAACCGGCCGTCGTCGAGAAAGGTTCGTCATTGATCATTTGTAGAACTGCTGGTCGTGGAGGTCTATTACCATGTAGGGACCGGTGACCTTGTCCTCAAAGATACGCGACATCCTTGCCTTGAAGTTCAAGATGATATCAGCTTCATTCCGAACGATGTTGAGATGGTCAAAGGTATGTTCACCATTTATCTGTCCCGAAATGTGGTTCATCTCTATCGTGACAGATAAATCCGAATTCCAGATAATCAGTGTGTCTCCGATTGTTGTATTTGCTCCACTCTGACTTGTGACGACTAGCCGGTCCAAATATGGGTGGAAAAAGCACTTATATTCGTCAGGTATGTTGCGTACCGGTTTCTTGTCGTTTTCGCAAAGTTCATGACTTTGTACAGATCGGGGTAATCGCTCTCATGGCACAAATTGGTTCATTCGTACCTTGCTCGATGGCCCATTTACCTATCTTCGACTCGATCTTATGTCGCGTAGGTGCAGGCGACAGTCAGTTGAAGGGTATTTCGACCTTCATGGCTGAGATGTTAGAGACCGCGACAATTCTCAAGGTCAGTCTGTTCCTCCCTGGAAAATTAACATAGCTTATATTAGACGCAATACCAGTCTGCCACGAAAGACTCACTCATTATCATTGATGAGCTTGGAAGGGGTTCGTTGAAATTGACACGGCGACGTGAGGTCTTCGCTAACCTCTAGACGTTCAGGGACATCCACTTATGACGGATTCGGCCTCGCGTGGTCTATATCTGAGTATGGCCAATACCCTTACAGGGCTCTTTGCTCGCACTGATTGCCTACAGAAAGATCGCATCAGAGATTCATGCTTTCTGTTTGTTTGCCACCCATTTTCACGAACTTACAGCGCTAGATCAAGAGCTAAACCATGTCAAAAATCTGCACGTTGTTGCTCACGTTTCCGATTCGGACACGCAGTCAAAGGAGCGCGACATCACATTACTTTACAAAGTAGAGCCTGGTGTGTGCCTCAGGTCCGCTGATACGCATGGTCACGCTGATCAGACCAACAGGCGTTTCTGACCAAAGCTTTGGCATTCATGTCGCTAGAATGGCAAACTTTCCAGAGCCTGTCATCCGGGTAAGTTTGTCTTTGTAAATATATGATTTCTTTATCTGACTAGATCATAGCTGGCCAAACGTAAGGCAGAAGAACTTGAAGATTTCGGCAGTGGTAGGTGTGATAACAACCCTGGGGTGGTTTCAGGGTTCAACCACCGTTTTCTTTCAGAGCAAGCACCTTCGCAAGAATCACAGTACTCTCCAGACGTCATTGAGAATGGCGTTCAGATCGTTGAGGAACTGTTGAAGACCTGGGCATCACAAACACCGTCTGCAGCTCACGATGAAGACGTCGTTATGTCAGACGATCTCTCCCCAGAAGCCCAATTAGCCGAGCTCAAGAATTGTTTCTCTGCGTACCAGGAAAGGATAGATAACAACCCATGGGTGCAAAGTTTGCTGGCATCTCTATAATTACAGTCGCAATACCTGCGTGGCCCCTCGGATCGACTCGAAGTGGCTCCGTATCGGGATCGTGAATTCTTTGTGTACCATACTATCTGTATTAAATGCTCTCTCTGTACCATAGTAGATATTCCTAACGTTCCGGGTTTTCACGTTTAGAACGCTAAGCATGATTTCATTGCTCCTACAATGTATTCAGAGTACGAGAAAGGGGTTGTTGCTACACCGATGCTCGGGCGTCATTTTTTTTTCATGATCAAGCATCTCATTTTGTGAATTAAGATGGATGTATCGTGCCACCAGTCCACCGGAAGCTTGGATCAGTCACGATCACAACTCGAAAATTTGCAATTCCACTTGTGATACATGTTTAGGATGCGCCAAAAAGGCCCGACGACTGGTAACAGGCTGAGCTAAGTTACTACAAGTACCGAGCGCCACTGAGAAACTCCAATTCTAAGTACAAAGAAGGTGTATTCAGCACTGTCACTGTCGTCCTGCTTTTGTGGCTGTCGTGATGGCAATGATACTGTAGCAGATGTTACTTGGAGACCAGCTTACAACAAGTCTCACGACGTAGACATCGGGGCTGACTCAGGCCGTGCCTTGACGTTGACAATTCGTCGCAAATCTGTTTCGTGCCCTCCCTTTACCCTCACCCGCCTCTTGTTACGAACAGAACAACTTGAACTGCAGGAGGCGGTGTTTCGTCCCATCCCCTTGATACGAGCGGCTTGAAGTTATGCTACCGTACACCCCCCGTTTTCATGCCGATGGCCGTTGTAGTACTGTTGCCAGGATTCGCCAACTTTGAACTACACCGTTCTGACAAGTTACAGGAACAAGATTATTAGTAAGGCCGATCGATTGAGTCGGGCATACAAGTGCTGGCTTGAGTGTTGGCCGAGTCTACCATTCCGCGAATTAGTACTTAGTTCCTAAGCCGGATTCTATCCACGATAAGTAGTTACAGAAGTACGGACAAAATGAAACATTCGAGTTCCTCTGGCGGCGGCCAAGTGTGCAAATACCATCATGGTACTAATGGACTCACTTTTTGCACACGCTTGTAGGCACTGGGCTGCGGTACAGGTGTACTGGAGCTATGGATGTGATGTATTGTAGCGCGGCTGAGTGTCGCGCGTGTGAGTCCGCCGGGAAGGACATAGATAGAGAGAGCCAGAAGGAGTTAAGGGGGTCAGCACTTGACCGGAAAGCAATACACACAGCGACTCGGGTTGGCGTAACGTCGTTCGGCTCGTTAATGCAGCCAGGCAGTGGGCGCGCGGGGCAAAGTAAACGAGAATAGGACTGGGGAAAATCTGAACTCCCTTCTGAG
>Ga0137398_10001069_pt1 | contig 10782 bp, 8 predicted proteins | sample czorhiz216metaG_FD_106659 | JGI IMG/M metagenome (GOLD analysis project Ga0137398, IMG submission 106659) | Vadose zone soil microbial communities from Angelo Coast Range Reserve, California, USA - czorhiz2.16 metaG | ecosystem: Environmental > Terrestrial > Soil > Vadose zone | place: USA...
ATTGATTGCCGATTGTCGGCAGAAAACAGCGGATTGCGTCGTGGTATATCGCTACGACCGATTTGCACGTAGCGTGCGGCAACTTGTTAATACGCTCGAAGAGTTTCGGGCCCTGGGGATTGATTTCGTCAACCTTCATGAGCGAGTCCATACTTCGACGCCAAACGGAAGGTTGGTGTTTGGGATTATTGCTTCCATCGCAGAGTTCGAACGAGAACTCATTCGAGACAGGGTTCGATCCGGGATTAGCCCTGGCAAAATCCCGTGGAAAGCGGTTGGGGACACCTCGCGTCGTCGTGGACCGCTCTAGGATAGCCACGCTGCGCAAAGAGGGACGGTCCTGGTCTGAGATCTGTGAGGCACCGACCGTCTCGAAGGGCACTGCGCAACGAGCCGTTCTATCCTTGCCCAAAAACCTGCCTGAATCTGTGCCGCTCGGGTCCTGAATTTGCTTCGCGCTTTTTGTAAACTTTACATTGCCCAAAATCAGACGATTTTGAGGCGGTCCCAAACGGCGAGTCCGACAGAACAGTACGAAAGGGGATATGGGGTAAGGAGACCAGCCGTCAGGCCAATCTCACGTCGCAGTCACTTCCACCGGCTCGCGAAAATCGGAACGGGGTGGGGCGAGTTGGTAAGGGCGACGCGTTAGGCCATCGCCGTTTGCCTGCCCTATATCGGCTCCGCCACCCGCAGTCATCATTTCTGGTAGTAAAGAACGCGTCCTGATTGGAATGAATACCGTGCCACGCGTGGGGCCCACTCTACGAATTGTTTGCATGGGCGGTCACTCACTAGATTCTTCACTTTGTCCAGTCTCTCGAACAACTCAAGCCAGGAAGCTCTATCAGTTCGCGATTCGTCCGGAGTCTCGCCCGCGGCATCTGGAGCCGTGGTCATGCTCGATTTGCTGGCCGGCTTAAGCTTCTTCTTGGACTGTGAAGCCGAACCGTCGAGCATCCGAGCTTTGAAAGAGCTAACGAACCCCCACCAGTCCCCGCTGGGTTCTTCTTCAATTAGCACTCGGAGAATCTCCGTTGCCTGACTGGGATAACCGGTGAGAATTGCGAGAAGAAGCGTCGCTATCTGATAACCACCTCCCTGCTCGTTCCCGGCAAATGCCTCAAGCTCGTTCTTTCTAACCGAAGCCCGTAAAAGCCTGTAAATATTGAGAAAACGCTTGCCCGCCCGAGGCGTAGGGATGAATTCGTCGAGTTCCTTCATGAATGCGCGTTCCCAGTCCCGAATCTGAAGCTGGTCTGGATTACGGTCAACTGCCGAAGGCCCAAGTGGATGCTGCGCCGCCGACGGTTGTATCGGGGCCCCGGCGACATTCACAGGAGTTTGCTCACGGGATACGGAAGCGCCCGGAGAAGGAGATTCTTCATACTTAGGTTCCGGGCTTGACGCGGGTTGAGTTTGTGGTTCGACTGTGACCAAAGACGCCTTTGGTTCCTCGTGTTTGTCCGGTCCAGGGACTTCGCCGCTCGTGGCTTCAGGTCTCTGCTTGGATCTGGCGAACGTGTCCACGATATTTCCGAACCCCTTTTTTTCAATAGGCCGGAGTGAGAACGGTATCTGAAAAATTTTTTCGAGATAGTTCAGCGGCGTTGACTCCCAGTGCCTTTCCTCTTCTAGCAGTCTGCCTGCGCCGTTCTCTATTTCATCGTTCCGGAACGCTCGCGAATTCTGTCTGAGAGAGTGGAGCAGCCAGCGCGGGTCGACGCCAACAACGACGACGAAGAGTGGAAACGCTAGAAGTAGATGGACAGCCTGCAGGACCTCGACAACATTTACCTCGCGACACCTATCAAGGTCGTCTATATACAGCACGATTCGATCAATCCGCGGAAATAAAGGCTGTTTGCCTTTGCTCTCGCGTTCGCGATCCTTTTCCGCTTGGCGCTCCTTCATCCCTGCCTCGAAGGTATCCTGCTCGCTTTCCTCTTTGACGGCGCGCAAAAGTGTACTTAGGTGTCGCAAGTCCGCCCGGACGCGCGAGATAATGCCGAGGTGCTGAGTGTAGTCAGTGCTCTGGTGCCGCTGACGGATGTAGTCCGCCATGCGGCGGTCGGCGCGCATTTTCTCGAGTTGTTCGTTCAGCGCTTTGGCCTTTGCGCTTGCTTCGTCGACGTTCTTGCGGGCCGCTTTAACCTTTTGCTGGATTTGGGCGCGCGCTGCATTCAACTTATCCGTCTGCTCCTTGCGCTTTTGCTCGACGAGCGCTTGCTTTGAGGCTTTGGCTCTCTCAACCAAGAGCATGGCTTTACGAGAAGCATTGACCAATGGTGCAACGAAGGCCGACATGGTCATAAGATAGGCAACCGTACGAGTTGCGAGAATGACGAGGTGCGATTCGAACACGAGTCGAGGAACCAGCCAACCTGCCCCGAGCGCGAGGCCCAGGATCGCGATCCACACCCACAGATACCTGTTGTTCTTGAGCGTGAGGATGACAGCGTTGGTGGTGCCGTGTAGGTCGATGATTTCCGAGCGAACTTCATTTGCAACAGCTACTCCCTCGGGGATGTGCAAGGCGCGTGCAGCCGCGTCCAGGTGTTTTTGGACTTGGTCGTCTTGCATCGCAAAGCGAAGAGCCTGCCTCAAGATCTCGCCGGGGTCGAGGGTCGCTTCGAGATCGGCTTCGCTTTTTTGTACAGCAACAAGTCGCTCTTCGGTTTGCTTCAGTTCCCGCTCGGCTTCGGCTCTCTTTTTCTCGGCTTCAGCGAGAACCTCTTGGGAGCTAGAGGCCGCCGCCAAAACCAGTGCCCGCTCTTCCGGCGAGTCCGCGCCACGCGTCTGAGCGATGGCTGCGGCCAGGTTCTCAAAAATCTCAGCTGTAAGGCTCGCCCACAAGTTACAGTCGATGTAGTTCCAGGCGTTAAAGGTGATCTGAACAATGTTCCGGCAATGCGCGCTCTCGCCGCTGGCCAGTTTGGCATCGTCCTGCAGCTCCCTTATTCGCGCTTCGAGCTGGTGCATGAAAAAGCTTTTCCCCGCGCCCCAGTCACCAAACAGTCCGAGCGAGAGCGGAGGATCCACATCCTTGGCGGCAAGCACTGACGCAAGTGCCCGAACCTCATCTCTGATACCTAGGAGGTCTGTGCCACTGGGGTCATCGGATTGATAACCAGCGAGGACCGACTGTCGTTCAGAGACAGAGGGGTCAACAGGCGGCAGTGGCACCGCATCAGGGGTCATGCCACGCTTGTTGAGTTCTTGCACTCTCGCGTCGCTAACGGTGGACAGAACCCCGAACAGAAGATGACTTTCATCGATAGGACCGTCCCCCGCCTTGCTTATTGCAGTGAGCAGAGCGCTTCGCACGTTGATTGACATAGAAGGAGGATCCTTGAGTGGGGGAGGGGCCGCTCTCTGGATCGGGGGAACAGACTCCAGAACTTCCACCAGATCTTTTTCATGAGAAAGGACAAAGATTGTCAACTCGCTGTTGCGTCTCGGACCGGCTTCGTTGAAGGTTTGTTCTCTGAATCCAAGGAGAAGATGTCTGGTGCGTACTACCGGGCTATTCTGGTCCATGCTAAGCCGATGGGCGCGCGACAATACAGTCAGCGCTTCCTTTGAAAAGCGGTTGAATGTTTCTTGCGTGATCCAAGATGAAGGCTGCGGCGGAGCTTCAAGGGGGACTGACAAGCTCGAGAAGGGCACGGCCACGAATGGACCGAGAAGCAGGGACCGAATAGCGTCGACCCGCGTGCTCTCCGCTACGCCTTTCAGGGAAACTGCATATAACAAATGCGCGCTTTCATCGCCCCCGGACATGATTCCGACCAGCCGGTCCTCCATGATGACAGGTGCGCCGCTAATTCCGCGCATTTGGAACGGCACGGATACTTCAAGCTCCACATACATTGTGCCTTCGGTGCTTCTGAGACGTCCGTCGATAAACGCTGGCTTTCCTTGATCAGGGGCCGCGAAGTAAGACTGCCACTTCGTTTTGGGGAGCGGGAGAGTGGTGCTTATCAAATTTGGTGGCAAATCAAAAGGGACCTTAGAAGCCAGTTGGAGAACCGCAAAATCAAGATCTTGATCCGAAGCAGCCAGGGTAGCTGGAATGGGTGCCGAGGTACCCAAGCACTGGATCATGATTCTCGCGCTTGGCTCTTTCAGGAGGCCGGACTCTGAAATGATATGGAACGGTGTCAGTGCTACCGTGGGCGAGATCAATGTGGCCATTGCCTTGTATTCGCCTCTCCGTGAACTAATCTCAAGTTTTGCCGCCAGAAGTTGGGCAAGCGGAGGCCGCCCTAGCGCTTTTTCATCTGCCTGTGTTTCGCTAGGAGCCTCATTACTTTGGGGCGGAGCCGCGGACTTGTCCGTCTCTTGAATGGCACGACGAACTTCATGGGCGAGGGTGTGCAGATCATCCTTTACTTGCTCATCGGTCTCCTTAGAGAGTGTCCTGTCTCCGTTGGGAATCACCACTGACGCCACTTGCGGCAACGCGAGAGACGATTCCCAAGGGCATGGCTCAAGAATGACGAAGATAATACGGCGCTCACCCGACTGGACCAGCGACCGGATGTGAGGGAACTCTATTCTGTGAATCTCGTCCGAATCTATGTAGCGAAAACTGACCACGATAACAAAAACTTGACAATTCTCTCGGATCACCTGGGATGCCAACTGGGAGTCAGTGCCCGGCTCGCCGGGCGGGGGGTACCACACTTGGATGCCGGCGTTGTTCAAGTCGGAAGCAATGAGGTCTCTCCAACTCTTATCGCCGGAAGCGTAGCTGACGTAGACCGATGGGTGGGCAGGGGGCCGCACTCTTGCCGCTTTTGCAGCCAGGTCTCTCTCGATTTTCGCACTAGCTGCAGCCGCTAATTTCGCGGCGGCTTGCTCAGTGATTTTCTTGCGAACTTTTTCCGCAACGTCAGCCGGGATAGAACTCGAGTGCGTTTTCTTTTCCGTGACTCCGTACCCCGGCAAAAGGTCAATAATGGCTTTCGCTCTGACCTCCAGCTCACGGGCCAGATCGTTAATTCGTACTTGCTCTACGTCGGTCATCGGTTCTTAGGACTTTGCCTAGCATATCTGCCCCGGGGTCGCCGATGTCGCGATGCTCCTGAACTGCAAGTGCTTCGCAGATTCAGCCTTGCGCCGGACCCAAGTAAAGCCCCCCATGCGCGGAATCTGCGCGCGGGCCAGTTGAGCTGGCAACCTATACCTCTCGGTTGAATTACATCAATGATATACTCCGCTCGTGCCCCACCCTCAAGGGCAATCGTGGCGAGTTTCAGTGAGCCACCCGCGCTGGACATAGGACACACGCCAGAGCACAGAAGCGCCATTCCTTGCCAATTCTGACGCCGCCCATCGATACATCCGACCGGCTTGACAAGGGGCCTAGCTGAGACCAACAATGACCGACGAACGTGAGCACAATTCCTCTTCCAGCGACTCTGCTCTCTGCGCGGAGGCTGCCTGCCCACAAACCGGGCTGGAATCAGGTAACTGACGTGAACTGAGTCGACTCTAGCCAGTTCAGCAATCGCCTATAATTCATAAAGTTTTGCGCCGGACACTACTCCCCCAGGAATTTCTCGGCCTTGCCTGAGAGGATGAAGTCGGTGAAACCTTCATCGCTTTCTGAGGCTTGGCTCGGGCGATTGTTTGTGAGTGCTCGGCAGATTCTTACCCTGGCATCCTCGGCGTCCTTTAGACCCCCCGCTACGACATGTAAGCGAACGCCTGGCTTAAAGTGTGTTTTCATGAGGTTAAGGAAGTGCTCTTCTGTCGCACGCCACCCTATGACGAGGACTCTTGTAGTCCGTGGCAGCAAGTCCATGAGTTCTTCGAGCAGATTAGGCGGGCATTCAAAATTCTTTTCTTTCTCGACTGGGATTGCAATTGCGGGGAATGCTGGCCGTCCTCCGACAACTGAGGTCGGATATTCCCCGCACAAAATGTAGTTGTCAGTGATGTTTAGTTCTGCGGCTCGTTGAATCCACTCGTGAGTCACAGACCAAGCGTGGGTGGGGTTCTGGCTCTGGATCTTGTTTTCGACTATGCGGGCCCAGTTCACAGATCCGTGCACCTTTAAGACTCTGTAGAACGGGTGCTTTTTCGTATAGTCCGCGAAGGCTTCAATCGGGAGGCCGAAATGACCGAGGGCCTCTTCGAGCAGTGTGTCGTAGTTGAAAGTTACGAGACAAACCGGTTCGTTCTTCTTACTTGCGCGCTCGATTTGGTCGAGCAAGGTCTTGTAGTTCGTAACACCCTTTGCGACATCTCTCCATGGTGTGCCGCATTGCCAGAGGATGTACTGCAAGTAGTAGCGGACAGCCGCCAATTGTTGGAGGCCGCGGGGATAGTCCGTGGCTTTTGCTTGCAGGTCCTGCAGTGCGGCTTCGAGGGACTCACCCTTGAGACTTCTTAGTCGTGGAACGATTGGCTGACACTCCGGGAGACGCGTGATCGCTTCGGCGAAGACTGGCCTATTCTCAAACAGTTCGTTTGCGAGGGGAGGGCGGTGGAAGTTATTGAGTCGGTCGCCTCCCAGGACTTCGGCTCCGGGAGGATAGGTCGGGGCAGAATCGAATGACGCGCCCGCGCCGAAGATGACCAGCAACATGTGGCGCAGTATATCCGATGATTGTGCGGCACGCCAAAATCAGTTGATTTTGGCGTCATCTACTTGCAGAAACGCGAAACGCTGGCTGCGTGAAGTCCTTCGAAGGTTCTTGGATCAACCATCATCGGAATCATCGTTCCTGCTTATCGATTTTGTCAGGCGTAGTCCGACTTTCACGCTGGCCACTTTATAGGTGATTTCCCGTGATGACCTACTTGGCCGTAACGAACATAAGGTAACTACGGCTCGCTCCGCCACACGATTCCCCTAACGGTCGTCGATTGGATCGTAATAATTCTCCTGTGGTTTCCCGATGCACATCTCAAAACATACTCCTTTTCTGCGATGAAAAGCAGCTCAACAGGCTCGCTAAGATACACAATTTTCCCAGCGCTCGCACCAGGGGGCGACCCATCGATCGCATTTCCCAGCGGGTTGTCCGCGGGTAATAAGGGAAGCAATTCAGTATCCACCAACAACTGCACCGTTGTAGGCCGGCCGAAGCCGTATCGCTGAGGCAGGCTCGGAAAGACGAACCATGTATAGATCGAGAGAACTCCTAATGTACTCCCCACGACCAAGTACCTCAAATGCCGATGCGACCCAGTGCTCCAAACGTCTCGCCAGAAGCGCACGTTGTGTGCCCACACGTCATTCCAAAATTGCTTCGTCCAGGGCTGCGCAGTCGATTTTTCCGAAGCGGGAGGAGTAAAGACCAATGTCAGAAATATTGAGACGCGTAGTATCCAGGCTAACAATTGTCGGTGGCGTTCCATCCAGTGTGCAAGTGCGATCGCCGGGGCCGGCATTGGCAATGGCAATGGGTTAGGGTGAAGAGGATCGCGATGTCCTAGCAGCACCAAAATCATACTTTCAAGTACAAACCAACCAAGGAAAAATGACCCGCCGAGAAATAAAAGCATACCGAGAATGTCGTAAAGCACGTCGGATAGAGCTATTTTGACCCCTTCAGGATTGAGCCGCCGCCATTTCCTAAAGATCACGAACGAGCCAACAATTACAGCCGTTGGGAACACTCCGATCCAAAGGTTCAAGGGTCTTATAAACTCCAAGATGGGTAACCCATACTTCGCGGTGTTAGCAAGGAGCGTGAGAAAACCTACAACGTAAGCGAAGGTTGCGTATCCCAGTACTTCTGAGACAGCTTGGGGCATGCCGGAAAACCCGCTCCCGGATGAAGTCGTCGAGGATTTATCTTCTTTTGGCATAAAATCGGAATTAACTATACGCGTTGGCTACGCTGCAAAGCGAATAATTCCGCACTGAATGGCAGGACGAACAAATTCGGATGGTTGCAGGCTCCGCACCCACCCAGCACTGGGATCGACCGTAGATCTTGGCAGGTGATTCTTATGCCGCACCTCAACGTGGAATGTGACCTGGGAGTGAGCGAGCCGCAGCTTCATGGTGCTAACCGGGCTCGGAATCGAATTGGCTACACCAACCCAGATGACCTGGTTGACGTGACTGACCAAAAAACCAGCTATTGATTAACTAACGAACTTGAAATGAGGCAATTCTGGTCAGAAACGTCGGCACAAGAAATTCATATGTTTTTGGGCAGGTGTCCGCGGCTGTAGACGTGCTTCAATCAGGTGTTTGTCGAACGGTCGACGTACTGCAAACTCACCTAACGGAATCAGGTGGATGCGAGTGCGGAGACAGATGGTTTTTTTCAACGCTTAAACACCAAGGTTGGTGAGCGATGGACAAAATTGACCATCCTCTGCGTGATCTGTCCGAGATCGATGGAAACGCCGAGCCAGTGGTCCGGGCGATTGGCCGCGAGGCGGTCGACGTTTACGGATTCTTGTCTGACCAGTTCACACGCGGGCCAGTGGTCGGGAACCACGTGTTTCAATTCGTGTATCGGTCTTTCTACCGCCTCGACAGCGCCGGCCTGACGCCCGAGTTCAAGTAGCTGGAAGGCGTCCAGATTGGACGAAAGACGATTCCCATTCCATCTGACTTAATAGGATTGGCGGATACCAATACTCAAAACCTGCTCCGGAGTACGTTCAAGCTAGTAGGCAAGAATAGCGAGATTTCTGGTGACAGAGTCAAGAAGTTGAAGGACAGGATCGCTCGAAGACACTTGATTGTGTTGCCTGGATACGGGACCGTGATCCTCAGGGCGAATAAGGCGCAGTTTGAAAAGGCCGTTAACAGACTGCGCCGATGCGTCAGATGGTTTCAAGAGCATATTAGAGAAAAACTGGCACAGGAAATTGACGCCAATCGGGACGCCCTGTTGAAGGCCCTCAGTCCGGCGGTATGCTTGCAGTTCCCCGGTCGCTGGAAAAGGTATCTCGGACCGACACCCTCCAAGGAAGATGTCTGCCACCAATTGGATGCTGAGCTGAAAACGGCATTTGGGTCAGTTGCGGATATAGTTCACGAGATGAAGGTCAAGGTGGCTTTCAAGGGTGTCACGTACGAGTTGCTGAACGACCGGCAGTTCATCGAGACGGCGCGAGATAAAATACCGGGCTTGAAATTCCTGTACGAAGAGTTCGACGCGGTCAAAGCGATCGAGCCGCGATCAAGCCCGACGGCAGCTTGAGTAACCTGACAGATGCGCTTCGGGAGCACTTTTGAACGATCGGGGCAATTGATTCGACAGCAGTTAGTGTAGGACCTTATTGCTCATACGCTCGCAATCCATCCGAATCATGCCGCCAGCGACAGGCTGAACGAGTATGCGCGAACGGTGCGAACCGGGCCCCCGGAATCAAACTGGACAGCGCCACTCATCGTAGGCATCTTGAATTGGCCTGCCCAAAAACCCCGCAAAAGCTACACTGGTAACTCGCTGAACTTGCAAGGCCGAAACTCTAAAAATTATAGTGCCCACAAAGAACTGATTGTGGGCATTGGATAAGAGCAGATTTAGTCCAAAGTATGGACATCACAAGTATCTTTTACGATGTCAACAGGGCTCGAGACCCGCCGCAAAACTGGCGCCTTCACTCCTAAATAGCGATGCCGCGCAGGAGAACATATGAGCTCAAACTATCCATCGATCCAATTTCTCCGGCAGTGGGAAGCGCAGCGCTCCAGGCGTTTCCAACGGTTCTCAGACCGCGAGCTGCGCGAAGAGCGGAGGGGTCTCGAGAAGAAGTTGGTCTCTCTCAAACGCGACCTTCGCAATGGGAAGATTCAAAGACAAAGCGAGACCTACGGCGAGATGCGGCGGCTGGAGAAGCGCAGCAACGAGATTGCTATTGAACTCTTCATGCGCCGCGCGCAAAAACCCTCGCCCCTTGGCGTTGATTGGATGCTTAGTCGCTTGGAGTCCACAAAGGGGCCTGCGAACCCGAAGAGTGGTTCCACGAGCGCGTCAGTCGGCAACACGCGAGAAAGATTCGCACGGCGAATTCTCGCAAGGAAAGGCTGGTCCGTCCACGATTGGGCGAATGAAGCCAAAGTGGACTTTCACACGGCCAACAACTATCTGAGGGGCAAGACCAATCCGTACCCGGCAAGCCGCCTGAAACTGGCACGTGCGCTCGGTGTCGATGTAGAACGACTGCCAGCGTAGAGAAAATCCAAGAGACTCAGAACTCTCACCCAAGATTCCTCAACTCTCCGAATGACTGCCCGAACCTGAGTAGGCCACCCTTGCACGTGGGGGTGCACTGTATGACTCAACTGCTTACTGTCAAACAGGCTGCTGCCGCACTAGGTCTCAAGGTCGCGACCATTCGCGCCTGGCTCCATCGGAGAAAGCTCCCTTGCGTCCGCTGTGGTAGAGCTGTCCGCGTTCCGGCCATCGCGATCGCGCAATTCATCGAACGCAACACAGTTCCCGCGAGGGACGAGCGGCAATGAACCTGGAAGGCGCAAGTGATGCCCTCGCGAAATTCAAAATTCCGCGCGAGCTGCTCGAAGGCGCAGGCGTCCGACATGCAACTGACAGCCAAGTCCGCGAACTCTTAGGAGTCCACGGGCGCACAGGCCAAGACCTAAGCGGCATCGTATTCCCATACGCAGATCCGCGCGACGGGCGCGTGGTTTCCTATCGAGTGCGACTCGACGCTCCCCTCGACGCGAAGTATCTCAGTGGGCAAGGTTGTCGTGCTCTTTTCTTCTTACCGACCCAGAGCAAGGAACTAACCGACACATTCATCCCCGTCGTGATCGTGGAAGCGGAAAAATCTGCG
>Ga0137398_10001070_pt1 | contig 10779 bp, 6 predicted proteins | sample czorhiz216metaG_FD_106659 | JGI IMG/M metagenome (GOLD analysis project Ga0137398, IMG submission 106659) | Vadose zone soil microbial communities from Angelo Coast Range Reserve, California, USA - czorhiz2.16 metaG | ecosystem: Environmental > Terrestrial > Soil > Vadose zone | place: USA...
CTGATACCGAAGTGACTCATTGGGTCGAAGGTCGTGCGAACGAATTGCTGCGGGCAGGGAATGCGGGGATCAAGCGAATTCCGTTCGCCAAAGCAATGCAGGCCGCATCTACGCACCAGGAAGACTTCGTCCTACCATACGTTCGAGATCTCCAGAACGTCGTTGACATAGATGCGATTCGCGGCGCCGGACTCAAACTTGGGGTGGATCCCTTGGGGGGAGCCGCGCGACCGTACTGGGAACCAATCAATTCTATCTACGGACTGGACGTCGTCGTTGTAAATCCAACGATTGACCCGACGTTTTCGTTCATGACAGTCGATCACGACGGTAAGATTCGCATGGATTGTTCCAGTCCGTATGCGATGGCCAGGCTTGTCGGGTTGAAAGATCAATATCAAGTGGCGTTTGCCAACGATCCGGACTCCGACCGACACGGGATCGTCACGCCCCTGGCAGGATTGATGAACCCAAACCACTATCTTGCGGTGGCAATCCAATACTTGTTCACTCACCGCCCACACTGGCGGCAGGATGCCGCAGTAGGGAAAACCTTGGTGAGCAGCAGCATGATTGATAAGGTCGTCGGAAAACTCGGCAGGGAATTACGCGAAGTGCCAGTAGGATTTAAATGGTTTGTGTCTGGCTTGCTTGATGGTTCGTATGGCTTCGGCGGGGAGGAGAGTGCGGGGGCGAGTTTTCTTCGCCGTGACGGAACGGTGTGGACCACCGACAAGGACGGGCCTATCCTGGACCTGTTGGCGGCTGAGATCACCGCGCGTACGGGCAAAGATCCCGGAGAGCACTACCGCGAATTGACGGCGGAGTTCGGCACTCCGCACTATACGCGCATTGATGCGCCTGCCACGCCCGAACAGAAAAAGCAGTTACAACAACTTTCGGTCGACGACGTAAAAGAGTCGGATCTGGCTGGCGAGCGAATCACCAGTAAGCTGACCAGAGCTCCGGGAAATAAGGCTCCCATCGGTGGCTTGAAAGTCATCGCGGCCAGCGGCTGGTTTGCGGCCCGACCCTCGGGCACGGAGGACATCTACAAGATCTATGCGGAGAGCTTCAAGAGCCAGGCGCATCTGAACGCGATTGTGAGCCAAGCCCGGGAGATGGTGAATAATGCACTGGGTTCCTCCGGAGCTGTTCCTCAGGACAGGGCCACGCCATGAGCATTGACGGCGGGCTACGAAGTGTCCCGCCCTTTCCCCCTGATTACCGCGCCGCGGGTGTGCTGCTGCACGTTACATCTTTGCCATCGCCCTACGGCATCGGTGATCTGGGACCGTCGGCGTTTTCGTGGGTAGATCGGCTACACAATGCTAGGCAACGATGGTGGCAGGCGCTACCCCTCGGCCCGACCGGCTATGGAAACTCGCCCTATCAATCGCTGTCTTCGTTTGCCGGCAACGTCCTGCTGGTCAGTCCGGTCGGCCTTATCTCCGACGGGCTGCTCCAAGCAAGCGACGGTGAAGATCACTTCTCTCCGGAAACGATCGACTACGACGCGGTTATTCCATTTAAACAGCGACTGCTCGAAAAGGCGTGGACGAACTTCAGAGCCGGCGAACGCAAGGATCTGCGACCTCCTTATGACGAGTTCTGCGCCAAACATACAAGTTGGCTGGAAGATTACGGCCTATTCCATGCGTTGAAGGCGAAGTATCACGGCGCTTATTATCTCCAGTGGCCAGCTCAACTGGTTCAGCGCTCCCCCAATGCGCTAGCCGAAGCGCGGCGAGAGCTCGCCATTCCAATCGATCAGGTTCGCTTTGCGCAATTCCTGCTGTTCCGCCAAGGCGATCAGCTGAAGGAGTACGCGCGCGGCAAGGGCGTAAGCTTGATTGGCGACCTACCCTTTTTTGTCTCTCCGGATTCGAGCGACGTTTGGGCCAACCCGGAGTTATTCCTGCTAGACGTGCAACGTCGGCCACGCTTCGTTGCCGGGGTCCCTCCGGATTATTTCAGCGCACAGGGACAGTTGTGGGGCAATCCCGTCTACGACTGGGATACCCTTCGTTCGACCGATTATCGGTGGTGCATAGAGCGGTTGCGTGCTCTGCTCGCTCACGTAGATCTGATTCGCTTGGATCACTTCCGTGGCTTCGCGGCCGCATGGCATGTTCCAGGCGGATCATCCACGGCACGATCCGGCCAATGGGAGCAGGGGCCGGGCGCCGGTTTTTTTCAAGCAGTGCGAAGAGAATTAGGCCATCTGCCGTTCATCGCCGAAGATCTGGGCCTGATTACGCCTGACGTCGAAAGCCTACGCGATCAATTTGAAGTGCCCGGCACCCGAGTGCTGCAATTCGCGTTTGATGGCCATGCGGATAATCCGTATCTTCCGCATAACTTTGTCTTCAACACCGTCGCCTATACCGGTACTCACGACAACGCCACGACGCGCCAATGGTACGAAGAATTGCCCGATCCCCAGCGACAGAATCTGTGGGGTTACCTCAATCGTTCGCTGGGCGCGAGTGCGGAAGCTGCTCCTGCGCTGATGCGCCTGGCATGGTCGTCAGTGGCCGCGCTAACCATCGCTCCCTTACAAGATGTCCTGAACTTGGGCAGCGCAGCGCGTATGAACGTACCCGGCCGTGCGGAGGGGAACTGGCGTTGGCGCTTCTGTGAAAACATGCTGTCCTTGCCTGCTTTTGAATGGCTGCAGGACCTGACCGAAAGCTCCACGCGGTCGAACGGTCTGCAGGACCAGAACCGGCAGATTCTAGCTTGACTCTTACCCAGAGAGGTGCACTTAGGTCTAAGATCAAAATTTCAAATATGTTTGGGTAGGTCTAGAAGTTAGGATCCTCGGTCTTGCTCTGACCTGTCATCTGCCAAGTTCTTGGCACGAAGTACGATTCCGGATTTGAAGATGTCAGCAGCCGTGAGTCAATCCTTAACCTCTAAATGCCTACACCGGAGAACAATACTCCACTCCGCACAGGAACCTCGCAGTGGAATTGCAAATGCTTGTAAGAACAGCGGCCCAGGGCCCGGGCTTGTCGTGACGGTAAACACAGACTTGCAGTTAGGAGCAGGCTGGTTCGATGACTGCCGTGTGTTGTGATTGGAAGGGGCCACTCCGATGGTTGATCGGTTGCAGTGCGATGATTCTATTTGGAGGCGTGGCTACCGCTCAACAACCCGATCAAATGGAACAGCAACTTCAACAATTGAAACAGCAGTACGAGGAGTCCACGCACAACCTCGAGCAACGCATCGCTGCACTGGAACAGCAAATCGAAAAACGGAAGGAGGAGAACACAAAAACCAAGCAAGGTGCGGTATCGACAGTGGAACTCAGTGCCAAGGAGGCTGTTCAAGAAGCTGTTTTGGGACAGTCAGATCAAGTCGGGGCGAAGTTCCAAGGCCAACTACCTTCGGAACCGACCTATGACCTCCTCAGAGAGGCGGATGTGAAGATCGAGAAGCTGCAGGAACAGTTGAGCAGCTTTGAATTCCATGGATATTTTCGTTCCGGTTACGGTCTAAACAGCCTAGGCGGGCAACAGGTTGCATTCCAAGCCCCCGGGGCTGGAGCCAAGTACCGACTGGGAAATGAAGCGGAAACCTACGCGGAATTGATCTTTGTCAACAACTGGCTGAACCCGGAGCACAATTCCGATAAAGCGTGGATGAGGACCGAGGTGATGATAGAAGCCAACACCACGAACTCCGCCAACTATGCCAATTTCGCCGGGGGCACGGGGAACGATCAGTTCCGCTTCCGTGAAGCCTTCGTTCAAGCCGGCAACATCCTGGACAACCAGCCGGGCGCCAAGTTCTGGGCAGGCGAAAGATTTTACCGTCGCCAGCACCTCGACATCGACGACTTCTATCCTTTGGACATGAGCGGTTACGGCGCCGGCGTCGAAGATCTCAACGTTCGAATCGGCAAGCTGGCGTTGTCGTATTTGTCCGGCGCGCGGCCCGACATTGTCACCCAGAACGGCAATCTTACGAAGAGCAATCTCGACGTGCGTTTCTACGACCTGAAGGGCCCCGCCGGTCTGTGGGCGGGGTGGTTCGATTTTGCTAGCTCAAAGGGTGGCACGACAACCACGGGGACCGTAATTCCTACCACGAATGGATACGCGTTCGGATTGCGCCATCAACGCCTGGAGTGGCACGGAGGGTACAACGCGCTCGGCATCCAGTACGGAACCGGACCGGCGAGCAACTTCAGTACGTCGATAGATGATCCCACTGCGTTTATAAACAGCACAGCAAGGTTTCTGGTCACAGAACAGATGGTCTTTCAGCCGAACGACAAGTTCGCCATCATGCCCATTTTCATCTACCAGCGAACCAAGGACGGTAATCCGCAACACGACTGGAACCAATGGGTCTCGTTTGGTGCCAGGCCGGAAGTCTTCTTCACCAAATATCTCTCCCTTGCGTTCGAGGGAGGATTCGACCACACACACGGCAGGGGTCAGTACGATGGCTGGCTGCGCAAGTTCACGATTGCCCCGCAACTCGGAGCCGGCAGGAAGTTTTTCAGCCGTCCCGTACTGCGTGCCTTTCTGACGTATGCAAATTGGTCCGGCGGACTCCGTGGTTTTGTGGGCGGCGAGCCATATCTAAACAGAACCAGCGGACTGACGTACGGAGTACAGGCTGAAACATGGTGGTAGTTGCCTGTTTCATGGAAAGCGGAAACTCGGCGAACACCCTATAGCCGATCGAGCTGAATCTACCGTTTGTAAAGATGTGAGGTCAGGAAAGATGGCAACTCCGAAAATTACGAACGCTTCCGGCGCAGCACAGAGCATTGCAGCGGTTTCGGTGATGCCCGATTACTCGCGTCCTCTGACCATCGTCACCACGTTATTTTTCATGTGGGGATTTCTGACCTCCCTGAACGACATCTTGGTGCCCCACCTGAAGTCCATCTTTGAGTTAAGCTACGCCCGAGTCATGCTGGTCCAGTTTGCGTTCTTTTCGGCCTACTTTTTATTCTCGGTACCGTGGTCAAGGGTCGTGAACCGGATCGGCTATCAGAGCAGTATGGTGGTCGGTTTGGTAACCATGGCTGTTGGAGCGTTCCTGTTCCTGCCGGCAGCATCTGCTGCGTCGTACCCGCTGTTTTTGAGCGCGCTCGTCATTCTCGCCGCGGGTATCACCGGTCTTCAGGTAGCGGCCAACCCTTACGTGGTGGTACTAGGGAGTCCGGAAACCGCATCCAGTCGCCTGGACCTGACGCAGGCTTTCAACTCGCTGGGCACCACCATCGCACCGAAACTCGGCGGGCTGCTGATCCTGGGCGCGGCGCCGTTCGCGGTCGAACAGTTACAGCAACTCGCGCCAAAAGCTCTACACACGTATCGCGTCGAGCAAGCGGCCTCAGTCAAGATGCCATATACCGTGATCGGCGTAGCCCTGGTGTTGTTGGCCGTGTTAATCGGCAGTTTCAGGCTACCAAAAATCGCAACCGCAGCCTACCGTGCTGGAGAGAAGCTCGACGATTCGATCTGGAGGCATCCCAATCTCCTGTTGGGCGCAATTGGCATTTTCGCGTATGTGGGCGCTGAGGTTTCCGTCGGAAGCTTTCTGGTGAACTATTTCGGTTTGCCCGAAATTGCCGGACTGTCTCCCAAGACCGCGGCGGGATTCGTCTCGTTCTATTGGGGCGGCGCGATGATCGGGCGGTTTCTTGGCGCGGGACTCTTGCGGCGGTTCAAGCCCGGATATCTGTTAGCACTCTGCGCGATCTTTGCCGGCGCATTGGTGACGGCCTCCATGCGATTGGGCGGACACACGGCGATGTGGACCATTCTTGCCGTCGGAGTGTTCAACTCCATCATGTTCCCCACCATCTTCAGTTTGAGCGTCGCAGAACTTGGTCCTTTGACGGGAAATGGATCCGGTATCCTGAATATGGCCATCGTGGGTGGCGCCATCCTGCCCGTGATACAGGGCTCAATTGCTGATCACGTTGGACTGCACCATGCATTCGTTCTGCCGGTGATCTGTTACGTATACATTTTGTTCTACGGGCTGAGTGGATCAAGGCCGAACAGTGCACGGTACGCAAGCATTTAGGGACAGAAACGGGGAAACGGCGATGCTAATTGCGGGCGACATTGGCGGAACGAAGACCGAGCTGGCGATCTTCTCGAATGAGGGCGGGCCCCACGCATCGCTGGCACAAGTCAAGGTCCATAGCGCCGATTACCCGAGCCTAGAAGTGATCGTGAAGGAGTTCCTGGCAAAGGTGACCAACCCTGTGGACCGGGCGTGCTTCGCGGTTCCAGGTCCAGTCATCGGTGGGCGGGTAAGGACTACCAACTTGCCTTGGATGATTGAAGATCGATCGCTCGCCCGAGAACTGAACCTCAATCTGAAGTCGGTTTACCTGATCAACGATCTGGAGGCCGTTGCCCGCGCCGTCCCGATCTTAAGGCCCAGCGACGTGATCACAATCAACCAGGGTGAGGTGGTTCCCAGAGGGGCGATCGCCGTGATCGCGCCGGGCACCGGCCTGGGCGAATCTTTCCTGACATGGGATGGATCCCGTTATCTTGCTCACAGCTCCGAAGGTGGGCATGCAGACTTTGCCCCGACCGACAACAGACAGATAGGTCTTCTCGAACATCTATTCAAACGGTTCGATCACGTGAGCGTTGAACATGTGTGTTCTGGAATCGGGATTCCGCTGCTTTACGAGTATCTTCGCGATGTCGAGGGCATACCTGAGAGCCCCGAAGTCGCAAGCCGAATTGCTTCCGCAAGTGACCCCTCGTTCGTCATCATAAATCACGCCTTTGGGCCCACCGATCTGAGCAAGTTGTGCACAGAAACAATTGACTTGTTTGTTTCGATTCTTGCTGCCGAGGCGGCCAATCTCGCGTTGAAGGTATTGGCGACAGGTGGGGCTTATCTGGCTGGCGGCGTTGTTGTGCACACCTTGGACGCTCTCCGCGGGCCAGGCTTCATGCAGTCGTTCAAGCGGAAGGGACGATTTGCTGAATTAATGGCTCGTATCCCGATTCATGCAGTGGTAAGTCAGGCGGCGCTAGCGGGTGCGGCCGCGTATGGCCTCGAGAACGACGCGCAGCATTTCGGATCTCAGCTCATTAGTCAGGTTCGTGCGTAATGGCCTGTTCAGAACGAGCGACTTTGGCTTCCCCGCTCGCACCAGAGCTCTAACGACACAGGACAAGAAAGGACGAGGGACATGGCTACAAAGGTAGAAGCGATCACAAAGCGCCCGGGTGCGAGACATCAGGCATGGAGAGCTCTATCAGCTCACTACCGGAAGGTAAGGGAACTCCACCTACGTCAGCTTTTTGGGGATGATCCTAAGCGGGGCACGCGTATGACTGCCGAGGCTCTGGGCCTTCTTCTCGACTATTCGAAGAACCGCATCACCGCTGAAACCCTCGCCCTGCTGCTGAAACTCGCCGAGGAATCCGGCCTGCGGGAGCGAATCGACGCGATGTTTCGTGGCGAGAAAATCAATATCACTGAGAAACGAGCGGTTTTGCACACCGCCCTCCGTGCACCGCAAGACGCCTCTATCGTAGTGGATGGCGAGAACGTGGTGCCCAAGGTGCACGCCGTGCTCGACCGGATGGCCGATTTCGCCAACCGTGTCCGGAGCGGCGAATGGAAAGGGCACACTGGCAAGCGTATCCGTAACGTGGTGAATGTCGGCATCGGTGGGTCGGACCTGGGCCCGGTCATGGCGTACGAAGCTCTGAGACACTACGCCGATCGAACCATGACATTTCGGTTCGTGTCGAACATCGATGGCACCGATTTTGCGGAGGCAGTCCGTGATCTCGATCCTTCCGAGACGCTGTTCATCATCTCTTCGAAAACCTTTACGACTTTGGAGACGATGACGAATGCGCAAACGGCTCGCGCCTGGTCACTCGCCGGCTTACAGGGTGACCAACAATCAGTCGCAAAACATTTTGTGGCGGTTTCGACGAATAAGTCAGAGGTCGCGAAGTTTGGCATCGATACCGCGAACATGTTCGAATTCTGGGATTGGATCGGGGGCCGTTATTCAATGTCCTCCGCCATCGGCCTGTCCACGATGGTCGCCATAGGCCCAGACAATTTTCAGTCCATGCTGCTCGGTCTCCACCGGATGGACGAGCACTTCCGCACCACTCCTTTCGAAAAGAACCTGCCGGTGCTTATGGGCCTTCTGGCGGTCTGGTACAGCGATTTCTTTGGGGCGCAGACCGTGGCGGTATTGCCCTATGAACAATATCTGAAACGGTTCCCAGCTTACCTGCAGCAACTGACCATGGAAAGCAATGGCAAGCACATGACGCTCGACGGGAAAAGGGTCGCGCACGATACTGGTCCGATTTACTGGGGCGAACCGGGAACCAATGGCCAACATTCGTTCTACCAGTTGATTCATCAGGGGACCAGGCTCATCCCTTGCGACTTCATCGCTTTTTCGAAGCCGCTCAACCCACTTGGCCGCCACCACGATATGTTGATCGCCAATGTTTGCGCGCAAACCGAAGCATTGGCATTCGGCAAGACTTCTGAACAGGTGAAGGCAGAAGGCACTCCCGACTGGCTCGTTCCCCACCGGGTATTCGAAGGTAATCGTCCATCGAACACGATCCTTGCCGAACAGTTGACGCCGGAGGCCCTGGGCAAGTTGGTAGCTTTGTACGAGCACTCGGTCTTCACCCAAGGGACGATCTGGAACATCGATTCGTTCGATCAGTGGGGCGTGGAGTTGGGCAAGGCGCTGGCGCAACGCATCATCCCCGAGATTGAGAACAAAGACGAACCGAAGCTCGCACATGATAGTTCAACCAATAACTTGATCACGTACTACCGGAAATCCAGGGAGGTTGCGTGACGAATCTCGGATTCGATAAGCCCCTCTACATTCTGCCTTTTGACCATCGAGGCTCGTTCCAGAAAAAGATGTTCGGATGGGAGGGCGCGTTGAGCGCGCAACAGACGGCAGAGATCGCTGCTGCGAAGCGGGTAATCTACGACGCTTTCGTTACTGCCATCCATGCCGGCGTACCCAAAGATCAGGCTGGAATTCTGGTTGACGAGCAGTTCGGCGCCGCGATTCTCCACGACGCAGTTGCACAGGGATACATAACCTGTTGCCCGGCGGAGAAGAGTGGCCAGGATGAATTCGACTTCGAATACGGCGAAGATTTCGAGAAGCATATCGAAGCCCTTCACCTGACCTTCTCGAAGGTCCTCGTTCGTTACAACCCGGAGGGCGACGGGGCCCTTAACCGGCGGCAATCGGCTCGCCTGAAGCGATTGTCGGAATATTTGCGCAGCAGCGAGAGTCCCAGCGGGTTCATGTTCGAATTGTTAGTCCCGCCCGAGAAGGCCCAGCTCGATCGCCTGAAAGGAGACAAGAAGGCCTACGATTTGGAGCTTCGTCCCCAGCTTATGACTCAGACCATTCAGCAACTTCAGGATGCCGGGGTTGAGCCGGACGTGTGGAAGGTCGAAGGGCTCGAGCGCCATGAAGACTGCGCGCGGCTCGTGGCTGCAGCCCGCCGGGGAGGCCGAAACCGAGTCGGTTGCATCGTCCTCGGCCGCGGCGAGGACGATAGGCAAGTCCGCGAATGGCTTGCGACCGCTGCTGCGGTTCCGGGTTTCAATGGTTTCGCCGTTGGCCGGACGAGCTTCTGGGGTCCACTCGTGGACTGGCGTGCAAGCAAGATAACAAGAAATGATGCAGTCGCCGAAATTGCTCGCCGATATCGGGATTTTGTTGACATCTTCGAAACTCGCGAGAAAGTCGTTCCTGTGTGACAACAGAGACAAGGAAATGGAAGCAGACACTGTAAAACTGGCCCCATCGATACTAGCTGCTGACTTCGCTCGCATGGGTGAACAGGTGGCTGAGGCGGAGCAGGCTGGGGCCGATCGAATACACATCGACGTGATGGATGGGCATTTCGTGCCCAGCCTCTCTATGGGTGCGCCGATCGTGCAATCGCTCAGGCGCGTCACACGTCTACGTCTCGAGATACACATGATGATCATGAATCCGGACTCTTTCCTCGAAAAATTTGTCGAGGCTGGTTCCGATTCGTTTCTTGTCCACTGGGAAGGTAACAACAACTTGCATCGCACGGTTCGGAGGATCAAAGAACTCGGCAAATACGCAGGAGTGGTCGTCAATCCTGCAACTCCCGCCGCGGTGCTAGAAGAGATACTGCCGGAACTGGATCAGGTGTTGGTGATGACCGTCAATCCTGGTTTCGGACACCAGCATTTCCTCCATAGCACCCTGCCAAAGATCGAACGCGTTCGTCAGATGGTCGGACGATTTGACGGTGGCTGTGAGGTGGGGGTTGACGGGGGCATTAATCAGGAGACAGCACCGCTCGCCAGCGCAGCAGGCGCCGGCGTGCTGGTCGCTGGATCGTCAATTTTTGGCGATAGCCTGGGAGTGGCCACAGCCATGAGCGGTCTGCGTGCCAGCATCGCGCGTCACAAGAGCAACTTGCTCGCCGTGAAAACTTTTCCTTGAGGAGATAGATATGCAACTTGGCATGATTGGTCTTGGACGTATGGGCGCCAACATGGTGCGGCGGCTCATCAAGAAAGGTCACAACTGCGTAGTGTTCGATAGGTCGCCAATCGTTGTGGACGATTTGGTGAAAGAGAAGGCGACAGGCACCGCGTCGCTGGCAGAACTGCTGGAGAAACTCGCAAAGCCACGAGCTATTTGGCTGATGGTTCCGGCAGCAGTTGTGGACGATACTATTGCTGATCTTCTGCCTCACCTCGAGGCAGGGGACA
>Ga0137398_10001072_pt1 | contig 10772 bp, 13 predicted proteins | sample czorhiz216metaG_FD_106659 | JGI IMG/M metagenome (GOLD analysis project Ga0137398, IMG submission 106659) | Vadose zone soil microbial communities from Angelo Coast Range Reserve, California, USA - czorhiz2.16 metaG | ecosystem: Environmental > Terrestrial > Soil > Vadose zone | place: USA...
CCGGCCCGAGGATGCGCTGCCAGTGGCTTCCCTCCATTGTTCATTAACGTTCATTGTTCATCTACATGGTTTGTGGCACAGGCAACGTAGCCAGGTTCCCGATCTCTTGTGCTGTGCGCGTGTGTTAATAAGTCTAGGCACAAACTCAGTTTTTAACGTACAGATGTGACAGCAAATAATTCGCTAAATGTGATCTGCTTTAGATGCGTTCGGTTCACAATAGCATCTCCGCTGAGTACGATTAAATGTGCGTGTAAGATATTAAAGACTAGTTACAAGATACAGAGATTTCAGTCGCTAGAGCGTCCCTGGACCTGCCAGTAAGTAATTTACATACAACACTGGCATCTACAACGTCCTACTGTAAGGTCCGTCCAAGGCTGATTACGCGTATTTAGAATAACAAAGGGAAAGTTACACCGGCCTATCAACAGCCACGTGGACACGGCCTGGCAGTCCTGACATTATTGGTTATCTGCTTCATGCTGCCAGTATGCCGTCCAAATTAACTCTGCGTATGGAGCGGTAAGAAGATACCAATGCTTACGACTGTTGGCACGCCGTTGTGCAAGGTTGACCGGGATGCTGTCCAATGTGTCGTTGACTGCCCGCACAAGTGTATTGGCCGCAATCCGTCTGCAAAGGGACCAAAATCGAGTTAGGTGAGGACAACGTCAATAATTCAGGGCACCTACGTGCGCACGACCAGAGAACACGGTCGCACCACACGGATGCTCAAGATAGGTCGTCACAACGGTGCACATGCTGATGTTCGCGAAGGTCCAAAAGTTGAAAGGTGTCGAGAAACCGAAGAGTAGTGAAGATAATGAAATCATCCCATCGATTCATTTATGCTACCGCCACGGATGAGCGTCAGGGATTGTTGAACTCTCGTCCCATCAACTCCCACTTCCTTATCCGTTAGCCGTCAGCACCTCATACAGACAGACTCATCAACCCCGAATTTTCCGGGACCAATAAGGAAAAGTTATCTTCATAACAAGTAATCCTCGTGGCGTAACACGAGTTAGCACGGCGAAGCCCACACATAGACGGTACAAAAGGGGGGCCGCGTGGAGCAGGTACGAAGCCCTATGGCGAAAGACAACGCCACAATCTGGTAGTGCCCTTCGTCGGCAAGGCAGGGAGGGGGTGGCATGGTGGCATAGCGATGCTCAGTATCAACAGTTGGAAGGTGGTGGGGTGACTCGGAAGGTCAGCGGTGCAGCGGTATGGGGCGAATCCAAGCGCTCCATGAACGACGGAGAGCGGACTGAATCATATCCCGACATAGCTTTGATCTAAGTGATTAATACCCGGCCACGATATCCGTGTGTACATCACCCTCGGACCTTCCGCGTGGAACGCCGTCCTGAATGAGTTTGTCTCTGCGTATCCAAGCCATGGTCTCGATGACAATCTGGCTCGAGCATACCAGCACGCCGCGCGCCTCCGTAATTCGTGGACAGTACGTCTCCGAAGCAAAAGGTTCTCCGTATGGTAGGTATAATGTAGACAGAGATGGGCTGTTTATACGCTTCCAGGCCCATCGACGACGTTTTTTTTTTTGAACCTTGCTTGACTTGAGGTCTTCGTTAGAGATATCCATATTGGTTTTGACCACGGTGATACAACCTCCAGGATGGCGCAGTCTAATTCGACCCTAGAACCAGGTCAGCCAATCTCTGGGCTACTCGTACGTCTCTTGTCAGTCAGTGGCGAGAATAAGATATGGCTCCGAGATATCACCGGGTCTCTGTCTCGATCCCATGAGGTGTGAGCACAGGCTTCCGCCTCCTTAAGCGCCAAGGAGAAGGCAAAACCTTCGATCCACGTACTGTGTAAGGTCGTGAACGAGAGGGGGACTCATCAGCGGAAGGGTGCAATGTTGGGTGATACAAAGAGGGTATGCTTTGTTTCGTTGAGCACAGAAATTAAAATTAATATTGTTGCTGATGAAGGTGATGAAGTAGAGACGTCGACGACGTCCTTCGGCATTGACGTGGATCAACGGGTTAGTTGTTTAATAGCCGAAGAGTGTTTATGCGCGGCAAAACTTTATACAGTCGTGATCGGCGTTTTTAAGGGACCCGCCACCGAGACATGAAAATGAAATTTCACTGCCCTCCGGAACATAGTGTACGCCATAAGACGTCAATGAGTGGGGATTTGAGTTGTTAATTGAAGGGAGACGACTTTTGAATTCGTTGCTTAGCAGATGTAAAGTGATTGATGGCACCATGATTACATTACATAACAAGCGACCAGGTGTGGCAATTACTGGCGTACAACTTGAAGATGCACGCAAATATAGTATTGTAAAACACAATTACCCTCAGGAAAGAGCTAGATGAGGGCCTCCCATATCAAGGAATATTCCTCCACCACCCTGGCGGCTGATACCCTGGTCCTCGGCGACGGCCCACTGACACCCACAAATATCACCGTTTCATCAGGGAAGGGAGACGCGGGTTGTCAGATCATGTCAGATCATGAACATCATGTGCCTGAGTCCAGTAGAGACCCGTAAATATATCCTGCTCAGCTATACTGCGATGATCCCTATACGCGAGCCTTTAATGTCATGCCCACCAGCTATCATGGTGCATTTTGCATAATACTTTGCTAGCGTGAGGCGAGCGGATTTAAGACGCTGAAGTGCCTCGGCCTCGTTTGATCCCATCGTGACCATGAGAGTAGACAAGTAAGCATCCCCGGAACCTTGTGACGCCCTAAGATGCACTTCCTCGAGCCGTTTGATTAACTCGACGGCTCCGGATGAAGAGTATAACATGACATTATCTATAATTAAAAAAGTACAGGATTAGAAAAACGTACAAATGAAAACGTAAAATCGCTTACCGTTCCGGATGAGTTCGACCGCGTCACATAGGAGAACACCCCACCATGATTTTGGTGCAAGATCCTCGTTGAACATGGTGAGAAGATCCAAGGCTGCGTCCTGCACATCACCCCTTATTCTTCGTTGATGAAACTCGGCATAGCGGACGGCGAACATTAACCGGTGGGTGAATACGCCATCGGCACCTGGGTGTGCTCGAAGCTCTTGCAGTGTAGGCGCAACTGCAGCCACTGATCGACCAAAGACTTCTGGTCCTACAATTTTCGTGAGAAGGGAGTGTCATGCGAGAGATATATACAAACCATGCTTGATATACTGCGCCAGGATCGCGTCCACTATTCGACCGAGCCAAGTCCAGTTTTCTGCCGAGGTTGCGTATGAAATAGCCAGTCCATATTGCTGGTGTTGAAGGAAATTTCGTGCCGCAATCTACACAACTTGGCTTGAGAAAAAAAGACAAGGAATGGATGTTGCAGGAGGAACAGATACCGTGCAAACCATTCGTCGCACTGACTCCCTCCCATACTCATGACAAGTTTCGACTACAGCTTTTAATACGGTCGGAACTTCACCCGAACGAGCTGCGGTATTCACGTCACCGGAGTCACCTGGGCTGGTCTTGAAGCTGATGGGTACGCGGAGTAGTACTTGATCTGCCCGTTCTCGCCCTATGCTCCCACAAGAGCACATGTAGGCAACAGTAATGCGCCACAGAGCAGGGTCAGAGTGCAAGTAGTCCGCGTACGATAAGATATACTGGTCGCGGACAGAGGTATCCGATCTACTTGCCAAACTTAGCAAGGGACACACACGAGGTGGGACTTCTTACTCATCGCCAACGCGTGGGTTCAGGAGGTCGACGGCTTCCATGAGGTCAACCCAATGAGCAGCTAGCCAAACGTCCAATTTGGCTGCGTGGGATAATGCCTCCATTGTTTCACCGCGGAATAGAGCCACGTGGATCATGTCTTCCGGATCGGTTGGATCAGGAGGCATGCTCTCTAGAATTTGATTTATCACATCTCTGAGAGTAACATGAGAAGCAGACTCGTGGGTTAGGTATAGAATACGCACGGAAGATCTTGCCTTCGGAGACGATGGTTCACAAAAATGCTCCAAACGGCGCAGACTTCCTTCCAGTCGGCATTGAGATCAAGACAAATGCCCTGAATGACCTCTAGACGGCCCTCCAGTATACCCACGATGTTGCTAAATGACTTCCACCAGTTCTCAAACTCGTCTTCTCGCGCATCTTCCGGTACACGGTCGAGTTCGAGGCGGAGTGTTTTAACCTTCTCTTTCCATCGCCTAAGGGCGATCACGAAGTCACGCTCGGTGGTAAATTGGACGATACGAGGGTGTGAGCTGAGTAGGGGTGCCAGGTGTTGTGCCACACTCTGGAGGTGCTCAGAAGGATGGCGAGATAGGGTCTCTAGCAGAAAAACGGATGCCTTTGAAAATCCCCGCAAGACAGACCTGCATGGAAAGAAGGTTCAGGTATCACTCAGTCTCTGACATGGCGAGCGTACCTTGTGAGATAAGGCCAGAACAACTCGTCCTCCCATGGCCTATCTTGTGAACTCAGATGATCACCTTCTTCAGATGAAGGTTCGATAAAATGCGTGTTGAGCCACTCCATCAACTCTTCACCCACAGGAGCATCGTCGAATCCAGCCTCTGGAAGGTAAAGGACGACAAAGAGAGAAAGACAAGTATATAATATCCGGTAATGGTTGGCATCGTGATGAAGTCGCTGTGGTCTGTTGACCGGTTTCTGGCAAGCGGGTCAGCTCGCTCAAGTGGTGCTGGAAGAGAGACTCTCACAGACGCTCGCAACCAGCTGTCCATAACGAGCTTGACATAATCTACTGCATGCTTGATCAATACCTGCGAGGCCTGTTCGTTACGCCCTCTGAAACGGCATTAGCGAGTCGTTCATAGTACATGAGAAAGAGAACACGGACAATTGGGAGTCTTGTTCCCTTTGGCTGTTTTTGTAGTCTCGGAGAGAGGCAAAAATAACGGATGTCTCTGTCACAAACTCGAACCCGACTAAGACCTACTTTCGTGGTCAACCAGGTTATATATCACGTACCAGTCGCCGGTCAGAGGACGGTATGTTATCTGTGCTTGCGGTATAGATATCCTGGGGTTCTGAGTAGTTCTCCTTGAGTAATTTGAGGGCTTTTGAATCGACCTTGCATTACTATTAGGCGATGCATGAAATCCGGTATTGAGATTCAGCCTACAGCTGTGTTCGTAGCATAGACAGCAACAGAATTGTCTCTCGGAGACTGGGTAACAGACAACGTGCGGCCAGTGCGCAAAAACTCTGCACTTTTCCCTTCTTCGAACAGAGGGGGATAGAGGCGAACCGTGGTCATTTTCAGACGCAGAAGTTGCGAGTTTGGAGGCACGACGCGTTCAAGACACGCCCTGTCACGCGTGACGCTGATACAAACAAATAAAGACCCAGGCGCTCATTCAGTTATTCAGGCAACCCACTACCATCTGATCGTTCGACATGAACGTATAATAAACGTTGACAACCCGTGGCGTATGAGCGATCGAGTACGTCCTCTCAATATTTGCGACAAATCTCCCCATTACGTAGTACAGTATAGTACTTCCCATTCGGGAGACACACGCATACCGTGACCACGGGACGTAGTCATATCTCCCTACTCTCGTCTGCGTTGAGGATCAGCGTAGTGAAAAATCTAATCATCTCCACAAAGTTATCTGCTGGCATGTCTGCCAAGCCTATTAGCATCTGCCATCCGAACTCTGAAGAGAAATCCAACATACGCTCGTTGACGGTATGTATGTGGTTTGGCAGTGAGCGACCATTCCCCCCGTCTTGGTGGTTGTACCGGACAATGTGACGCGTGAGGTTCCAGTAATACTTCGTATCTGTGGACAACGCCCACGTTGTCAAGCTTGCTTTGAACGCGGACTGGACGAGTACACCCACCCGTGTTTCCGGACATGATCCCAGGACTTACGAATATGTTATTCGGACCGTCAAGATCCCGGTGGGCATTGAAAGTTGCCTTGATCGTCCCGCTAAATAACCGCCACGGTGCCGAATCCTCATCAGAGGGTGTGACAGGGGCTGGCTCTAAACCAGTGATCCAGGCATCACTCAGCATGAGCGTGCCTGCTGCTGGACCATCCTGGGTGGAGATTACCGTGCCGAAAGCTGTGTAAGTAAGATTAAACTCCTCAGCCAAGTGCTTCACGATGTGTGTATCGCGTTGCTGCACAGCGGCAACAGAGCTGCTCGTAAGTCACGGATGGATAGGAGGAAATGAACACCGTGAACCCCTGGTACGTATGCAGAAGACTGACCTTTGTGTAGCAACTCGGTGATTGATGACAGCCCAAGCTTCTTCAGGCAGCGCATTCGACTTTACTCCGCCTTGCACGAGGTCAATAGCTTGTGTAGTACCGATTAGCGCGCTGTAGATCGGATCTTTTATCAATTCTGCTTCCAGTTTACTGAGAGCCCTGTCTGAGTGGACAGAGGTCTTGACAAGAGCGCGCAGATGAGCCGGGAGATTCTTGGCATATTGCCCTACACACTGAATAGTGCCATAAATGGGAGTGCCGCGCTCGAGGTGAGGCTGGATAGGGTTGGCCTCATATTCGACGAGGAGACGTGACAATATCCCAATACTCTATGAAAAACATCAGATTAGGTCCATCGGAAAAAGATTGCACCTGACTGTGTGCGCAGGCGGAACGCTTGAATGACCACCCGCGGTAGAGACCTTGACCCTGGTATCCGTATAACCTTTCTCGGCGGTACCGACGATGGCGACGATAGAGCCTCCGATGTCGCCAAATATGCCTACGAGAACGATAAGCGTGAACCGTTTAAATGGGTATTATGGTATTTACTGCCTTCGTCCACAAGTAGTGCGAACGAATCTTTGCCATATATTTCTAGCATCGCATCAGAGAGATGTCGGGCACCCTATCGGCAACAGAGCTGAGTTCAGATGCCGAGGTGTAGAAAAGTAGTATCGCTGACCTCCAAGCCGCTGGCCTCTTCGTCAAAGCCAAAAGCGAGAACGATAGTGCGAGCAGGTTTAAATTCTTTCTCGAGCAGAGTTTCAATCGATGCGCTGTTTTGAGGCTATCTTTAGCACCACGGCAGGCGAGAAGGCAGAGACGCGTACAGTATCCCGATGAGTCCGCTCTTATCATCGGAGCTTCCCCTGCCCCAGATGAATTGACCTGTAAGCTCTCCAGTAAGAAATCTAAAAGACAGGAGCATCAACATGCGTTATACCGTCATAGTACCCAGAGTAAGGGGGATGCTCCCATTTGTCAACGGTCTCGGGCTCGACGGGGACTACATCTACAGGTCATGTAGCAGCAGTGGTGCCAGTCAATGGATGTAATCGACATGTTCCGGGTACAAACCTTGATGGGCGGCTAGGAGAAGTGGTTTAAGGCTGTCGTCCGAGCCCTTCCACTCGTATAGCAATCCGTATGTGTTGACTTTTGTCAGTGTAAGGCTCTTGTGGCTAATGAGAAGATGATGTTCACACCCCGCTCGCTATCATCACAAGATGGATTGTTGCGCACGTGAGAGGGAATGACTGAACGAGGTAGTCCTGGAACGGCCCGAAAGCCTCCCACCGCTTGTCCTCACCGATAGGACCCATGTTATCGTATGACTCCGTCCTTCATAGAGCGTGAGAGTCTCAGAAAACAGTCGCACAGCAAGAAACTAAGTAATAACGTACGGAATGCGTACCGCACCTCCGAGCCACCCCACTGCTCTCGTCAGGAATGCTTCCTCGTCGTAATCATGGCCAAGACTCTTCCAGAGCTGCGCGTGGCTCTCCGGGTGGAGGGCGTCTGATTGGGGACAGAGTTCTGCCACTCCATTGTGACTCGATAGTATCTCGGACAGAAATTTGCCATGGAGGATGTCAGCATGAAGGAATACCACCGCGAAAACGCTCGCAAGTAGAGCAACGAGTCCGAGGGCCGTCCATTTGAGCCTCTGATAGCGCGGGGCTTGCACGAATGGGGTCGTCAGAATATCTTTTTCGTCTCTTGCGGCCATAAGGGGGTGACTGTTGGTGAGTCTGGGTGTGGAGTGTGATAGCGTGTTGACATGAAGAATTTATGTGAGCCTCGATCCCGCCGGTCCGCCGATGGCGAAGTGTTATTATAACCATTCCACCTTTCAAATTAGGGTCAGTACAGTATGACCAGAGGCAGGCAAAGAGGCAATCAGTAGAGACACTTCCATCGCGTTCTGATCTCTTTGATCAACAGGGTCGAGGAAATTTTCTTCGCTGACAGGCGCCATTCTCTCCGTTCTCATCGAATTTGCGTTTGAGGGCATTAAGGTAACAACGTGACCGTATGGTATTACCGGTACCATAGCAAGGGTTGACGCTCCTCTGTTCGACATCCGTGACGTTTTCGATATTCTACAATTGTTTTACTTCGTTCGATCGTTCAGAATGACTCATATATACCGTCAAATCGAGTCAGTTATTTTTCACCGTTCAAGCATGGAACTCAAATTTGAGTACTGAGCCATATCTGTCTGAGTTGGTCGGTTTGGTCAACGGCACTTCAAGTTATACGTAGTCCTGCGCCACCGTTACAGTAGTGCCAGCGCGGTTGTGTTTTCCTTGTCAGTATTACGTGACACTGCTACCGAGCTCTCGCCGTGATAAGCAGAAGGGTACCCAGTGCAGAGTTCGGATACACGCACACACCATGCTCCCAGTGTATGTCCATTTCAAAAGTGCACCTACTCCGAAAGAGGCACACTATGAGTGACGGCCACAATGAGTAGTTTGCAAGTCAGTCAACTAGCGGACATTCTGATGACTCCTTGCTCGATAACTCAAACTCAATACTTTGAGGGTAATAAAAACCAGAAGAGATCTCATTAGTGGTACAAGTACAAAGATAACAGTCCACAAAGATCGCCTATGCACCGAAGCCATACAGCGTGCGCCCCGACCGCTTGAGAGCATAGACGACATCGAGAGCGGTGACAGTTTTCCGCTTTGCGTGTTCGGTGTAAGTGACGGAATCACGAATGACCTAGAGGAAGATGAGAAAGAATACAACAACAGCAAAGACAAAGGTCTCACATTCTCAAGGAATATCTTAAGAACACCACGAGTCTCTTCGTAGATCAAGCCCGAGATACGCTTCACACCACCACGACGTGCGAGACGACGAATGGCCGGCTTGGTGATACCTACTCGGTGTGTAAGAGGATGTAGCAGAGAAGGCCAAAGCAACCCTCTACGTACCTTGAATGTTGTCCCGAAGGATCTTACGATGACGCTTGGCACCACCCTTTCCGAGACCCTTCGAAGGAAATAAGTCAAAAACTGTTCAACTTGGACTAAAAGAAACGGGAAGTACCTTTCCGCCTTTGCCGCGTCCAGACATTGTTCGTGTAAAGTGTTGATGGGAGTAGAGGTTAAGTGCTTAGGGTTGGGTTGATGAAGGCGGAGAGCACGAGGTGAATGGAAGTGTGACTCAAGATGGCTGGTGGCTGAAGTACTAATAAAGGGCGGCACGGTGGCTGTGGCTGTGCTTTGTTGATCATCCCTTTCACCGCGTCGTTGACAGCACGTGACTGACGCGCCCGCCTAGTATATATACCGCCCTCTTTGACTTAACTGTCACTCACTCCTTCCTTCTCTAACTCCGCATTCATCTGCTTTTCATCGTCGTATCTCGCCCTTACCAATGGCCCGCACTAAACAAACTGCCCGCAAGTCTACTGGTGGTGAGTTAACTCCAAAACTGGTCTTCCCAATGTTTTCTCACTTTGTTCTTAAAGGCAAGGCACCCCGTAAGCAGCTAGCTGCAAAGTCCGCAGCCCGTAAAACTGCCTCGGCGGTAAGTGTTTTATTTCTTAATCATCAACTTAGCAGCTTACACTTTTTGGTAGGTCACTGGTGGTGTAAAGAAGCCTCATCGTTTCCGCCCGGGAACTGTTGCCCTACGCGAAATTCGTCGCTATCAAAAGTCAACCGAACTTCTCATCCGCAAGCTTCCCTTCCAGCGTCTTGTTCGTGAGATTGCTCAGGACTTTAAGGTGTGCTTTGACGTGCCCTGTTGGAGATCATCGCTAACTTAACTCTTTGAAGACCGATCTCCGCTTCCAGTCATCTGCCGTGATGGCATTGCAAGAGGCTGCTGAGGCTTACCTCGTCTCCCTCTTTGAAGATACCAATCTTGCTGCGATTCACGCGAAGCGTGTTACAATCCAGCCAAAGGATCTCGCTCTCGCTCGTCGGCTGCGTGGAGAGCGCTCGTAGTCTGGGTTCTAGCTATTCTTCATGTATATTGTACACTAGGTTTTATTATACAGTATCATCGGCTTTTCATTGACTCATCAGTTTGCCTGCTACTGTATGTCGGTCCATCGAATAAGTTTGAGTCAATTGAAACGTCGGATCTACACTATCTTATCTCGAAGGAACTCAACTCAATGAAAGCAACGTAATTGTTGGACTATTTCAGGGATTTTGATAAAAGTAACACCCAGTAAGAATAAAGAAAATAATAATACATTGATTTACAAATGACTTATCCCCCAACTCCCATTCCCATATGTCCGAAGTGCCCGAGCAGACACCTAAAAGCTAGCGTTCATCACATCACGAATGATACATCTTCTCTCCTCTTCAGCAAATGCAACTGAGGAAAGCACACGCTTACGCCTCCTCAACGAGCCATGCCCTCTAGCGTCAGCATTCTCAGCGTCAACAGACGACACCGCAGCATCGTACATCCATTCCCCCAACTTTCCGATCCCAAGTCCGTTTGTCGACCGCCGGCGATTGACAATGCGCCTTTTCACCGCGCGAGAAGGCTGCTGTGGAGGCCTTGCCGTCATGCCGGGGCC
>Ga0137398_10001073_pt1 | contig 10772 bp, 7 predicted proteins | sample czorhiz216metaG_FD_106659 | JGI IMG/M metagenome (GOLD analysis project Ga0137398, IMG submission 106659) | Vadose zone soil microbial communities from Angelo Coast Range Reserve, California, USA - czorhiz2.16 metaG | ecosystem: Environmental > Terrestrial > Soil > Vadose zone | place: USA...
AATCCTGCGCAGCCAAAGCTTCGCAAGCAAGAGCCAGCTCAGGAAGCTGCTGGAAATTCTGTTTAAGCACATAGATTCGCAAACCACTCTGAAGCCCGAGCTGATGATCAAGGAACTTTGGCCGGAGGAGACCAGGACGAAGAGGGCCGCGGACGTAGCGACGGAGATGAATCGTCTGCGGCATGCGTTGGAATCCTATTACAACGGGGAAGGTAAGAGCGACCTCATCATCATTAGCCTTCCCAATCGCGCAGCACCTGCTCCCGATGGTACGCATGAAACGCGTTGGATCGTGGCGCAACCACGCGATGTCGAGGGCCCTCCCCCTAGCTCGCATATAGGGTCTCGAATAACAGTGAAGGTTCTCGGAGCAATAGGTGCCCTCGCTGGGCTTGCCACAGTGAGCTACGTTGCAGTCATGATGCTGGCGCCGCGCCACCACCCTAAGTTGGCGCGCCTTGACGGCACTGCGCTGAGGATCATGGATGCGCAAGGAAAGGAGCTGTGGAGCAAGAACTTTCCTGGCGGATTCGATACCGCCTGGTTCTACCAGAAGGGACTGGCGTCACGTATCTGGTTCGAGGATTTGGAGGGGAAAGGCCATCTCAGCGTCCTTTTCGCTTATTCGGCCGCCCCTAGCCAACAGCGGCACTCGTCGACGCTGATCTGCTATTCCGAACGCGGCAAGGAGAAATGGCGTTGGACTCCTGGGAGAGACTTGCCCGAGCTCAATGGCAGTCCGTCGATGTTTTTAACCATGGCCCTCGGAGTACTGAAAGCAACGTCAAAAAGACCTCCTCGAATCGTCGTTGCGAATGTGGATCCCTGGTGGCCAAGCCAGATCGCGATCCTAGATTCCAATGGCAAAACCATCTCAGAGTACTGGCATTCCGGGCATTTGGCCTACATGACGTTGGCCGATCTGGACGGCGATGGCGGAGAGGAGATCATCGCCACGGGAGTCGCCAATGGATACGATCATCAAGCAACACTGGTGGTGCTCGATCCTGACCGGGTGTTCGGCGCTTCCAGCGAAGTGCAAGCAGAGTTTCAAATCCACGGCATGGGCATCGCCCAGGAGAGGTTGCGCCTGCTGTTTCCACGGAGCGATTTGAACCGAGCAGCGTTGTTCACGTACAACGATGCCATCGAGCCTGCAGTTCAGCATGGCAACCTTCGACTTACAGTGCTGGAATGCGCTGCACCCGAGGGCTGCCCCATCCGGTACGAATTCGACAAAAACTTTCATTTGATCGCTGTCTATCCTGGAAGTGACGAATTTCGCAGCACTCATGACCGGTTCTATCAAAGCGGCAAAGGTGCGCATACCCTTCGTGCGGAAGAACAGGCCGCATTTCTACGACTCCGATGCCTGGTGGGATGCAAATCGGAGTTCGCTCCCGTGGCACAGACCTATAGCCCCGCGGCCGCTTTCGAGAAGGGGTGGATCACGCAAACTAACCCTAACGGCGTATGGTCCTACGGTTACTCCTCGGGCTTCACGAATCCTATTACGCTCTACGACAAGACCGTGAGGAATGGCATCAACGGGCCAAACGCAAAGTACTGGTTATCATCCTTAGTTGCCACTGGCACATCGCCTGCTGCGGAGTACAACAACGGTCCCGCCTATAACGACGGCAACGTTGATTTTTTGGCAAATGAGTTTCTGCTCGTGGCCGGGATTCGTGGCCAGTATTCCGATCTCATATTCACTGCACCTTTCAGCGGCGAATATTCAGTAGACGGCAACTTTCGCGGCGCTCAATACGCTATTGGCACGGTCGTGGGTATCGTGGCCAATGGAAGGGTAGTGTTTCGCTCGAGCGTTACTTCCGTTGGCCAGCTTGCGCCATTCCGTATCCAGCTAGACCTGCAGCCGGGGAGCAAGGTGGTGTTTTCTGTGGGTCCGGGCAGGGGGTTCCAAAACACTGGACTCTCGATAACAATTACCAAGCCCTGCGCCCTCACCGACCAGGCCAACTCCACCTCAGCAGGGGAGATCACGTGTTCAGGGTGGCAACGCTCATCCACAGTTCCATCAAAGCAGCGATGATGCGCATTCACTCCCTGCGGAGCAGGCGGCGTTCTCCAAGTGCGATGCCTGGTCGGTTGCGAAACGGGTTCGTGCCCACCGAAATAAACTGAACCTGGCCCCGATTTCATACCAATTTCATATCATTTCTGGCTCGCGCCCATTGACTGGAGTACGGTCTGTTGCATGCATCAGCCAACGCATTCTTGCAATGGGGAAGGCCTATGAAATTCCTCGGGTCTAGACTGTCAGTTTGCTGGCTTGGTCTCGCACTGTTGGCGACCTTGGAAATGGAAGCCTGCCGCTATGGTGGCGCCAGCTACGAGTCGATAAACGGTTACATGACCGGACCGTGGGATTCACCGTGACTAACGCGAAAGGCGGCCTCCCGTTCGTTATCGAAGCCAACTTGACTCAAGACCACCACGGAAATATTTCAGCCACGGGCTCAGTGACCGCCAATGGACCGGCAGGGAATGTGTCTGAGGTGTTCATTTTCAGTACCTCTGCCTTTCTTTCCACCGTCGATGGCATTGCGGTGGACTATCTTGGCTTTACCTGCACCTGCACCGATAGCGGAGACCGCAGCATAACCGGATCCGTCAATTCCTCGAACCAAGTGACGCTCAGCCAGAATGTCGGAGGCACGGCGGTCGGGACGATCACCGGAACCCTGGACAACTCTGCCACGCCCCCTTTTACTGGAACGCTTACAATCTCAGGTGTCTGCGGAGGCACCGGGACCAGGACCGTGACCGGCCAGTATCCCGCTAGTATCCCGTCTACGGGCAACTACGCTGGAACAAGTGCTGCCGATAACACCGAGACCATTGTCACGGCCATAACCAACGCGAACGGCTCTCTGACCGGTGACGGCAGCGACAGCAAACTTGGCAACTTCACATTGACGGGCAATGCGGTGGGCAGCGCTTTTTCAGCAACACTCACCTATTCCAGCAGTCCTGGCAGCAGCGGTCCAGTTCTTGGCTATTTCGACCCCAAGTTAGGCGCCATTGGCTCGATTCTGTTGGTCAGCTTTCAAGGCGCGAATGCTACCTCCTGTCCCAACGGCGAGCCGCGGTTCAACACTTCATGCCTGATAGCGATCCTGGCCATGAAGTGATGCCCGCTTGGGGAAGAAAGTTCTGAAGTGGGTAGCTAGACTAGAGAAGAGTAGAGTCAACGTCTGCGAGCAAAAGCAAGTCACCCAGTCATTCGACATTAAGCAGACGGACGACTGGAGTGACTTGACGAAACAAATGCATGCATCGCTCTCCAACTAATACCACGCGAGCCATGCTTCTACGCTTTCGACCTGCCTGTCCCTTAACTCTCGTGTTTTTCGAGACGTGGGAATTGCACCCGGGTGCGCCTCTGGCCTGCTGCCCTAAATCCGCGCACAACTGAGTAGGATTTTGCAAACACAGTGAAATCGGCCACGATTTCATACCAAATTCATATCATCTCTGCCCTTGACCTATTGACGTAAGTGCCATCCATTGTAACCATCGCCCAATCTTCGATTGCGCTGCTCGGTAGGTTCTGAAGTGAGTCAGGACGCCGGAGCCTCGTGTCAGTGACGAAGGAGAGAACATGAAAAGACTATCAGGCAAGTTCACAGCGGTATGCCTCGTGCTTGTGTTGGCCGCAGTCGCGGCCACGCGAACACAGGCGCAGACTTTCACTGTACTTCACAGCTTCGCGGGCCCACCCACCGATGGAGCATTCTCTGCCGCAGGTCTGGTGATGGACGCGGCGGGCAACCTTTATGGCACCACTGCATTCGGCGGCTCCGGCACCTGCATTGCCCTGGGCATGCGCGGCTGCGGGACGGTGTTCAAGCTTGATCCTTCCGGCAACGAAACGGTGCTCCATCAGTTCTCTGGCGGCGACGGGGCAATTCCAGCCGCAGGGCTGCTCATGGATGCGGCGGGCAATCTCTATGGCACCACTGTCGAGGGTGGCGGTGCCGGCTTCTGCGGAAATTTCGGCTGCGGGACGGTGTTCAAGCTTGATCCTTCCGGCCATGAAACGGTGCTCCATGGGTTCACAGGGGGCAGTGACGGCGGGAATCCCACTGGCGGTCTGATCATGGACTCCACGGGCAACCTCTACGGCACCGCTGGGTTCGGCGGCACTTTCGGAGCCGGAGTCGTGTTCAGGGTCGACACCTTAGGCAACGAGAGAGTGCTCCACAACTTCACGGGGGGTGATGGAAGAGAGCCCTCGGCAGCTCTAATCATGGACGCGGCGGGCAACCTTTACACCACCGCGTTCCGCGGCGGGGCAGCGGATTTTGGAACAGTGGTGAAGTTTGACTCCTCTGGGAATTCCATGGTGCTCCATGTGTTCACAGGGGGCAGCGATGGGGGGCATCCCGCTGCAGGTCTGATCATAGATTCGGCGGGCAACCTCTATGGAACCACTGAAAGTGGCGGGACAGGGGGTTTTGGAACCGTGTTCAAGCTCGATCCCTTAGGCAATCTCACGGTACTCCATGCGTTCACAGGGGGCAGTGATGGGGGAAACCAGGCGCAGGAAGGCATACCCGGTGCAGGTCTAATTATGGACGCGGGGGGCAACCTTTACGGCACGACTAGTGACGGTGGCAGCGCTGGGACCGTCTTCAAGCTCGATACCTCGCGCAACGAGATAGTGCTCCACAACTTCACGGGGGGGGCTGAGGGGGCTAATCCGCTTGCGGGCCTTATCATCGACTCCACGGGAAACCTTTACGGCACTGCTAGCGGCGGCGGCGCTTCAGGCAGGGGGACGGTGTTCAAACTTACGGTCCAGACGCCGCAGCAGGTAACCCAAGCCGTCGTCAACTCCGTGAATGCGCTGTTTTCCCAGGGAGTGCTGAATGGCGGCCAGGACAACTCGTTAGTGACGCAACTGCAACACGCGATAAACATGATGAATGCCGGAAAAAACGCCGGCGCGATTGGGAACCTCGAGTCGTTCATCAGCGAGGTAAACGACCTGCTCAGCTCGGGAGTATTGTCCCCATCTCAAGCGGCGCCGCTGGTCAACGCCGCCCAAGCTGTGATCGCGCGGCTCTCGTAGCCCACAAACGCAACTGCCAAAGCAACTGGAAGTAGCGTAAGGCCCCGGCTAGAAGACTTGCCAGGCGCCACGCACGGCGGCTTGGGCAGCCGCCAGTGAGGACAGACGAGGTCGTCCCCGCATCGCCATTCGTGACACCGCACTTTGTTCTGTGCTTGATCAGCGGAAGTGCTCCGCCAGCCCACATGGCGGCGCAGAAAGGTCTCAAGGACATGGCGGAGGAGGGCGTATGAAGAATAGGCTGCGCAAGTGGCTCCTCGGGTTTGGGTTGATCTATTGTTTGTGCATTGCGTCGGCTTGCAACTTGGGTCCCACAGGTGGACACCGGGGGGAATTCACCGCAGGAACCATCGCCTCTCTCTCTCCTTCGAGCATCATGGCCGGTGGGCCGCCATTCAACCTCACCGTGCACGGATCGAATTTTCAGCCGGGAAATTATGACGTTCTTCTCTGGAATGGCGTTCAGCAAATCCCGGCCGTGGGAGTGGGAATGTCCACGGACACGACGCAGGCCACATACGTGATTGACGCCGCCCTAATTGCGAACCCTGGAAACATCTCGATTGTCTTAATCGTCCCCACCGCTCCGGGTGTCCGCCCCTCCAACGCCCTCACGTTACGATTGTCCCGCACACCACCACCGCATGTGCCCTTTTCGGTCTTTACAATTTTCTATTCACCGGCTTCGACACGAGTACCCCGAATAACCCGGTCTTCAGCAAGAACAATGGGGGGGATATGTTCGCAGGCGCGTTCGGGGTTGACGCCAACGGGAATCTTAGCGGCGAACTAGACTTCACAAATTACCCCTTCGAGGGGACGGGGACCGCCGGGGACGACAGCGGGCTTCCGATCGTCGGCACGTGTACCAATAGCGCCACTCCCAATCAGGGAACTTTGACGTTTACGTTCGTGAACGACCCGTTTCTCAGCGGTACTACTTTCAACTACAGGTTTGTTTTGCAGCAAGGCGGCAGCGGACCGCCACGCGGCCAACTTGTCGAACCTGGCGACATGAATACATCTTTCGCCACCACCTCGGGCACAGGAGTCTTTGTCGCTACTGCCCCGGACGCTGTTCTCAACGGCGACTATGCCTTCGGCTTGGTGGACATAGACCCACAGGGCACCGGCTTGGGGAGCCAGGTTGGCGCAGCCGGCAGGTTTACTTATAGCAACGGAAATCTGAGTGCTGGCATCGCCGATATCAACGATGGCGGAACCGTGGCGGCCAATGCCCCCGTCTCTGGAGCCAAGACCGCGTTTCCTACAGACCTCTATTCCCGCATTAGCGTGGATCTCACAATAGGAGGGCAGCACGTTCCCATGAGCATTTACGTAAATTCTTCGGGAGGTGGGTTCGCGATAGGTCAAATTTCCCCGAACACCGCAACCAAGGGCCTTGCCGGGTTTATCTCGCCCCAGGCTAACGCAGGCTCTTACAACAACGGCAGTCTGAACGCTCCCTTTGTATTCAGCGCCGGGGGAGCGCCTGCGCCTCTGTATACGGGTTCGTCGTATACAACTTCGTCGGATACGACTCTCGGGTTGGCATCCGGCTTCAACAGCGGCGCCGGAACCTTTAACCTTCAGTTCGATCAGGTATCCGGTGGCGTGGCCAACCTGAATCAGAGTGCAACCGCAACGTACAGCGTTGCCAGCAACGGCCGGGCAACCGTGTCCTATACTTCCGGTGGAAACACGGTGAACTACGTCTACTACCTGGACAATTCCAACGACGGCTTCATCTTAGGCGAGTCGAGCAGCGCGGCGGAGTTCGGCTTTTTTCAGCCACAAGCGCCCGGACCGTTCGCAACTTCGACGATCAATGGGACTTTCGCCAGCGCAACCTTCCTGCCGATGGTGCCCGCGTCACCGAATCTCGCAACGGAAATCACGTTGAACAATGGAAGTATCTCGGCAAGGACCCCAACCGGCGCTCTTTCGGGAACCTACACGGTAGCGCCTTCGGGACGCGGAACCGCCAGTGTCAATCTGCCGGTGCTTGGAGGCAATGACCTGGTGCTCTATGTCATTGGCCCCGGCAGCGTCGCGCTCATGGGGAGCGACAACACGACGGCTGATGCCATCACGTTCATGCACTTCTGACGAGGATCGGAGTTGCATGGCGCATTAGGTCGATAGTCTTGGTGAGTGCGTTCCAATTATTCTTGCTTACTGGCAGACACACACAGGTGGCCTTTAATAGCTGCGTGGTCAGCCTGGCGCTCTACTTCTCTTGCTTTTCGTGACGTGGGAATCGTAATCGTGTGCGCCGCTGACAAGCTCCTCTAAATCCACACACAACTGAGTATGACTTCAGAAATACGATGAAATCAGGCCGATTTCATACCAATTTCATATCATCTCTGCCTAGCACCTATTGACACACGTGCCGTCCGCTGCAAGCATCAGCCAACGCCACTTCGCTTCTCGCAGGATTTAGGGTAAGTCGATGGGAAATCGGTTGTCTCATCATCAATCGCTTTTTCGCAATTGCGTCTCCTGCCCAGACGGGTTCCTGAGAGCAAGCGTTTGTGCGTTACTCGTCGTTCCGATCTTCGCGATGATGTTAACAGCGAAGCCGGCGAATCAGGATCAAGGATCTGTAGATGCGGTTAGACCGGTGTCTCCCGAAGTGGCGACGGCACCCACTCGATTGAAAATCATCCTTCTGAAGCCGTCGATTCGCTTCGAGGACGTCAACGGTAAACCTCCCCGCGTTAAAGACACGGAAGAGGACTACGGACGGCGCCTGACGGAGGCGGCCATGAAGGTCGTCGGACCGAAGGCAGCGCTCCTCGATGAGAGCAAGCTTGATGCGCCGGTCCTGCAGGCATGCGGGAAACTGGAATCTCTGGCTTCGAGACTGGCTCGGGGTGAGGTGAACGAGGAAGCGGCCGGGGAACTCGCGCGCCTCGCTACATTCGACGAACAGTATGCAGTCCTGGTGCAGTTCCTACGGCTGAAAACCGGGCCTTGGGGCTCATGGAGTCCCATTACGGGACAGATCACATCGTCGATGTCCAGCACGCTGGTACAGGTCGCGCTGGTGTCAGCCAAGACAGGGAAGGTGATCTGGAAGGGCGAACAATTCGTTCGCAAGAGACTGAAGCCGACGGACGGGGGCTTGAGCAAAGCCCTAACGCTTTTGTACGTGGATTTTGATTTCAAATAAGGAGGCTAGGGATGAGGCAAAGACTCAACTGCAGTTTGATGGTTTTGCTCCTCACCGGAATTGGTGCCATGAACTGCCACGCGAAAAATCCACCAGACCCTAAGTTCATGGCTATCCAGAACATCTCCGTGCTTCCCATCGTGGACGCTAGGGCCGGAGACAAGAAGTCAGTAAACATGGGGGACGTACAGAAAACCTTGATTGGCCTGCTGAATAAGAAGAAGCACTATCCTGCCAGCGCGGCTGGGACGTCAGGAGAAGTGGGACAAATCGCCGTCGAAGATCTTGAAAGCGCGGTTCCATCCTACGTCAAGAAACTGGGGCCTGCGGACGCCCGTTGGGTAATGGTGATTTGCCTGGACGATGTGGTGTCCAAGTGGAGTTTCGGCAGCACTGGCAACGCCGAGCTTAGCGGCTTCCTGTTCGACAAAGATAGCGGCGAACTTATCTGGAAGGGTAAGGGCGTTGGCCAGGCAGGGCAAGGCGGCTTGATGGGGATGGCGATGAAGGGAGCCATGAAGGGACAGGCGCTGCTTGAAGCTACCCAGAGACTCCTAAAGGGCATGCCGGATCGTCCGAAGCCCGGCAAGTAGCTAAGAGTTCCGCTAGCGAAGGTTTCAACGGACAACGCCGGAGAGCGAGCTAGAGGCAGACGCGTACAGGCGCGGCCTCCACCCCCGCCGATACGCCAACCTTGGGCATTGGAGCGTGGAGAAGCTAGATCGTTCGCCAAGCCAAGGGAATGGCACCCATGGCTTTGTCCTCTTTTCACTTCACGGTAAAACGGGTGGGCGGCACGGAAGCTCGCGCCGCCGGATTGTAGTAATCGTAGAGAACGGATTCCGAAGACTGTGCCGTCATCGGGAATCGTGCCTTCACTGCAAAGGAAAACGTCGTGCCACCGGCACGCGGCCAGAGATACAAGACCACGCGATCAGGTTGAACTTCATAGCTTTGTAGGTCCCAGCCAGAATCAGCGACGGCGGAATCCAGGGAAGCGCGATCTACGTCCGCGCCCGGAGGCAAGCCGACTTCAGCCAGCATCATGCCGTAGCCGCGAAAACCGACGCGCTCAGCATGAACGGTGCAACGAATGGAATCGCCAGGAGAAGCCGTGGGGCGGTCGAACTGGACGGAGTAGCGCAAAGACTCCGCGTCGCCGCTGCGAACGGAAGAAGAAGTCACGCCGGAATCAGTCCATGGCAGGTAGTAGCTCGCGTTGACATATGCGCTAGCGTGCGTGGACGAGCCGCCGCGAACCTCGATGGTGTGCTTTCCTGGCGATAGGAATTGTGTGAGGTCGGCGCGTTGTGGTGTGAGTTGGCGGATATCTGCTGAAGCCGAAAATTGCGGGCCGGATTTTCCGTCGACGAAGATGCGCATGGGCGAGCGGGATGAGTCCACAGTGGAGGTGGGGCCCAATTGGTGGATCAACGTTTGCAGAACGTCAACCGTCGCTTGTGTGGAGTACCAGACGCCATACTGATCCTTGTTCTTCAAAAGGAAGAGCGTGCCGCGATTGAGAGCGCGTTCGAGCTTAGGTGAAGAATGGCCCTGTTGTTTGGCCGTGGCCAGGATGTCAAGCACAAGTGCGGTGGTTTCAATTCGGCCTGTGTAGCCCCAACCGTAGAAGATGGTGTTGTGCTGGACGTCCCAGTAGCTTCCTTCGCCTTCGGAATGCTCGAACAAGAGGAGTGCAGCGATTTCTTCGGAAGCATCATCTCTTGCGGCGAGCTTGGCGCGCGCAATGAGAGCGATGTCGTACGGATCGGAATTGCCATGAGTGTTCTTGGCGAAGAAATCGATGGCCTTTCGCACCGCTTGCCGCTCGAGTTCGATGTCCTTGTCGTTGGGGTTGCGATGTTGCAGATCGCGTGCGAGGACCTCGACCACATAGGCCGTGTCGGAAAGCGCATAAGCTTCGATGAATTTGCCGCTTGAGTCTTTTTCCATCCAGGCGCCCTGCGGTGTGGCTTTTTGGAGCAACCAGCGACGCGTAGCAGCGACGACATCGGGATCCACTTCAGTGAATTCGGAAGCTTCTGTGAGGAAACGGAGCGCGTACGTCGAAACCAAAATTTCCGCCTCGCCCTTGCCCCAGAGGGAAAAGCCGCCGTCAGGTTCGCGGTAGCGGAGCAATTTCGCGTAGGCCAACTTAAGGTAATGGTGCGCACGGGCATCGAGTGGAGAAGACGGAAACAGCTGGGACTTCTGAAGCTGCAGCCATAGCAAGCTGGGATAAGCCGAGGAGATGGTTTGCTCAGCACAGCCGTAGGGTCGCTCCATGATTCCTTCGATCGCGTCGCTGACGTGGGCGATCAGATTGGGATAGAGAACCAGCTCGGCTTCGACCGATCCAGGAAGAGCGCTCGCGGGGATTTCAATCGAAAGCGAGGTGTTGCCAAGGAAGATGGAACTGGACTGGGCAAGGCGTTGCTGGCCGTCAGCATGGATTCGGAGTTTCTTTTCGATGGCGTCGCTATCGTTTGCGGA